>Ga0222662_1000899_pt1 | contig 17996 bp, 14 predicted proteins | sample AntAcemetagen600_FD_179821 | JGI IMG/M metagenome (GOLD analysis project Ga0222662, IMG submission 179821) | Saline water microbial communities from Ace Lake, Antarctica - #600 | ecosystem: Environmental > Aquatic > Non-marine Saline and Alkaline > Saline | place: Antarctica: Ace Lake...
GATTTTATTAACACATAATTCGAAACATCATGTCACAACCAAAAACAAGCAATTACCGTTTAGTAATTTCAGGTAACACTATTGAAGCCTACATATTTGAAAATGCTATTGGATACAACCTAGAATCAGATAAAAGAAAGCGAGAATATTATGGGAGAACTAAAAACCCTCAAATTCATGAGAGTGCAATTAACAGAACAAGAAATAATGTTATTAGAATTACCAACTCTAATGCATACAAATGGTTTAACACTAAAAATGAACCATACAGACCACAATTTATAGCGTATACATTCAAAGACAATGTAACTGACATTACCTATGCTAATAGTTGTTTTACCAATTACATAAAACGTTTAAATTACCATACGTACAAGACTAAAAAATCATTACTTAAATATATTGCGGTAATTGAATTTCAAAAGCGTGGCGCAGTTCACTATCACACAATTTTTTTCAATCTTCCTGAAGTAGATAAAGTGAAAGAAAGAAAAACTAGAGAGTTTGCAGACATATGGGAACATGGATTTATTGACATAGGACAACTACAACCAGATCATAATGCAGGATTCTATATAGCAAAATACATGACTAAAAATTTACTAGATAAACGACTGATTGGCAGAAGTAGATATTTTTGTAGCAGACACTTAAAAAGACCAATAATAATTCGTAGACAACATCAAGCAAAAGAATTAATACTAAAGTTAAAATCAATTAAAAAGCCTGACATATTCGACATATATGAAAGTAGTATTACTGGAGAATCACACCATGCAGTTTTTCAATTAACAGATGAAGAGTTGCAAGAAACATTTAGTGGGTATAATCTCAAAATATGAAATACATTCTCTACTGCCGAAAATCTTCAGAATCAGAAGATCGACAAACAATGTCTTTAGATGCTCAAGAACATGAGTTGCGAGAAAAAGCACAAAAAAATAATATTGAAATTATAAAAGTATACAGAGAGTCGATGTCTGCAAAAGCTCCTGGACGACCACTCTTTGCTGAAATGGCACAAATGATTGCTAAAGAAAAAGCAGACGGTATTTTATGTTGGAAACTAGATAGACTCGCACGAAACCCTGTAGACGGTGGAACTATAAGCTGGATGCTTCAAAATGGACGGGTAAAAGCTATTCAGACTCATGAAAGAGAATATCTACCAACAGACAATGTTTTGCTCATGTACGTCGAATTAGGAATGTCTAATCAGTATGTAATTGATTTATCTGTAAACGTTAAGCGTGGCAACAGAGAGAAGCTACGACGCGGAGAATGGCCAAACCATGCACCCTATGGATATAAGAATGATAAAGCTGAAAAGAAAATAGTTATAGACAAATACCCTGCTCAAAATGTAAAAAATGTTTACGACTTCTACACAACAGGACGATATAGCCATTCTCAAATTGCTCAGAAAATAGGAATTAGAAAAAGCCTTGTAGAACGAATACTAAGTAAAACTTTTTATTACGGACTAATGGAACGTAATGGAGAATATTTTCCTGGAATCCACAAACCTATTATTTCAAAAGAACTATACGAACAAGCACAGAAGGTAAAAGAAAAAGTGCTTGGTACACGACAAAGACCCAAAACACTTCTCTTCCCTTATCGTGGAATTATGAAATGTGGTGAATGTGAATGCCAACTAACCGCAACAAGAAAAAAGCAAAAGTATGATTACTATTATTGCACCAATGGAAAACATACCTGCACACAACATAAAGATTACTTAACTGAAAAACAGGTTGAGCAGTTTTATATTACAGCTTTAGAAAAACTTAGATTCGATGTTGAGCTTATTGAAATAATGTATGAAGCTTCAATAGAGAAATTACAAAGCACCAAAGAAATCAATATCGAAAAACAAGAAGTCATTCAAAAAGAAATTGAAAAGATAGAACGTGCAGAAATAAAACTATCGCAGTCATTCACCACTGAAATTATTGAAGAGAATCTTTATAGAGTTGAAGCAAAAAGAATGAAACAAGAAAAAGAGTTTTTACATAAAAAACTTCTTGCAGAAACTAAAACAAACGAACAGAAGCTGGTAACTTTGGAACTCACCAAAAAAGTATTTTTAGAAAGCAGTAGAGCCATATCTGAATTTAAAAAAGCGAATCCTGAGAAAAAACAAAAGATAGCTCAAAATCTACTTTGGAACTTTTCTGTGAAAGACAAAAAGGTGTTGGAATATAACTACAAAAGCACCTATCTACCTATAGCAAATGCACCTAAAAATGGTGACTTCGCAACAATGCTGCTGGACAGGGACTCGAACCCCGATTGACGGTACCAGAAACCGTAGTCCTACCATTAGACGATCCAGCAAGTAAAAACATAGTACCAAGAGATAGTACTTTTATCTAGCAACTAAATAGGTTGCCCTGTAAATGGATCTCGCTCAACTTCTACCACTTCTTCGACAGCATCTACCCCAACTTCTGATGCATTATTTGTATCACCGCGTAAATCACTAATAGCATAATACCAATACATAAATCCGAAAATTATTCCTAATACAATTACCAAAATAACAATCAGAGGTCCAATCCCCTTTCCTTTTTGTTGTTGCTGAGCAAACTGAGTAGCAGCTGATAATTCTGGAATTCCACCCAACCCAACTTGTACTGATTGTTGATTTTGATATGTAGGTGTAGCTGCAACTGGTGGAGTATATTGCTGTTGTACAGGCTGCGTTGCTACTGCAGCTTGTTGCTGTGGAACTGCGGTTTGTGATTGTTGCATCGCCGGATCATACCAACCAAGTTGTGGTGGCGTACTAGCAGACTTAGAAATCTCTGCATCTACTTCAGATTTTCCTGTAAAATCTAATCCAATAGCAGAAGAAGTTAATGTGCTACCAAATTGGGTTACATTATCGGTTGTGGGTACTGGCTGTGCAGCAACATGAGAAGTATTCATTTGAGCTCGTGCCTGTTGTGGAACATTGTTTGCCACAGGTATTGCAGGAGAAATAAATTCTGGTGATTGTGTGGTAGTTGTTGGTGTAACAACTGTTGGTTCTGGATTTTTAGCTACTGGAGGTGAAGAAGGGACAGCTAATACATCAACACCTTCTTCAAAGTCCTCGTCAATATCAAATACCTCTTTTTCTACAGACTTAGCAATTGTCGAAGAAACAGTAGATGCATTCTCTACTTGTGCCTCATACTCTTGCTTATCTATGTATGTCGGTGTTTTAACGTTATATTCTGCTTGTTCCGCAGCCTCTTCTTCTACAAAAGAAATATCATCTCCATCATCTAAATCAATAGTTGTTCCACTAAAAACTTTTTCTTTACTAACAGGTTTTGGATTTGCTTTAGGTGGAGCAGTTGGAGGAACAAACTTCTCCATTCCTATAGGCACTTTTTGTGTAACCGGTTTGGGTGATTCTTGCGCAACTGGTGCAGCTGCTGCTTGCTGAGGAATTGTTGCGTCTACAACAGCATCATATTGAGAGAATATGTCAGTAATATCACTGTCAGAAAATTTCTGCAATGAAAGCATTCCTCGTATTTCATCGTAACTTTGCCCATTAGCTAAGCTAGTGTCGATAAGAACTTGTAATTGTTTAGTGAGCATGTTTTAGCGTACTTTTAAGTACCGCTTGATTGCAAGAAAACTAGATACAGAACCAATAATAACTCCAGAAACGAGAAGGATAAGTACAATTTGCCCAAGCGATGATATGAAATAATTGAATATATTAATATTAACAAAGAAACTCTCTGTAGTTGGCCCGAGATAAAATGTTAATGGCCACAAAATTAGTAGTGTTATCACGGAAGCTGCAACACCATACAACGCTCCTGTAATTACGAACGGTGCGGTAATATAATTTTTCTTAGCACCAACAAGTTTCATAACATGAATCTCATCTCGTGAAATATACATTGCCAAACGAATTGTATTTAACGTAATCAGCACTGAAATTACAATAAACATTGCAGTAACAATTGCTCCAAGGCGTTCCCCCGCTTCAATAATCTGACTCAATCTGTCGATTGCTTTTTTATTTTCAAAATAGTTAACAGTTTCAATAACTGAACCAACTTCAGTTGGAGAATAATTTTCTTGCAAGAAGTTTTGGATTCCTTCGTATTGTTGTGGCTGATCTGCCTTCACATTCAATACAGCTCCGAATGGGTTTTCGTCGAGTTCGTCCAACGCATCCAATTTAGAGGCATCTGTTGCGTGTCGGACTTTGAAATTTTCGAGCACCACTTCTTTTGTTGTGTAGTTAACAAAAGCTACTTCAGGAAGCTGCTCAAGCGCACCTTGAACAACCAGCACATCATCTTCTGTTGCAGATGGTACGAAATAAACATTAATATCAACTTTTTCTTCAATAGATGCTAATGATTCTGTGAGCAGCGCACTCGCAAAAATAATGACACTAATAACAAGTAATGTAACGGTCATCACTAATACAGCAGAAAGTGAAACTATCCCATTTCGCCAAAACTGCACAAACCCTGTTCTAAGTATTCTTTTAAGTCCTAGCATAATCATAAATAAAAATTAAATTACATATTTACCTGTTTCGTCGTCTCGTATAATCTTACCATCTTCCAATGTAACAACACGTCGCTCAAGCGAGTTGATAACATCTTTATTGTGAGTAGTAAGTAGTACAGTTGTTCCCAAGTCGTTCACTTTACGAAGAATTTCAATAATTTCATGAGTATTTAGAGGATCAAGGTTTCCGGTTGGTTCATCAGCAACAAGCAATGCCGGCTGATTAATAATTGCACGAGCAATTGCAACACGCTGTTGCTCTCCTCCAGATAATTCATGAGGGAAATTAAATGCCTTACCTTCCAATCCAACAAGCTCTAACACATGAGGGACATCTGTTCGAATTTCTTCATCAGTACATCCAGCAACTTCCATAGCAAATGCGATATTTTCGTATACTGTTTTTTTAGGAATCAAACGAAAGTCCTGAAATACTGTTCCAATATTTTGTCGTAACTCACTCACATAACGAGGTTTTAACTCATGTATATTTGCAGACTCAAAAAACACCTCACCTGCCGATGGTTTCTCTTCAGCCAAAAGGAGTTTTACTAACGTTGTCTTTCCTGCACCAGAATGACCAACAAATGAAACAAATTCTCCTGGTTCGATTTTCAAATCTACACCATTCAATGCTGGAGGAATTCCCTCTCCATAATGTTTTGAGACGTTGTCAAAATAAATCATAGTTGTTGCTAGATTTTACCATGAACAAAGCATGAGTACACATCTTGATTTTTCTACAGATCCTCCGCATATTGTTTCATTGCAGTGATGAATTCTTGAATTTCCCCACCAAGGACCTTATCAACATCCCGAATTTCAAAATTTGTTCTATGATCTTTCACCATTTGATATGGATGTAGCACATACGAACGAATCTGATTACCCCATTGCGCATCAGTAGTTTTAGAAATCTGTAATCCCTCTTCTTTCTCCATACGTTCTTGCTCGCGCAAGTTATATACTTTTCCACGAATCAGCTCGAGTGCCTTTTCTTTATTTTGTAACTGACTTCGTTCACCTTCAACAAACGCACTTAACTTAGAAGGAAGATGTACTACACGAACTGCTGTTTCTCGTTTATTTACATTTTGTCCACCTGGCCCACTCGATCTTGTAAATTCAATAGTTAGCTCATCTTCTGCAATTTCCATATCAGATTTTTGCGGGAGCTGTGGAACAACTTCCACCATCGCAAATGCTGTATGTCGTTGCTTTGCTGCATTAAAAGGTGAAATTCTTACAAGTCTATGAACTCCAGATTCATGTTTTAAATTCCCATACACTCCCTTTCCTCTAACTTCAAGAGTGATATTTCTATAACCTCCAACAGTATTTTTATTTTCACTATGAAATACATATTGCCAACCTTTTGTTTCAATATAACTCATATACATTTCAAGAAGCATCCTTACAAAATCTTCTGCGTCGTCTCCCCCTGCACCAGCGAAAATAGTTATATGCGCATTACCTCTGTCGTATTTCCCTACACCCTCAAGAGAATCTTTAAGTTCTTGTAATTCCTTAATTTGTGCTTGAGCAAGATCTTTATTGTTCCAAAACGTTGGCAGATTCATTGCAGATTCTATTTCTGAAATACGCGAGAGTGTGTCTGATTTTTTCATACTATGTAGAGTAACTATTTGTTATAGATATCACGATAACCCAACAGTGCAGATATTGCATGCTGCGTGTAGTCTATTCGCGTATTGTTTAGCGCCAAACTATTTGGGAACGAACCAAGACTTTTTTCTGACAACTGGTTTGTCTCAATAACAGTTTTGGTAATTTGTGTGCGAAATAAAAATTCACTTCCCAAAATAATTGCATTTTTTACATCTCGTACTAGCTCTTTATTACGTGGATCGTTACGTATTTCCATCATTTGATACATTGCATGCAAACCTTCAATTCTTGTAGCTGCCGGAGTAGTTCTTGGACTTGCCCCAAACCCACCATTCCATACAAACTCTCCACCAGTATATGTTGTATTTTGTGACGCAATAATAGCGCTACTAATTTTTATTGCATGTTTGTAATATATATCCTCAACAATTCCTTTTGCATCACCTATTGCATGCAATCCATATAACAACCAATGATCATGAGCTAAGTTACTAGATGTTTTTCCCTTATCTCGAACAGTAATTAACCATTCTGCAGCATACTCCGCAGCATCTAAATATCTTTGATTTTCTGTTCGATTATGGAGTGAAACTAATGCAAAAATCGCTTCTCCGGGATAGTATTCTGAAATATGAGAATCTCTTTCTCCAGTAATTGCATACTGAATATGATTTGTAAATTCACCGTTTTCAGATTGATTTAGTAGTATCCATCGCGCAAGAGCTTCTGAATCTTCTTCATATACAGTACTTCCGGTCACTTCTCTATATTTTTCGTATGCAAGTATTGCAAGCGCATTTCCTCCCAACTTTAACTTATTATCATCATTAACACACAACACTGAAACATCAAATTCTTCAAATGAATAGCATACTTCTGTTTTTGATTGCAGGTACTGCAACGCTCGCTCAGTTGCTAAGCGCAACTGATTATCATTTGTAATTTCATATAATTGCATCATTGCAAAAATTGTTCCCGCATGACGAAGCATATTATAATCATCTGAACGTACTCCTGTTACCACATCAATGTTGTATGCAAACATCCCAGTTTCATCTACGGCAGATATTAAATAGTCTCCAGCAGCCACAAGTGAAGCATCAACTCTTTTATTTTCGTCAGATGGAACACGCAGCCATATAAGTAATACTATTAATGCAATAACTAGTAATTGTAAAAGTTTAACTATTTCAAATTTCTTCATGAGCCGTTATTGGGAATCGGACCCAAGACCTCTTCATTACCAATGAAGTGTTCTACCACTGAACTATAACGGCAAGCATTGAAAGAATAGTAACGAAAATTACTTAAAAGATAAAGAAATTAAAAAACGCCACCCTGTACCAAGTACTTGAGGGTGACGTTTAACGTTGAGTGGTATTTGATGTTTTACCTAAGCTTTGCAGCTATAACTTTTTTCCAATACTTGTCTGTGGATGTACTTAGATGGCCTGCAGGGCCACCATTGTGTATCCGAGCGTAGTGCTGGAATCGGAAGTTAGACTTACCATAGATATTCATATATGCCTGTGTGATAAGCTTCGAAAGCTCGATATCATACTGACAATCTTCAGATCGTAAGTTCGTCCCAAATTTCCGATTTACATCAGTGACATAACATTGCCGAATTTGAAGCACACCATAGGCATACTCTCCTTCTGCTAATTTTGTGTCGCCAATTAAGCCATTCCTTCCGGAAGATTCCACAAACATAAGTGCATCTAAATCGCTCTTACTCAGAACGAGTTTGATGCGACCTTCGTGAACAAGCTTCCGTAGCCGCTCCTTGCTTCCCGAAACACGACTATTCTTTGCTCCCATTCGAAATGAAGGGGGCTTCTGAACAGTTGTATTTTTAACAAGGATAGGTCTAAATTCTCTCGCGGAACGAGCGGTTTCAGACCAAGCATTTTCAGTAAAAATTGCAAAGGCAATAGTTACTGCTGTCATCAGTGCACCAATTGGGTGCGTCAACGTTTTCATATTGTTATATGTTCATCAGTTCTCTGTATGTATATACAGAACGCATTTCAGCGCTTCAGTATTAATTATACAATATTTTTATATAAAGTCAATATTTCGCACTCTACTATAAATAAAAAACTCACGGGTGAAGGTGAGTTTGTCTGCAATGTTTCAGTTACCCATTGCAAGGTATAAACGAATACGAATATTCTATGTGTCTGTCAGTTTGTTGGCTGACTTATTTAGTGTTTACCGCAATCAGTTCAGGCTGCGGAGTAATTTCCCAACGCTCAGAAAGCATTGCGTAATTAGTCTTGAAAGCCTTTCTGTAACCCTTGGCATAACCAAGGTCAAAAAAGCCACGAACTCCACCATTCCAGCATGCAATGCGGACAGATGGATCCAAAGGATCATATCCGTTATCGAGTGCTTTCTTTTCGAAACTGTCGCCAGTGGTAACGAGGTACATGTAAATTTCCCACGCTTTATATCCAAGCTCGACATCGCCATGGAAGTAGCGACCAAGAATCTCAGTCGACTGGATTAGCTCCAAATCTTCTGTAGAGTACGGCAGTCGCTCATTTTGACTGAAGACAACCTTTCGGCTGACATCAATAAACTGAGATGGACCATAGGCGGAACCTTCGATTCCACGACTTTTGTCTCCTCGAGTGTTAAGGTCGAGCATAACCACACCATCCCGAAAGATTTTGGGGCCAACTGGACTATAGTGAGTTTTGTCACTCCAGTGAAGAATTTCACGTGTAGTCATGGAAACATAACGAAGTTTTCCGAGAAGTTTTTCTTTGGGAATCATCTCAAAGCGACGATGAATTGCCGCTTTAACTGGAACCATTTCTGATGCCACATTTCCAACGTAATTAACTCCCCCTTCCGAGAGAATGTCATACACTTCTTTAGCCGACTTTACGAGCGGAGCCCTGTCATGCGTTTCTGGATCGTAATCCGGAATCGTGTACAGAATCTTTTGCTCCTCAGCATCTTCAGTTTCAGTGTCCACTTTCGCAAGCACTTTCTCATCAGATTCTTCGGGAAAATCCGAATCAGCTTTTTTACTTACTGCTTCAGCTGAACCATCAGGAAACAAAGTCTCCTTTTCTTCAGTTGAAGTTTCGGTTGGGCCGACGAACATAACTTCGGGCTTGGTCTCGATACCGATGACATGCATCGGCTCGAAATTGAAGGAAATTGCATCAACCGCAAGGTCAACATTATCTCCACTTCCGATTGTATGAGTTGCCGACTGCATTACTGCAATCTGACTATTGAGTGCCAGGTTTTTTGCTTGTTCGTCTTCAAGACGTGAGCAAAAAATTCCAGCTATGAATGCCATGAAAATGGCAATTGCGATTAGAATATTATTCGTATTCATTTGTTAAGGTGCAGGTATCGTTCTTGCAGACGTTGTTTTTCTTTTCGTCGCCAATATCACATAGGTGATACAGTAACGATTTTGTTTATATTATAATAGCACATTATTTGACATAAAGCAATAGTTGTTGCTTTATTATAAATGCCCGTAGCCTTTAAAAAATAAATAACATGTAGCTTTTATCCCCACTCGAAGTATTTAGTAACTACATATAATTTTATAAAGAAAATATTTTATGGAGGCTATAGTAGAAATATAGTGCAGAATTGGAAATTATGTATATTAAACTTAAAGAAAAAAAGCCTGATTTCAGGCGCAAAAATCATCTTGGCAGAAAAGATTCTGCGTAGAGTTCCTGCTGAGAAACCAAACCGTCAAGCAACTTTTCATCGGTTACATCTGGGTCACAGAATGCCGAAGCATACGTATCACCTTTCAATGCATCTAATGAAATGAGTGATAAGTCTCTCGACTTTAACACTCGCGAAGATCTGTTTTCGCCATACTGATCTCGGTTAATCCGATACCCTGCATAACTTCCTCTAATTGGCTGTGTTGCAAACAGATAGAAAAAATCTACTGAAAGCTTATCTGCCAACTCCATTCCCGACAATGCTGCCGTTTGGTACAAAGTTGCCGGGACAAGTCCTTGCTCGTTTGCATATTGAAATGCTGGGTGGCTGGTTTTTCCTGCGTTAGCATTCTCTCCAAAGAATACCAAGTGCAAAATATTCCAACCAGCACCAGAAGGCGGTGAGCCTAAATCATTTTCAGAGGCTTTAAAGATTGAGCTGTACGACGAAGTGTCGCAAGCAAAATTCTTAATCCACTGACGGATTTCGCGCTCACGAACTTCTTCCCTGTGAGAAATGTGCTCGGTTGTATCTTGTTCTTCAGCATCTGGTTTTTGACCAAATAATTTCCTGAAGAAACCGGGCTTATCAGACACAGTTTCTGCAGGCTTTGGCTGCGCCTCTTCATGCGGAATTGTGTCCCACGTAAAACTGTGGATTTTAGAGCTGTTCATTGCAACCCTCACAATTCGTGTGGGTTGGTCCTGTTGCTCAGAATTGAGTTGCTTTTGGTAGCTATCACTACCAATCGTGAATGTATTTTTTTGTAGTGTGCTCATACTTGTTTTTAACAGTACAACATATTTTAAATAGTAACAACTCCAATATCAACACACTAGTTATTCCTTTAAAATTCTTTGGGATAGCACAAACATCATACCAGCAACTTGTGCTATATATTTTCTTCTCTAAAAATATAGGTTAGGTCTCTTGGGGCTCTGCAACCGCTTTCGTTGGTTTGATAAGAGTACGTTTTGTATACCACAGTCCATTTAGAAGCATCAGCTGGTAACGGATAGTGTGTGTACCCACTAGCTATTAATCCTTGTACAAATTCGTCTTCTGCTGGAGCATTGTTTGTCCAATACGGATATGGCAACCAATACGCCCGCCTTTCATAGTTTGGATGATTTTGTCCATATCCATTACTTCTACACCATAGCCCCCAAAATGAATCATTACAACCATACCCCTTCCACCAATTATCAGTACAGTAATTATCAATTGGGCAAAAATACCAAGACTGTCTTTCTTTAAGGTGCAGATAACGTACTTCAAATGTCTGATCGCTCCCATCCCAAGAATTATGTAAAGAATACTCATCTGCAAATGCGTCGAAGTACTCACTTAGAGCTCCAGTATCAGAGTTAGTTCGACCATCAAAAGTTCTCCTTCTTACAAATCCGGTATCTGGGTCAATCTCAGGCTCCATGATGTTATACGTTACATAGTTGAGGTCTAGTATTTCAGCGTCTTCACCAAACACTTCAATTGCATCGGTAAGTAGCTCTATATGACGTTTTCCTCCCGTACCCACAGGAATAGTTACATAGAGATCTCCATTTACATTTCTAGTTGTATATTCGTTTGTAGGGCCTGCATTCCAGTCGCTATTCAAACAACTTTCTTGTTGTAGACCTTGTAATTTGGTAATTCTTGGGTCTACTGGATCTGGATCTTGGGGATCACCTGGTCCACAAGTAAAAGAAACTGGAAAAATATTTGTTACTCCAAGCTCTAATGTTTCTGTTTCTCCAGGTTGTAATGTAACAGACTGATTGGTGCTTGTTTGCCTCCACTCTATTCCGCTTCCATCACCATCAAGTGAAAGAGTATACGTCTCAGGAGTAAGAAATGATTGCAGTAAATACGGGCTACCATCATACAATGTAGTTACATCTTGAGCCAAAGGAAGCCCTGCAGTATCTAGAATTTTTCCGGAAACATTTGCTACAACACCACCCCACGAATCAGGCGTTCCTTCTGGCCGAATGTACAACTCGCCAGACTGTCTTGCACCATCTCTGTTTGTATCAAGAAATAACTTTGTTTTTAAGCATGCAGGACTAGTACAACTAACTGTATGAATATTATTAAGCGTAATAGTATTACCCATTAGAGCAAGCACCTCTTCAATTCCTTCTAGTAATTTTATTTTATCTTCTTCAACAACAGAATCTTCGCTGTAACTTAACTCACAGTACCCTTCACCGAACTGTGTTTCTGCTTGAATGTTATATTCTTGTTCTAGTAAACCTTCACTATCAACCGAAGCAGTTTGCTGGCACATTCCATCAACTTCTGCAATTCCAGAATCATTGAAGCAAAAATCGACAGTAAAAGGTCCGTAAATCCAAAAGTCGATTGTATCGGTTTCATCATATGCTTGAGTATTTGCTAAGTACGTAATTTCAGCATCTGAATCTGCATAATTAAAACCTGCAGATGTATTAAGTGCAAAAGTCTGAGTTGGTATATCTTTTTCATTTTTCCAGTCGTTAAAGAAATTTACATCAATAGTTCGAGGTGCATTATCACAGTGTTTACACTGCAACTTAAGCCAGAAAACGATTTCTTCGCATTGACCTTCACAAATACCCTGGTCACCCGAAGGTTGGTGAGTACCCACTGGAGTTTCCCATATACTCATTAAAGCTCCTGATATTCCTATTGAAGGTAAGAATTCTCCCCCATCACCACTGCCACCATCACCACTATTACCACCCCCAGCTCCACCATCCGTAACTCCATCGCCATCTAAGTCGTAAACATCTTTACAATTTGAAAAAAATTCACAATTTTCGCTATATATACCTGGAAAATCACTTGGTTGTAATTGTGCATCAGCATACACATTCTCAATAACGTGCACACCATGTAACAGTCCTGCTGCTCCTACAAAGAACAATAATGCCACGGCACTATTCTTTTTGTTTGTTCGTACATAAAAATATACAGAAAGAATTAGTATCAATACTATTAGTACAGCACCCCAGGGCTTTTCACTCTGAGGATATGTAAAAAGCACTGACGTATCAACATCTAAAACATACGTATCTAATACAATTCCGTCTTTGGTTTCTAAGGTTAAGATTATTTGCTCAACTACTTTTTTTGTATCAGACTCAACATCAACAAACGAAACAACTGTATCAACCCCCATAGTTGTTTTTGGCACCTCAATATCTTTTTCAACAGTTTGGATATTTCCATCTGTTGATTTTATTTCTGCTTTAAGTGACACAAAATCAACAGCGGGGTCTCCAGCCACAATCAAAGAAACATCGAGTGAAATTGGCTCTCCTTTTTTGTATGAATTTATTGAAGAGTCAGTTTTTAAAATTCTCCCAATAAGTCCTTCGAATAGCACCCTTACCTCGAGTGATTCTGAAACAGCAACATTTTCTTCATTTAAGAAGTCAAAGACTACAGTATGTCCACCACTTTTCTGATTCTCCCAAACTTCAATTGGAATTTGTAATACAGAAGCATCTTCTAGTAATAGACTACTATCAAGGGTGATTGTTTTATTTGAAACTAAAGAAACATCTTTTTCATTAATATGAAAAATATCGTATGTAATAGTATTTACAGATTCATTTTTAATTAACTCAAAAAGTTTTTCATTTTTAAATTCTTCAATAGCAACAACTGGCACAGTGTTGAGTGGCAACAGCGGACCTTCTTTAAGCCCATAACTAGTGTTATCTATTGGATGAATAAGGTGTCCATACACAGGACCAACGAAGCCACCGTCACCCCGAAGTGTGATTCCCTCTGTTGTGTAGGTGGCACCATAAAAAGATGTGTCTTCGCTATACACAAATACTCTAAAAAAATATGTTCCTGAATCTAAACTTCGTGGAGGATTATACAGAATGCTTTCTTTTTTTTGTTGCAGTGGCTGCAGCCCAGCAACACTTCCCTCTGCAGAAATTACAAAATCTAACTCAGAAAAAATAAGTCCAGACGTTGCGAGTGTGTCGCCCTTATATAATTCAATACGATACTGCAGTGTATCAATAAATGACTCACTTCTATTTCTTAAATCTAAACTAAATGCAACACTCCTCTCCGACTGATCAAATGCCACATCATCAACAACAATCTCAATTGCAGGGCCAATAATTTCTTCTACAGAATCTGCATACACAGGAAAAGCAAAAGAAGGCATCAAAAAAACAATTAATGCAAAAACCAAAAAAATAGGAGTCTTTTTTTTACTATACATATCCAAAGAATTACTATTCTTATAGTATACACCTTCCTCCTGTAAAAAATAGACAGTTTTACAGATAGAAATAAGAACTAATCTAAAATATTTTTCATCGCATCTGATATATCCCTAAAATCAAAGTTCATTTGCGTATTTTGATGAATTTTCTGACTGTACATCATTTCATCACCAAAATCTCCATACAGTAACTTTAGTGCAAATTTTGGTATAAAAAATACATGAGGTCTTTGTAGTGCTTTTGCAAACACCTGAGAAAATGTTTTATTTGTAATAGGGTCTCCAACAACTGCGTTTACTATTCTTACTTTTTTGAAATCCTCTTTCACGTCTTGCAGAGCAGCATCGGTATATATTTTTGCGCAGTCTTGAATATGCACCCATGGGAACCACTGATTACCACTTCCGAGTGGACCACCAACTCCCCACTGATAATATGGCTTGAGAACACCAACTAAACCTTTTTCTCCTAAAACATGTCCGTTTCTAACAATAGTTGTTTGGATATCTTGGTTGAGCTGTGAAGCTTCATGCTCCCAATCTTTTGAAACATATGTTAAAAAACTTTTTGTTTCATCTCCTAATTCACTTTTTTCATCCAATAACTCATCACCTCTGTTACCATACACGCCAACAGCAGAAGCAGATACAAAATTTGTAACATCTGTCTTTTTTAAAACTTCTACCAATCTTCTTGTTCCAATCACCCGAGAATCGTAAATATGCTGTTTCTTTTCATCTGTCCACCTTCCAAAAATAGGTACTCCAGCCAGATTAATCACAGCAAAGACACCATCAAACCACTCTGGATTAATAGTGTCTTTTGCAAGATTACATTGAATGTACCCTATGTGAGTGTGTGTTTTTTCATCAACTCTTGGAGGTGAAATATCTAAACTAATCACTTCACACCCTTTATTTACAAGCTGTTCACTGATTTTAGTTCCTAAAAAACCAGAACCTCCAGTTATTATAATTTTTATTGCATTATGTTTCACGAATCTGCGGGTTTAATAAGCATCGCGCAGGACCAGCAGTAATGGACTCTCCTATCTCATTTTCACATTGCAATAAATAAGAACCAGGGTCGACTAGTAAGCTATCTGTTGAAGTTGGTGCAAGACCATTAATAATTCCTTGCTCAGGATCATCCAAACGAACACCGTTTTTAAATAGTTCACACGTAAATGCGTCAACAACTTCCCAACTCATATCACACTGTTGCCCAAGGTTAATAACAGGATCTTTTAAATACAATGGTTCAATAATTACTGGTAACGGAGGTCCACAAGTGTACGTATCCAAACGGCAAATTTCACCCGCAACTGAACATTCTGCATCAAAATCACATTCTTTAACTCTAATTGAACACGAAACGCTGTCTTCTTCCGCCTGACGGTCGGCAACCAGAACTGTCGCAGTATAAATAGCATCAATATCACTATAGACATAGTCTCCACCAGGCCCAACAGTATAGGGACCGACTATTTCTGAGGTTCCACTTGCATCACCACTCCATGCAAAAGTGTACGGGTCGTCTCCTCCAGAAGCAGATGCTCTCCAGTATACCGATTCGCCTTGTCCAAAAAATAACTTTGGATTTCCTGTTGCCGACGAGTTATCGTACGCAAGGCAAGATCCACTGAAAGCAGGGACACAACCACCGTTTACCGGAATAAATCCATTACCACAAACAACTTCTTCATATTCACAAAAAATAGGGGCAGACACTTGTTCTCCTGCTATGTTAATGGCATACACTTGCAACAGTCTAGATTCGGTTGAATCATACGAGGTGGAAAGTGTTCCGTTGTTTGTTCCTCCATTTGTAAAACTTGGATCTGCAGCACTACCAGTATCTCCCGACCACACAAACCGTAATTCGTTTATTGAATATTCATCTGAAAAGAAAGAGGTTATGTTCCAATCTACTGCCTCAGGCTCAGTATCACCAAAACTGATTTCCATAAAAGAAAAAGATCCTACGAGCACCAGTAAAGCTACAAAAATTGACAGCCCATATCGTAACGTATTTTTTTTCACCATATAACAAAATTGTACCACAACGACGCTAATGAATTGCAATTTGTTTTCCCTAAAAATAACTAGTGATGATGTGCATGAATAGCTTTTGAACTCACTAGTTTTTTTCTAAAATATACTGCAAGAAATGTTGTCACAGGAACTGCCAATATTAAACCAATACTTCCAACAATTGTTCGAGCAATTTCGGTTGCAAAAACTTCATTATTAATAATTGTTCCAAATGATGCCTCTGATTGTGAAAACCACAGCAAGAGTGGCAACGAAACTCCAGCGTACGCCAGAACGATAGTATTAACTAAGGCCCCAACATGCTCTCGCCCAACACTCATCGCACTTTCATACAATTGATATACCGAAAGATTTTTTGAATTTTTTGCAAGTTCACGCACAATTGCAACTTGTGTAATTGCAATATCATCCAAAACTCCTAGTACTCCAATAATCATTCCTCCAAGTAGTAAACCTTTAAAATCTAATGTTCCATTTGTTCCAAAGTTTAAAAATACTGTTTCATCTGAAAAGAAACCACTTAATTGCAACACCTCTATAGAAACAAATGCGAGCATCCCTGTAACTACAATAGTAATTGTAGTTCCGCAAAATGCAATTAGCGACTGAAAAGTAAATCCGTGTGTAAAAAATATAGCAACAAATAAAATAACTGAACCAATTAAAATACTTATAACAATAGGATTATATCCTTGTAATAAAAGTGGCAGTAGCACAAAAATAATTACAATAAAACTACCAAATAAACTTATAATTGATCGAACTCCTTGCCACTTTCCAAATACAACCACCACTGCAGCAAAAAATATTGTTAACAGTAACAGCGCACCCCTTCTATCGATATCGCGAACTGCATATAATTCCCTCCCATCCATGGTGATTAAGTAACTAACAAAAAATTTTTGATTTTCTCGCAAGGCGATAAAGTCATTTTCTAATACTATGCGTGTTCCCTTTTTTTCACCTTCAAGTATTTCTGCCTCAATAACCTGATACACACTTTCTGTTTCTGTGCCTGGAATGAGCTTCGTTCCCTCTTCAGTAATACTAACCACCTGAGCACTCCAAACGCCCTGTAAGTCTTCATGTATTTCCTGTGCAAATGAAATTGATGGAACAAAAACTAAAGCCAGCAGGAATAAAAAAGTATATGCTAATTTCATGAAGCTATAATAATACACTATTCTTCATCGTGTTCATCGTGTTCATCGTGTTCATCGTGTTCATCGTGTTCATCGTGTTCATCGTGTTCATCGTGTTCATCGTGTTCATCGTGTTCATCGTGTTCATTATAAAGATGATCTTCATGAAGATGACCATGCCCTTGCAACCCTTCTTTTTCTAAAAACCACGCTGTTGCGGTGTTTACAGATAAAATTACCATCATTCCTAAAATACCCCAAGCAATATATTTTTTTGCATTTTTTTCTTTTTTTGAATAATGAATTGAATCTGGAATTAAATCTACAAGCAGTAAATATAAAAATGCTCCAGCAGCTAAACCAATAAGTGGCCCAACTAAAAGTTCAAACGATGATAAATAATAACCACCAAGCGCACCAACAAGAATAGTCCCTGAAACTAAGAAGTTTCTAATAAGTGCTTGTTTTGTAGAGTACCCTGAAGCTTTAAGAACAAAGAATTCTGAAATCTCTTGTATAAACTCATGGACGAAAATTCCAATTGCAGCAATAAAACCTAAACGAATGTCGATAATGAAAATTGGGGCGAGCAGTATTCCATCACCGATATTATGCAATCCGTCCCCCAGCAAAACCTTCCTTGCACCTTTTTTATTATTTTCAGAAAGGCATGTTTTTTCATTGTGATGACA
>Ga0222662_1000900_pt1 | contig 17994 bp, 12 predicted proteins | sample AntAcemetagen600_FD_179821 | JGI IMG/M metagenome (GOLD analysis project Ga0222662, IMG submission 179821) | Saline water microbial communities from Ace Lake, Antarctica - #600 | ecosystem: Environmental > Aquatic > Non-marine Saline and Alkaline > Saline | place: Antarctica: Ace Lake...
AAACGAACCTGGGCAGTTGGGCTCAAATAATTCAAGCGCACCCGAGAGTTCCTCGATAAGTTTCGAAAGCTGTTTCGTCATGGTATGATACTAACACACACCCTCGGACATTTGTGGTCTGTCCTTTTGGTTTCGACGCCTAATCGGATGCCTCGTTGCGGCTGGTTCGACTTCGATATGGTCTTCCAATTCAGTCTCTAACCCGCCACCACTAGAATTGCGGGATGGTTTGGAGCAAATCCGAAATTGGCTGCCATGCCTGCGTCGACAATCTGGATCTGGGGATCGAATACTCGGACCGATCCGTCTGATTCGACGACTGCGTTATTCCCCCGAATGTCGGACGCTTACGATGAAGACTGCTAGTCTAGTAACCTTTTATCGACTGAACACATCAACGAAAACGAGCCGATCAATCGGTTTTTTTCCTCCATCCAGAAACTTATTTGCACCTGATTCGAACAAAATCGCTAATTCCTGTTCGTAGGGTGTGATGCCCTCGGAAAGAGGTGGGAGCTTAATCGTCACTAAATGGTTTAATTCATCGATAAACCAGAGCGGAATGCGTTTCCCATCCGCAGCGGTTGCATTACTGTGTGGCTTGTCGCCTATGGGATTTGAGTAGATGGCAAGTAGACTTTCCTTTTTCCTCCCATATGAAACACTTAGGAATATCCGGTCACCTATGAAACTCGCCCCTTGTACCTTTTGTCGAATCGATAGGACAAAGGGTTCCAGTGTGATCGCTTCTACCGGTAATGCTTCGATCCAAGCGTATTTTTTTCTACCTTTTCGATCTTTTGTGTGGTGATTTCTAGCTGTGGGAAATTCTTTCCCGAGCATCGAATACCTCGCAAACTCCCCGACTATCAGGTAATCGCCATATGTCGTGCAAAAGCTGGCCCTGGTTTCTGTCGGAATTATCTTTGTAGGCGAAATGGCATCTACCGATTTCTCCGGGAGAGCATCCTTGAGACGGTATTGCAGGACACGCCCGATGGATGAGACAAAAATCGAGTCGCCGAGGACAACCAATCCTCCCACATGACCACTCTCAATCTCACCATCCTCATCCAAGAGCAGGAGGCTCTTCTCCAATTTGCCGCTACCTGCATCAATGACTGTGATACAGGATGCTTCGTAGGCTGAGTAATTCGAGATGAAGAACAATCCATGCTTTTCAGAGTATGTGAGCCCCTGGGGAACCCATCCTTCGTTGAGTCCAGGGATGATCGGTCCCATGCGAGTCGGGAAATCACAATCGATAGCGGATCGTGAATGAGGAACACTCGTCTGAGTCGGACGCCGGAGTGAGTGTTCTTGCCAAAGGTTCGCCGTCGTGACGGTTGCCAGCGCGCAATTGATGAGAGCTAAGGATGGGAAAATTTTGGCATTCACATTTTTGGCTTAATGGTGATGGGGTTTGAGTCTGTGCGGTGCGATCGGAGATTTAAATTTCTCTACTGGTGAGGCTCTTTTCGAATTGATTCGCAGTCGTATTCGAAGTTTATTTTTCGAACAATCTTTCGGAATGATTCCTTTACGAATAGCCATCTAAATAAAAATCCTAGAATTAATAAGTAGATCAATAGTTTCATTGAAAGCGTTAAAAAATCATATATAAATTTCCACTTTCGATATTTATTTTTTCCTTCCCTCAGCTCCTTTTCTCCAGAAGCAAGCTTCTTTTTTCCTTCCTCAATTTTAAAAAAATCCCAATAATCAACTATATCAATAACCATAACATGGATCTGATTTAACTCCTTTTTTCCAGCATGAATTTGTGCCTGTCCTTTAGATATTATTCCTTCTGCATTAGTAAGCTTCGGTCCGATTATCATCGTAGGAATGACTAAAATTATTATCAAAAACGGAAGTATCCGAATCGAGATTTTAATAAAGAATAAAGGCCTTTTAAAATTGCATATTACAAAAGACCAAATAATAATTGAAATAATGAAAATATTCATTCTATTTCGATCTTTGTTGATAAGATAAATATAATCAAGTGAAATTTATGGCACCTCGATTGGCCTCGTCCGAAGTCGATTTGGATGGTAACGTCTGACACAAGCGAGAAAAGATAGGAGGCCAGCAAAGCAACCTCTTCGACATACTTGACTATGTTGAACAGGTGGTCAAGCCGCAAATCAAGGTTGGTCCGGATTTCGGTGATCGATTGGAAGATTCGAAGAGTTTCCTTCTGGTATTGTTGAAGCTTCTAGTCTACCGAGATGAGGGAATGGGAGGCGTATTACGTGGCCGAACTCTTCGGCCTTTTTAGGTCCCTACTGCTCCGTCCAGGAAAATTCTGTTCCCGCCCATGGTGCAAGATGGGTGATTTTGCGTAGTCAGACTTTGGTTCTGGTAGTTGCATAAAAGAGTTCATGTTTCCCATTGCCGGGATCTCAAGCTATGCTAGAAACTTAAACTGTGGCGATTCGTTTATGCTTCTTGGCTTTTATATTCCCTCTAGCTGTTTTGCTCGCGGATGCCGCTAGTGATTCTGAAATCTTCGATTTGCTTCCGGAGGGGTTTCCGTTTGACGAAAGGGGGTCGCTGATACGGAGCACGATATTCCAATCCGCACATCAGAGTGATGAATTTGAAAAGGTGGAAGAGGAGCTTTGGAATGAACTCCTTGCCCATTTGCTCGCTCAATATGAAGCTCATGGCATATCCGTAGAAAATGCGTCGGAGATCTCTCAAGCGGAAATTCTTGCAAGGCAAGGCCGACCTCGTTCGGAAGTCTTGGAGATGGCATTAATGGAGGCTGCTCATCTGAACCAATCTGCGCTGGAGTTTCTTCGCTACGCCCAGTCTGGGGAGAATCCCTGGCTTCATCCCGGTATTCCCGCGGTGACGTTGATTTTCCAGATGCTAGCCAACGAGGGCAGTGAACAGGGAATTCTGGAGAACGGTAGAGCCCTTGTTTTCGGCCTCGGCAGGGAGAAAGATTTGCTCACAGGTTTAGATGTGCTGGGGACCTGTGAACTTCCAGAGGAAACCGTCCTTAGAGGAGCTGCCCTTGTCGTTGCTGCCAATAGTTCGCTTGAGATGGCTTTCGGCGTGACGGTCTTTCTCGTCGATGAGATTAAACAATCGAGGATTCCCGACTTTATGGTTTCTGTATCTCGAGTGTTGATTCGGCAAGGATTTTCCAGTGAGGCTTTTTCCGGATTTCTTATGGCATCGCAATTTAGGGAAGTGTCCCCTAGAGAAGATCTCCTTTTTGGAGAATTCTGTCTGATGTTTCCCTACGATGATAGGTTCTCGGCATTGGGAATTGAATCTTGCTTGGATACGATTGAAAATGGACCTCCGGATGAACGGAGCGAGGCAGCTTTAATTCTGGCCCGGGGATATTGGGAAGGTGTGCTCATGCCGGCTATGGATAGGGACCAACTTCTGGCATCGATTAGAGAGGTGGCTGAGGATAGCGGTGCCCCGTTGAGGTATTATTACGGAGCGATTTTGGTGGGATCCGAAGCAGGTGACTGATTTATTCATGAAGGCATGTTTCTGTAAACTGATTATATAAAATGAGAAGTTCCTGTCTTTTTACTAATGATTACAGGGCCACTAAGTTGGGTTTGATCATCTGTGGGCTCTCCCTTCTGATGCTCTTTACTGTTTCAAGTCTGGTTTGGTTTCGTATTTCTTCGATAGGAGCTAATGTGGAGTATGACTTGAAGCTTCTACAGGGTCCTGAGATCGGATCTCTTCCAATAAGTAATGGTTCGGTTTATCTCTTAGATAGCCAAGAAGGACAAATTTTCCTAATCGGTAGATTTTCGACCACGAATGCAGGCGGTAGAGGTCAAGTCGTATTACCTGCAGCTTATCGGGACCAAGTTGGGGTAAATGGAATCTTATGGAAAGATCAGGATCCCGGGCTGATCACATACGTTGATTATATAGCCGATCAAAGTCTAAGAGATAATCTCTTAGAAAACCTGCGGAGTGGATGGGAAGACCCTGATGTGCGTGATAAAATGAGGGATTTTGCGGTTACAATTTTGGGCTCCGCCGCGGCTAATCGAATGGATGCTGGCGATGTTATGAGCGATAAAAAGGTAAGAAAGGCTTTTGAGGATTTTGCTGTATCAATTGAACCGTTTCTCAGAGATGCCGCTTTAGATGTTTTGTGGCTTGATGATGGAGAAGTGGGCAAAAACGTTCCCAACGCAAAACTACTTTGGGCAGCAAAAAGGCTTATCTTTGGGACGGATCGTTCGGTTCTTCTCCTACAGACGATGTCTGCTGGGAATGAATATTCCGAAGATCTAATGAGCAATGAAGGAATCGTGATTATTGAGAGAATCTACTAGGCAAAGGAATTATCGTGGAAATTTCGAATATAACAATGAGGCGAGGTTCAAGACTTCTTGTCCGAGGAGGAAGTCTATCTATCCGAGAGGGGGAAATAACTTTGCTTCTAGGAGGAAGTGGTTCAGGGAAATCCACTTTGCTATATGGATTAGCGGATTTGGACCCCGCTGTGTCGATGTCTTGCGATCAGGGAACCCAACCTCTTGAGAATTTCAGCATTGGATTGGTTCCTCAAAACTCAGCACCTTTTGAGGAGTTGAGAACATGTAAGCGAAATGTTTCTTTTGCGCATGCCCATTGCCTATCGCGGAGTCGTAATTTTGAAGATGTTTGGGGTGACTTGTCGACAGCGTTAGGTCTTGGAGAGGATTGGAAGTTTCCGCTTTCGGGCGGGCAATCTCAACGGACTGCAATTGCTAGAGCCCTCGCATCCGGGGCAAAAATATTGCTTTGCGACGAACCGACCAGCGGACTTGATCCAGCAGGAAAGGAGAAGGTCATTCAGCTTTTTCAGGCGGTTGCCGATGAAGGAGTTGCCGTTTTAATAGTTTCCCACGATACGGAATGGAAGCGTCCCGGTGTGGCCGATAAGACCTATGTTCTGGATGATTGTTACGTTCGTGCCGTAGGGGAGGGTGACGAAACATCAAAAAATCGATTAGAGGAGAATCGGAAACTTTCAGCTTCAATCGAGGGGGAGTTGCCAAGGATGTTTCGACCTTTCCGTTCGGTCGGTCGTTCCTGCTGGTGGTTTTTGATGCTCCCCGTTGCGCTCTGGAATTCTCTCTTTTCTTCAAAGCGAATTAGATTGTGGTGGTTTCTTCAATTCACCTGGGGCTTTATTTTGAGGCTCCTCGGACCATCCTCATGGATCTATTTGTCCATTTCTGGCTATCTTTTGGGATTTGCTGTTTTCTTCTTCTCAGTCAGTTCGCTGCGCGTCGCCCCTCATTTGGAGACATTATTGGTTCCCGAATTAGTTTCTGGAAGTGGTTTTGGCCTCTATCGGGTGATTATTCCCTTGGTAGCCTGCCTGCTCGTCGCAGCGAAATCAGGTTCGGCCCTCGCTGCCGAATACGGGAACCGGCAATACGGAAAGCAAATAGATGTGTTTCGATCGATAGGGGCACCGCCCGAAGGCTACCTTCTGCTTCCGGCGGTCCTAGCACTGGGTGTGGGGCTTCCAGTGCTTTTTCTGATTTCTTTTCTGTCGGCGTCGCTTGGTTCACTAACCGCTTTTATCGTCAGTTACCCGATGCAAAGCCTATTTGCCTGGAGGGAGGACTTTTTTCGTCTTTTAACTGAGTCGGACTCGGGTTGGTGGATTGGGACGGGTTGGAACCTTGCGAAAACAAGTCTAGCCGGCGTAGGAATCGCAGTCGTCTCTTATCGGTTTGGAACCCTGCCGAAGAAAGACAGCGGTGAAATCGGAATGCATATTTCTTCAGCTACCCTTTGGAGCTCGCTATGGAGCCTTTGTGTCTTTGCCATCGTCGCCATCTTCGAATTCATCATTTGATTTCGTTTGCGGAATGAGAAGCGCAGGGAGATCCCCTCCCTCATAGATGATGCGGGGGAAACCGGTTTTTAGTCCGGCGTCGATAGCGATAGTGTCTTTAGTGTCTAATGATGCCCGTTCTAGAAATCGAAGTCTCTCTTCTGCGCTTGCTCGGGAGTCAGCATCGAAACTTGGATGCTTAGCGGCCTGAATGAGAAACGCATCGATGATCTCCCAGGTTCGAAGATCGTCTTCGGTAAGAAAGGGATTCTTTTCATCTTGACCTCTTTGCGGGCTCAGGATTCCGAAAGGCGGCTGCTGTTTAGCCATATTAAGTGCGAGCTCTTCAAAGATACCGCGGGTTCCCTCGAGAGATGCCTTGTAATTGCCGCTAGCTTCAGCATCCTCATTCATGTCTAGTTGGTAGCTGGCCAACCAACCGATGATTCCCTGCAGTTCTGCGCGCAGCAGCGGCGCGACTGTCGGATCTGTTATCCGATTATCTGGAAGGGGAAACGAGCTCTCTCGCCAAAGAACAGCGAGATCCGGAGATCCACTCAAAACAAAGGACTGGTCGCTAAAGGCGGGATCTAACTGCAGATCTTTCAGAGAGGAAATTCCGTCGGTAGGATGATCCGTCGCTGCTAAAAGCGACTTCCCGAGAACAAGGAGATCGGAGGGAATCGTCGATTGATACACCGCTTCCGACCACTTAACCAGATCCGATGGAGGAGGTGGCGGAGGAGGGGGTGGTGGTTTTGTTGAGTGGCGCAGGAATTGGCATCCTCCGATTCCCAAAGTAACACTCGCTACGCAGATTAAAAATATGCCTCCCTTTGTCATGTCTATCAATAGTGTCGTTAGTCGATTCACTGGTTTTGTATTTCAGAGTGGTTACCGAGAAAATTCGGAGATCTCCTGCTTTATGAAAAACACTTTGATGGTGATTTTTGTTTTTCCTGCCAATTTGGTCATGGGTTGCCTTTGTTAAGTGATTCGTACAAAGCCGTGATATCTTCAAGTTTTTCCTGCAAGTTCCCTGTGCTCCTTTTTAATTCTTGGATTTGAGGTTTGTCATCCGGAAGGCTTTTCCATCCTTTCTGGAGTGTTTGGAGCTCGGCATATAAATTAGAGAGAACGCTCTGTTTAGGGAAGGCCAATGACTCGTCTCGGCTCACGCGATCCTTCACTCGGAAAATAACTTCGGATAAAGAATTCCCATTTGGGAGACTGAGAGCTTCCTCATTAGCGTTCCAAAAATCCGCAAACTTCAAAACGCTGTTTTTGAACGCCTCCCACTCCTTCTGCAGCCTCACTTGCTGAATATCCTCTGGGGAATTTTCATTTTGATCTGTCGGTATTGGCTGCAAGGTGTCGTTCTCCTCGGGTTTGATCGGTTCACGTCTCTCGGAAAGGATGGCAACTACCGTAACTAATAGAATTACACCCAAAATTATCCATAGGATTGGACTCGATCTCTTCTCCGTTTGTTGCGGTGGCTCAGGACGACGATTGTCCGTGCTGTTATCGACGGTAGAGGCCACGGGTTCCGGCATGGAGTGCTCGGATTCGTTTGAGGTTGGAGCCTGTAGAGGAGTCTCTGAGAGAATCTCGGACAAGCTTGCATCACGAATAATCTCATCTGCCAGTTTTTCGAGTTCCGGATTGAAAACGACAAGGGTTCGTTCGGCTTTTGCCCAGGTGGATGGATCTTGGACAATTGAATTCGCTTGCTGATCCAAAAATTGTTTGAGCAAGCGACGAATGGTCGATTCCTGTTCGGAGCTTACTTTGCTTCCCGGTGAGACGAAAATTAACCACTCCTCCGATTCCCGGTGGCTGCCCTGTGAGGAAATCTGAGAGGATTTTTGACTCTCGGCAATGTAGGGTCCCGGTTCATGACGCTTGGCTCTCTCAATCCAAGGCTGTGGATCGGTTGTAAGATTCGAGCAGAGGATGCGAAAACCCAATCCGGGAGCACGCGGAGTCTGTAGCGCTACAAAAGGGGTATTCTGGTGGTCTCGGGTCATGTATTACGATCACTCGAAATCCTTCGGGGTAAAAGAATAACTCCATGATGGGAGTGAGGGCATGATAGCCGGTTTTCCAGCTTTGACGGTTAATTTTATCTTGAACTTTCCACCGCCTAAATCCGCAGGTCGGTCGAAAGTGCCTATTTCGGTATTTTTGATGTTTGGGGTATCGTAGGGTATTGGACCATAATTGAACCGTCCCTTATGATCTCCTAACGGGCCCCACGGATTTACCCCGTCAGGATCAATGTCTCCCCAAATTTCAAAATGGATGCGTTGGCTAATTTTGGCGGTTGTTGAGATCATTGACTGAACCCATTTCCCGTTGGAAAATATAAATTGGACTAGTTTTGGTTCTCTACCATCGTAAGTAATGTTAATGTTTATTTTGGCAGACTCTGCCTTGTTGTCCTCGATCTCCTTCTGGTTTCCTTCCTTATCGAAAATCTTGAGCGCATCGTTCTCTACGCTAATCTGAATGTTGTAGGATTGGTCTAAGAATTCATCGACGTCCTTTTTCATAACACCATTCCGATTGGAATATTCGATTAGATTGATTGGCTTGCTCAGGGTCTTGCGGCCTTCGAAGGAATCCTTGGCTAGAGTATACTGATTGAAGTCTTTCTTGAGGAAATCGATTTTATCAATAGCGGACCTCAGGACCGCTATCGCATCAGCGGGAGTTCCTTCTGAGTTCATTTGTGATTCCAGTTCCTCGTGAATTTCGTCAAACCTTCCTTCACTTGAAAGAGCTTCCCGATTAAACCAAGCTGTGAAATTTCTCCGAAGATCACGCGAAAAGTTAACGTACTTTACATCGGTTTTTAACTCGATGGCTTTCTGCCACTCGGCGATAAGTTTTTTCCAGTCATCTGTTTCCACCGCGTCCCGAATGCGTTCAAGATTGGATTGCTTCTCTTGTTCCTCTTGCTCCTTCTCCGCTTGCAGCACAATCAGATCCCTAAATTGTTCCGTTCGTTCATCCAAGAGGTCAAAGAGCGTCTCCTTCTTCTGCTCAACGGAGCCTGATCCTTTTTGGAAGTACTTCTGAAGAGCAGATTCCAAAAGCACACGTGAACTAAAATCATCGATTTCACCGCCATACTGGAAGAAATTCGGTACTTTAGCTAGAAAAGCTACGAATTCGCCCTTCTCAAGTAGTTCGCTGAGTTCTTTTCCCTGAGTGTACAGTTGCAATTGAGACAGTTGTCTTCTGACGTCCTCATCGGTGGGTTCATTTTGGAGGTATAAGAATGCCAGACGAATCTTTTCTTCAGCCGAAAGCGCATCTCCGTGGTTAATGATCCCTTCCCGAAGTGCAACAAGAGCGTCAGCGTGCAGGTTTTTGGAATCGGGTAATCGGGGGAGCGTCTGTATCACGAATTCACCAGTAAGAGCCCTCTCTCGGGGAGTTCCGTTGGCGAAAATCAGAGGAAGGCGACCCTGAATCCTCTCGTCTGGCGATACGAGAATTCTTTGCATGGCGTGGCGGTAGTTGGGCTGTTGAACCCACCAAACGAGTGTTTCCGAATCTAAGGCATCGGTCAGGTCCTCTTCGCTGGCAGGTTCTAGTTTGGCTATTTCCTTCTCGAGGTTTGTGTAGTGCTCTCGGTGATAGAAATACTCTATTGAAACAGCACTGGGGATGATGATCGCGAGCAAGACGAAAAGATTGAGCCCAAAGGTGGCGATACGCTTGCGAAGTAGAATTGCCCTGGCTGAACGGGTGAGATGCGGGGTGCTGGATCGAGAGTCCAGATAGTCCGCACTCACCAATACTTCATCGCGGATCTTGCGGGCCTCTCTTCTACTGCGCCAGAAAGGGATACGGGGTGCGGGCACGCTTTTCGCCTTCCGATCCAGTGAGAGAGAATCGAGTTGATCAACCTTTCCCATCAACTCGACAATGACGTCCTCCAGGCCAAAAGAATCCAGAGGCTTTGGGTGGATCGGGCGTTCGACTATTTCACCGGGGTGAGAGGGGGCCTCGATCCGTTCGTGGTTTCCGAAAGCACTACAGGGGAGGAAGAGAACCTTGTCCGATCCGAAAGAATTTTCCAGTGCTGTGAGGAATGATGCAAGACCTTTGAAATACGGTTTTTTTCCGCGAAGGAGTTTCCGGAGCTTTTTTCTCTCCTTCGCCATTCCCGGATTATTCAGATTGGAGATGCGATCCCATTTATTGATGACAAGGCAAATTGGGGGAAGTTCCAGTTCCGATTTAGTCTGCCTCAGAAGTTGGAGGAACTGACTCAGTCTCTGAAAGGCTCCGTTCCAATCAGTTTGGTCGTCCGAGTCTTCAACCGCTTCGCATAGGAGGATGATCCCATCGGACTGATCAATTGCGCCACGGAGAAGGCGGGAACCTTCCTCGTGAGCGATATGAGGGGAAACAAACTCTCCGGCATAGTCCTCAAACTCCACGAGCACCTCATTGTTTCCGGGAATCCCCATGCGAAAAACATGGCGCGTACGTTCTTCCGGAGGAGTGGGCGGTGGAACGCTTCCTTCGAGTATCCTCTTCTGGTTCTCTGAGATGCGCCCCTGTCCAGTCTCGAACTCGCGAAGCAATTTTTCGTAAGAGGTCGAATCCAGGGCCGATGCTTCGGAAGTTTCGGCAAGCGTTGGGATTCCACTACAAGAGAACCGCCTCGGGTTCTCTCTCCGGTGCATATTGAGTGCGGCGAGGAAACAGCTCTTTCCGGAATTGGGCCCAGCGATCAAAGAGAACTTATAGAGCGGTTTTGAGAAAAACGGTGCAAGGGAAAGCCCCGTTTCACGGCGGATCGTTCGGGGAGCGGATGGTTGTTCGAATGAAGGGGGTGGTTCTGTAAGCGTCTCAAGAAGTTGAAAGCTCAGTCCACAGAGAGAAAAAACCGAGTCTGGTTGGAGTACAAACTCGGAATATTGGCGGCCTTCTGATTCGATGAGAACCTTTCCCTTGGAAACGATTTTCAATTTGCCGCTGGGCGATTGAATCAACTCGGCTGCGCATTCAGGACTATCGGGTATTTCCACCGTGTTGCCATGGCCAGGAGCACCAAAAGTGAACGGTTTCCCTTCGACAAAAACGTGGGTGCTATTTGTTCCCAGACTCTTTATTTCTATTGAATTATCCATTGGGGATGGGTGTCTAAGTGCTGCGAGCAATCTTCGAGCGCCGAACTTTTGGGAATCGATAAGGCTTCGGTCCGAAGACTACGAAAGAGAAGAAAGCGATGAGGAAATATAGAATGCCAACGATGATGAAATAGACTATCTCTGCAGCAATCTCCGACCGACTAATTGGGTTCTCTACAGTATCTTCTTGTGCTTCCTCTTCAATTTGCTCTGAGCGCTCATTGAGAAGGTAGAAAAGTGAAATCGCAGGACGCGTGATGAGTGCGATGGTTCCATAGCTATGAAACACGCGAAACTCGACATTCTTATCGAGCTTTCCTTCACTTTGGGTGTCTCTGTAGAACGAGCCGATGGGTCGATAGGGCTGGTCCTCGAAAAGGAAATAAGGTCGAACGGTTGTCGCTGAGAAGAGCAGAAAGGGAACCAGCACATAGGGCATGAGGGTCATGGCGGCCGTTCGCGAATGGCAAGCTGCCGAGATGGCCAAACCGATCATTCCTCCCGAAAATGCGATCCAGAAGAAGCTGAGGAATCCAGACCATCCGGGGATTCCGTCTGCGAGAAAGAATCTTAATAGCAAAATGAACACAGCAGTCAAAAGGGCACAGAGACTTGCGACATAGACGATTTTGCCCAAGAAATAAGTGAGTAAATCTAGTCCGGAACTGAAGTCCCGCCGGATTTGTGGTCCCTCGTCGACGATTTGTCGGATCGCGATGGCCATTCCCATCCAGAGTGAGGCGACGCAGCCGAAAAGAGTCGCAAAGAGTAAGCCAATATCCGCAACTCCCTCCTCTGCACTTGGACCCCAGTCGAGGATGTGTTTCAAAGCGATACCGACAATCAATCCCAGAAAAACAGGTAGAAGAGCTGTAACCAGAAGGTTCATCCGGTCTCTGAGCAACCAGGTAAATGATCGTCGCAAAACAGAGAGAAACTGGACAGAGAACCTTGCAGATGGTCCCTCATGAGAGGGGGGGATCGTTTTGGAATCCTCAATTGAGAGATCTTCGCACACGATCTTTGTTTCCTTTGGGCGGATAGAAGGGTCAAACAACTCTTCGACGCTTGAGAGTCCAGATCCTGCCAAGATATGATCCATTTGAGCAGATCCAATATAGGCGATCGAGGAGTCGTCCGGGACCTCTGGATCAAGACGGCGTAAAATGACGGCTTGATCGAATTGGGAAAAGGTATCGGCAGCGTGGGAGACGCAGAGCACTGCTATTCGCTTGCGCTTGGCGTAGTCGCGAACGCGGCGAAGAAAAGTCATCTGGCTTTTGGGGTCGAGACCACTGGTCGGTTCATCCATCAAGAGGACGCCGGGTTCTGAGATTAGCTCGAACCCCGCATCAAGACGCTTTCGTTGGCCCCCGGAGATCTCTGCACGAAAGGAAGAGTCTTCCCCACCAGTTCGATGATTTGCCTCCCTGACCAAATTCAGAAGTTGGAGGACTTCTGAAACGCGGTGCTTCCGTTGTTCCTGACTGAGATATGACAAACGGAGGTCGGCCGCATGATTCAGATTCTCAGCGACAGTCAAATAAGGGTAGGAGAGGCTGTCCTGAGGCACGAAGGCTATTGGACCAGTGTCAGCAGTCGATATAAAGCCTTGAGAGGTCAGCACCTCTCCTAAAATGGCTTGGAGCAGGGTCGATTTCCCACAACCGCTGGGGCCGGCTACCACGGTCATTTCACCCGGGGCCAGTTGGATGGAAAGGTGGCGGAGAACATCTCTCCTGCCCAACTGAACAGAGAGATCGTGGATGGAAAGGCCTTGGTAGGCAGACACCTGCTGCAACTGACCTGGAGAGTAAACCAGGTTCAAGCGTTTTCCGACAGAAATAAGGTCGCCCTCTGCAAGCGGGTAGCTGTTCCCGATCGGTTGAGAATTGACAAGGAGATGAGCATCCGCCGCAGCTCGCTGGATTCTGCGGGAGTGTCCATCAAATGATAATTCGAAATGAACTGGTAGAATATCGTCCCGGGACGGGAAGCGGATTTCGCATTTGTTGTCAGTTCCGGCCTTCTCTGTGCCGGGATTGGACGAGAGACTTACAACAAGTGAGCTTTTAGTTGTAAGAGACCGGTTCCCAGTTTCGAGGGTTCCTTGCCGGGATTTCTTATCTGGAAGCACGGGGCAGGGCTGTTAGTCGTTCAGAATTTTGCAGGTGTAGCGGAAGAAAAACTCGGGAGCCGATTCATGGGAAGCTTCAAAGACCCAGTGATCCGTAGAACGCATCTTTAACATCAAATAACCGCGCATTTCGGCAGAGGTAACTATCTTGTCGTTGGCATCAATCGTCATCGTTCCACTCGGATTGATCCCTGCGGTTATCTCATTGTCTTTGGGGCGCATGAGAAGGCGGAGGGGAGATCCGCTCTCCTTTACTTCGACCGTGACGGAATCCTTTCCGTCCTGTGTTGCCGTCCTCGTTAGTTGGAGGCTTCCATCCGTCCTCCACGGCATTATGGAGGGGGAACGGATCGGTAGGTCGTTTGCCCGCACGGTCCAGCTTGCTCCGGGGGTGTTGCTTTCTGGAGGCAGCAGCCCGTAATTCAGGAGGAAGATACTGTCGAGATAGGGCACGAGCTTTTCCAAGCCGCTCTCGGTGTCGGATAAGGCGTCGAAATTCGCGTCCGGTGAATCGGACAGCAGGGTAAGATTGGTTGTCCCGCGAAATGTGTCCAAATCCATCCGTAGGTGAGCACCTTCAAACCAATCGAGGGAAATCTCGCTTTCGATAAAAGAAGTGCCGATCTCTACAACGGGTTCGAGGGTCAGGAAACTGGCGATCATCTCGTTGATCTTGACTTCAACTGTCAGGGAATCCCCAGGGAGAATTAATCCGCTTGTAGTCTCCGAGGATGCAAGCATGGCTGAGAGAAAGTCGAAGGTGGAGTGAAAAGAATTGCCTAGATTGATCCGAATTTCCGGATTCATGATCTGCACTTCAGTGAGGCGGGCCTTCTCGATGAACACATCGGCTGTGACCTTGCTGTCTGTTGATTCCAGAATTAAAAATCTGGAATTGGTGATACCCCCGATTGCAAAGTCGACGGCTGCCTCGACTCCCCAGTCTTTAAATTTAGCTCGTCCGTGGAGAAGGAACTCGGATGAGGTGGAGAGTTTTTGCCCGGCTGAGAGGCTTAGGTATAGCGGTTCATTGGGTTTTGGTTGTTCCTGCGGGGTTGTCTCGGGCTTTGTCCAAGTCGGTTCCTCGGTATCTGTGTGTCCATTTTTGGGTTCCGGACCGTCCCTATTGCAGGAAAGCAGAAGCAGGAGTGCTCCGGTGATGCAAAGAAGTCGTATGGCTTTACTATTTTTCATCGGTTTACATTCTCGTCGTTGATCTTAGTGATGATCTTCAGGTCTAACGTGGGTTTGACTTCGTGGCGCACCTCAAAGATCCAGTGGTCGGTGGATCGGATGGTTGCATCTCCTTTTCCCACCAATGTGAACTGCTCCACAAATTCCCTTTTGGTATCGAGGAGAATGCCTCCCGCGGCTTGATTGACGGTGATGCGATAGATCCGATCTTTAGGGCTAATTCCCAGGTAGACATCCTTCGATTTGGAGATTAAGGCCAATGCTTTGCTCGGGCCTGGATCTTGTTTTCTTTGAAAGGTTACCTCGCCACCTGCTCCGCCATTTAAACCGTCAGGCCATTGGGTAGGTAAGTTAATTAGGTCGAAACTCCATTCACTGCCCGGTTCTTTCGCCTCGTCCTCCGGAAAAATTCTGTCGAACAGACTGACGGCTCCCTGGACCGTCGGTCTGCATTCAGCGACAAGAGTCTTTAACTCTTCCTCTCGTTCTGAGAGTTTGGGAGCATTGCTCAGTTCAAAACTGGAAAAGCCCGTCCCATTTTCGTAATCGAAATCAATCTCGACACCTTGAAGCTTTCCGATTTCAATCTTCCCCTCGACAAATTTTTCGAGATGGCCTTTCAGCATGTTTTTCACAGGACCAGAGGCCAATACTTCGTTTGATAGCTTTTCTACGATACGAGTGGTTCCCGGTGGAATCGTCACACCAGCGACATCGCCGTAAAAGGCTTGAGCTGTCAGTATTGTGCCGGTTGCCAATAAATGAGCTCGGTCTCCGGCATCGATCTGAAGCTTTGGATCCCCGAGAACAAGATCTTCCACTTTGGACTCCGTTACCCTCAGGGTTCCGGAAAAACGCTCCTCAGAACTTTCGGTAATGGTCATTTCTGTCTGGAAGATTCCATTCAGAATAAATGAGGCTTCGCCACGGATTCCCCAGTCCTTCAACTTTCCAGCTCCAGAAATGGTGAAGTTTGTGGTTGCCTGGATAATTCGGCCCTCCGGATACCGGATTTTCATGGATTTCGGCTCAATCGGCGGCGGCGGCGGAGGAGGAGGTGGTGGTGGTCGTCCTTCCTCGATGAGTGGTGAATCTTCCTCGATGAGTGGTGAATCTTCCTCGATGAGTGGTGGATGTGGTTCGAGGGATCGCAGAATAAAAAAGATTATGATCCCAAATATCAAGATCAGTCCAATAGTGATTAAAGCGAATTTTGTGAGATTTTTTGAGTTATCATTCATAGTAAGGGGTCAAATATTTTTCGTAGCTTTGGTTGTTGAGAGTTTAGAACTGTCGAGTATCATCAGTCGAACCTAAATTCGTCGGCCCTTAAAAAGAAGCCAGCGGGGAGAACGGGTGAGTCCTGACTCGATTTCCTGGAATCGAAGGTCTGACCATCGGTATTCGTAGACTTTGCACAAGCCTCCAAATGAGGACCAAAAGAACCCACTTGCGTAAGTTCCATGCCGCCGCAGCGAGCATTACGTTCTGGCTGGCCCCGAGGGCGCCTTTCAAGAAGCATCGAGCCATGCGGAAGTCACTTTTGAGATGCCCGATAACCGGCTCAATCGCCGATCTTCTCCCTTTTCGTTTTCTTTCTTTGGCTTTTGCGTAAGAAGTGAGACTTTTGGGTATTGGCTTAGGAAGCTCAATCTTCGTATCAACGACTTGCGGCCGTCCACGATATCCCTTATCGACCAGGCAGTTTCGTGGCCATTTTCCGGTAATCCCTCTCACCTGAAGTAACGCGGGTTCAAGCGTGTCCCCGTCGTAAAGATTCTCTTCAAAACTTTTGGCTCCCACGATCACGCCGCTCTTGGCTGTCACCACCACCGAAGCCTTTCTCCCAAACTCATATTTCTTGTGCGCCTTGCCTTTGGCAATGCACAGAACCTCGGGGTCGTGAAGACTGTAAATCTTGCCCTTGTCCGTGCGGCCCTGCTTAAGAACCTTTTCAAAAAGCTCCAGATCCTCCCGGTAGATGGTCAACCATCCCGAAGATGCTTTCCTTCTAAACTCCCGAATCAAGCTGCCTCCCAGCGTTTTAAGCTTTTTCTCCGCCTTCCGGCGGTTCTTCTTCGTGCGATTCGAACGGGTCCGCAATGTGGCCAGAAGTCTCGGCACCGTGCGCACATAGGAACGCTTCCATTTTACCCCCGCTTCTTCGCCCATCGACCACATCTTTTCGATGATCTTGCGACGCATTTTTGTGTCGGTTGGATAAGTCACGTTAGCTTCTTGGACCGTGGTGTCTGCCACTACCTCGTCTTCTTTCTCAATGGCATCACGATGCAAGTTCACACTCGCTTCGAAGATCTTTTCCACTCCTTTCTCCCCAATTCGGTGACGAAAGTGAACCAGCTCACTCGGCGTGCACGGTTGCTCCCATCGAAAGAACTCTTCTCCGCAAAAATACTGCATGTAGCAGTCACGCCTCCATGCCTCGCAGACTCGCTCATCCGATAGGTTCTCCAACTGCTTAAGCAATAGTAGACCCACCATTAATCGAATCGGTTTCGCAGGCCGACCCTCAGTCGAATAAAAACCCTCAAATTCAGCTTCGAAAAAATCCCAGGGGATCACATGCGAAAGCTTGATGAGGTCTTGCCGGGGATCACACATCAGATCCAGACGCTGCAGAAATAAATCATTCGATGGCTCTTTTATCTTTTTCGACTTCATTTGAATTTTGCCCAGTTTTTTGTGCTTTTCAGCAGTATCCTGGGCAAAAATCAGCATCTAAACAATCATAAAGTGCTAATAATACGAATACTTATGAGTTTTTCAGGGGCGACTAAATTCCTTCATCGGAGCACTGAAGATCAGAGCGGGAAAGCGATTCCATGACCGAAGGGTAGGAGGGGCAACATTTGTCGACTGGCGGGTGCCGGATCGGCCTCGATTTGCGGTCAGCAATCCACTTCGAATGGCCAAGAATGTCAGAAGCGCTTTCCGCCTCTACTCAGGCTTTTCCTATTTTGCCGTGCATATCGTCTAAAGACGGGAAACTCGTAGTGCCTCTAAATTCCAAATATCTTTAAAATACCCTCAAAAATACCTTCAAGTTTACCTCGAAATCCCCGACCTTTTGCGCTGCTGCTGGGAACCTTCTCGAGAATAAAAAAACCCGACTGACCCACAAATTTATCATTAAAAAGATAATCGTTTCCTGTGAAATACGACATGAAGGTCTCACAACGAACATTCGAAAATTCGAGATTTGGCGTAAACCCGAGAACGCACGGATCGTTTGCAAGTTTTCCAGCGTTCGTTGCCTCCTCAAATAAGATTCCTCGTAATCCTTTCATAATGATTTTGCACGGCCCATGAACAATTAGAAACCGGAGCCTTAAGGTAATCCACGCATTAAGGCAAAATAAGCGCCATTTGGAATGCACTTCGACCTTCTGATCTTCTCTGATAATTACCCCCGCCATCGCCTGCGGCGAAATAACGAGCGACTTCCCGGAAGGTATCGAAACGGTGCTTAGCTCGACCAGGGCATCCATTTCTTTAGTAGGTCCAATCGTGAGAACAGAATTATCCCCTTCGATTTTCGTCAAAAGATACATTCCCGCAGCGTAACTACTCAGGTAGCCCCACTGTGGGACTACTGAACTGAGGATAGTGGCCCCGCCGCCTCCTGAGCACAATAGAAAAAACAAAAAAACTGCATTTTT
>Ga0222662_1000902_pt1 | contig 17988 bp, 25 predicted proteins | sample AntAcemetagen600_FD_179821 | JGI IMG/M metagenome (GOLD analysis project Ga0222662, IMG submission 179821) | Saline water microbial communities from Ace Lake, Antarctica - #600 | ecosystem: Environmental > Aquatic > Non-marine Saline and Alkaline > Saline | place: Antarctica: Ace Lake...
CTAACAATTCTTTACTCAGCATATAGTATAATGGATGATATAAACATTACTTTTCATAAGTATAAAACATGGTCTCATAAAACATATGAGATTAAATATAAGGACTATGAAATATATGTTAGTGATGCCATCTCTAAATATAAAAATGAACCAAATTATGTATATGTTTATATAAAACCATGCAATATAGAATTGTTCAATGATTTGAAAAGATTTTTCATGTCTGATTTGCATGGTATACAATATGAAGAAATATATAAAACTAATTTATTTGATGTTCCACAATTGAAAGCTTTTGGTACTAAACTTATAAAATCAAGGAACGTATATTATCAATACAATTTAGAGCCAGAAGAGAAAATTACATCTTTGATAGGGAGTATAAAATATATTCTTGATAAAAGCAGATAAAGAATAAAATATAAGACTATATTATAGGGTTTAGTTGTTTTATCCCTTGATATTTAGAATTATCTTCATAATAATTATGAGGAGAATTAATAAAATAATTAAATCACTTAAGGATATATTGTGTATTGAGTTTATACATGATCAGTCATATCAAAACAACATTTTCTTTTAACGAACTTTTAGACATTAAAACAGATGGTCTCAAGAAAATCGATATTGTTGTCAACAAATTGAAACCCATCATATTCATCAAAGATGGAAAGCTATATCGACTTTGTGAAAATAATATTTATTCAATTGAAGACTTCAAGAAAGATTCATTTTATGGTATCTTATACAATATTTTCATAGCTTCGCTCCGTGAACTTGATAAATCTCAAGTTCATTCGGTACTTTCTATGAAAAATATCAGATTTACTGAGTTAGAATCAATCAAGAAAAAATTCAGCGGAATTTATAATCAACTTCAAGATAAATCAAAAGTTATTGATAATGATGATTCAGGGTTGAACTTCTTAAATGGTCGTTTAGATTTGCTTAATGGAAAGTTCACAAAAGAACGACGAAAAGGACACACCATAACCTTAAGAACACTTCTAAATTATAATCACTCCAAAAGTTCAAAGAAAGATCATAAGAAGATGGAAACAATCTTTAGATCTTTTTTTCATGATAATATATATGAGTTTTGTGTGGAATCAATCGCAGAAATGCTATTAGGTAAGAAAATAACAAAGAGACAGACTAATTATGTACTTCTTGGAAAAGGTTCAAATGGTAAAAATACTCTTTTAGAATTAATCCAAAAGGTTCTTCCTCATACTGTTGTGGATGTTGAGAATGCTTTGCTCACTGTTGAAGATGGCAACAATAAAGCCTCCAAACTACTTAATGCAATTATGCCATATCATCGTTTTATTCTTATTGATGAACAAGGAAAAAAGAAGATTAAGGCTAATACTTTTAAGAAAGTAGCGAATAGTACGATTACAACAACCAAACTCTTTACAGATGGATCATATACAATAGAACTTAATGGAACAATAATAATTCTTACGAATAATATGTTGAAGATTGATATTGATGATGGTGTAAAACGCCGACTGGTGATTATTGAACTTGTTAATAAGTTTGTAGATGATGATAAACTAGTAGACAATAAAACAGTCTTCAAAAAGAATCATTCATTAATTGATATGTTTCATAGTGAATCAAATAAATGTGCATTCATCAATTACATTCTATCATTCACTAAAGGTTTCAAAAGTTCAAAATTCCGTGAGATGCCATCAGATGTAAAGAAGATAACAGACGCAACCACCGAAATGAATGATTTAGAAATGGAGTTTATTGATTGTAAAATAGATATTACGGGTAATAGTACCCATCGTATTCCTAAGGATGCTTTATTAAGGGCATATCATAACTTCAACCCAGAGAAGAAAAACTTAGGACTCAAGAACTTTATTGATGACATGAGATCAAAGGGTTTAGAGTATGACAGCAAAAACCGCCCAAAGAAACACGAAATTCAAGAGTTTGGTGTTGAGAATAAGAAAGGGCTATTTGTTGGTGTCAAATTCAAAGATACACTTGATGAACTTCAACCAGATATTATGAATGTGAACCATCTAAAAATGAATCGTTTAAAAGTCATGAATGAGAAATTACTAAAAATAATAGGTGATAAGCTCCCATATGAAATTGAAAATATTATGAAAGAGTTGAAAGGTGAAAAGAAAGATACAATAGAGAAAGATGAGGAAGATAAACCAAAAAAGACAATTAAGAAAATCATAAACAAAAAACAGAAAGAAAATACTGAAAAGTACAAGAAAAAGTACTCAAAATCAAAGAAAGATAGTTATATCCAAGATATGGAGAATGACGATTTAGGAATATTTTAATAAAATCACTTAAGGATTAAATACGTATTTACGATATATTAAGTATGGTAAATATGAAAGACTATATTGTTCGAAGACAAGAAGATAAAATCGGAGCGAAGAGCCAACATGATATGTTCATTGAACGTAAAGATGGTAATGATATAGATTTTGACGAGCTAAAAGATCTTTATGGACACATTGTACCAAAGATAAATGATAAGTTTGATGTAGATGAACTCGTATCAGCGGGACTACGCAAAGATGGAATTATGAATATTAAAGGGTATGGTTCAACTATCCAAGAGACATTAGATAATTTGGATGAATACTTAAACGGTAAAGTTGCTGTCCAATCTAAATTTAGATCTGTTCGTTCAATGACTATATCTTGGTTGACATCTTAATAAAACAATAAAAACACTTAAGGATAATGTTAGTATTTTATAATATATGATTGTATACTATAAAAATGACATATTCAATAATTTCTTTTCTTATGATGGAGTAAAAGTCCGTAAAACACAAAAACGACCAAAAGGCTATGAGATGTTAAAGACTTTCGGACTAGAAGCAAATGAACAAGGGCTCATAGAATACTTTGAAAAAGTAAAAGAATATTCTATTGAGTTAGAAACTTATCTAATGAGTTTAGGACGGTTTGAGAATCTGGATTTATCTTTCTTTAAAGAAGATGGTGATAATTCCTCATTGATGAATACGCTGTTATACTGTACAAGAAAGGATAGAAAATACCTTAAAGACTATGAGCATGTGTCATATGATGAATGGGTATTTATGGATAATTCATACGGAACCGGACTTATTGCAGGTACACCATATGAAGGTAAAGTTTATGCATATGATCAAAAGAAATTTTACTCAATGACATATGGATGTAGAAAGAGAAAATTCAAGTTTCCAGTGAAGAAAGGAAGATTTGAAATATTAGAAAAAGAACCGGATACATTTAAATTTGGATATTATCATATTAAAGTCATTTCAAAAGATCCAAGAGCAAGATTTCTTATTGGATTTTCAAGAAAGAATTATTATGATCATTTTACATTGAATAAACTTAAATTCTTTCGTGATAAACTCGGTATAAGTCTTAATTGGGAACTAATACATGATGGTAAACCAAATGCTCTAATATATGATGATGATACTTTGATGGATTCTCATATTATATTTGGATGGTATCAAGACATTCTTATGAAAGCAAATGAGAAGATGCCAAAGAACCCTTTGGTTAAGTTCATGTTAAATAATATGTTTGGTTGTCAACTATTGAAATATCAACCAAAATATCGTAAATCATCGAGTATCAAGAAGAAATCAGAAGAAGAACAAGAAAAGATAATTCCAATACTGAAAAAATCATATACAAACAAAGAAGGAGAACGTGTATATTATACAGTTCATAAAGATCGTATATTTTTATATACAACTGCAAGAATGGGATATTTTCTTCCTGCTTCATGTAGAGCCAAAATGTCAAACTTAATATCACCAATATTAAATGATGTAGTTCGTATATATATAGATGGTTTTATATGTAAAGTAAATCATGATGAAAAAATAACAAAGTTTATTTGTAAAGATAATAAATACCATGAAAAAACATTAAATATCATAAATTCACAAAAGATTCATTTCTTAGATTGACGTTTCCTCTTAGCTTCATATTCCTTTACTATTTCGGGTACTTGTTCCTTCATTTTCTTTTTCTTTTCCCAAGTTGAATTCTTCTTGAGAAAACCTCTCCACCATACTTTATATTCTCCTCTTCTATCATCGATAATTTCTCGTACTTCGAATGTTTCTTCACCAGATGCTAATTTCAATTCTGACTCTGCAAATGATACATTGGGTAAAAAGTTTAATTGATATCTTACGGGTACATTTCCTTTATATGCGAATATTTGCTTAATTTTTCGAGCTTTCTTACTAAACCTTCTATCTCCTGTTCTAAATCCTCCTTTAAGCTGATTACCAAACGTATCTTCTGCCTGTGATGGAGTCAATTTATAATATACAAGATCACCAACTTTAAACTTGGGATTCACCATTCTAAAAGATGCAAACTTAAACTTTTTAGGATATGTCTTTCTTGCTTCATTTAATTTAGTTCTTACTTGATCAATAATATCTATCCATTCTTTATATATCTTACCTGTTTCAACTTCTTTCTTGTTCATATATCCATTAAATAATCTTCCTAATGTTTTATTTAATCTTTCAACATTTGCCATTTGTTGGTGTCTTCCTTTCATTGCTGTTTTCTTTAAAATAGATTCATCAAATAGAAACTTTGCGAAATCACCTTTAAATTCTGTTCCTCCATCTGTTCTCACGCTTGCTTCGGGAAGGTTTAAATGTTTTCGTTTAATCATCTTTTTAAATGCAGAAAGTACAATTTTAGGTGTTTTTGTTTTTAATGGTTCAATATCAAATTCATTCGTCCATAAATCAACAACCACGAGAAGATATCTAAATCCTTTTTTAGTCTTTGGTAATTCTAATAAATCAGCTTGAAAATTGTAATCTTCCTCCGGATAAATAACTCCTTTTACTTTGGTAAACATTGTCTCTTTAGGTTGTGGTTTAGTGAATGTCTCATCAATTCCAAGATCTTTTATTAATGCTTTTATTTTACTCATTATATAATTAATGTATAAAATAACCTAAAGATATATTGCGTATTAATGTCATTATGAATAGATTTTTAAAAGAAATAAAAGTAGTTGAAAAAATGATGATCAAAGAGAAAGATCAAGATAGATTGCGAAAGATGGAACGCGTAATAAGAAACATAAAAAGATATTACAACGGAATGAACAAGTTATTAATAGAATTAGAGGATAATCAAGCACTCGAATATAAAATTGAGGAATTACATGATCAATTTACATCATATCAAGATTGTTATTTAGATTACATTTATTATGTACCAAACATTGATTCAGATGATGAATAAACAAATAAAACCACCTAAAGCTAAAACACGTATAAATAATAAATGAAAATAGTTAATGCAAGATATTGCAAATTAAACGGCAAAGTTATAACATGTGATCGTCATCATACTTCAGTAGAAATTGATGATGATGATTTATTCATAACTTTTACAAATCCCCTCTTTATTACAAATGTGCACGCTTACGAGTTTATGAAGTGTTTAGAGATTGACGAACAGAAATATGATATTTCTTTGTATTTTAATGATTTTGGAATAGAACTGAATTATAAATTCACACGATCAGGATTTCAGAAGGTATTTCATGCCATTCAACAAAAAATAGATTTAATTGATAAGAAAAAGAAAAAGTCAAAGGAAAATAGTGATTAAATCATCAATTGTTAATATTTCAAATAATTCATTTACTTTATGATTTATTTTATTTTTTTTTCTTTGTTCAACTTCATGTTGTTTGTTCTTAAAGTTTTTCTTCATTATATTAGACCATATCCCCGCGTATATGTTCTTAGATTTATTAAATGTTGACATTTTATATTATGGATTCAAAAGAATATATAAAAAGAATATATTCACAAACAGAATTTAATAAAGATTATGTTGCTTGTTTAAATATGATTGATTACATGATATTTAAAGTCAAAGATTCAAATTTAGAAAATAATGTAAATATGAGTATGAGAACAAGAAAAGAACAGCTTCAAAACTTGACAAATTTATATCATGATTGTATGAAAATAAATGACTTAAATGCAGACTTAAACTTATTAAGATGTAATATACGTAGATTATCAGAAACAGAGGATACACAATTTAGAAAAGAATACAATGAATTATATAATTACAAACGAAGGAAGACATTGAAATATGAACATTGGAAAGATATGTATGAGAAATTAAAAGTAAAATATCGCAAGAAAGGTAAAAAGAGACAGTTTAAATATGTAAAGAAAGAAATAGAAGAAAAAGAGATGTTTGACAAGTTAAATTCAAAAACAAAAATTACAATGATATTATAATGATCAATATAAAAATTACACCATCAACAAGAAAGAATAAAAAGTTCATGTCAATTATTGAAGATACCAAGACATTTCAAGGTAATTCGATAACGGAAGCAATTAATGAAAGTAAATCATCAATTTTGTTTCTGGGTTCATGTATTTTATGTAATTTGTGAATAGTACATGAAATGCGTCGGTTGTGTTTGTATTCATTGGGATAGTGTGTTAAGGTCTTCTTTTTATCCTCAAAGTTGATATTTTCAATATGAGATATATTCAATTCAATATCATTATCTTTCAAAGCTTCATACAGCTTACTAGTAGTATAAAATGCCGCTCCATGAATACAAATCGTAATTGTATTGACCTTTTGTTCACTGTCTGCTGTGTCGCATACTCTAATTTGGATTTTATTAAATGTCATAGTATATAATTTCATTTTTAGAAAATCAATGAAACCATATCTAACATTATTATTTTCCATTATCGATATTTAAATTATTATACTATTATATTATATATACTATTTTATGACCTCATTATTTAGAGATTTCTTTAAATATTATACAGAACATACAAGGAGCTCAAATACCTTAATTTCTAAATCAGGATCTTTACAATCTCCTTTAGTAGTTGGATCATTACCAACCACACGAGCACAGGTAAGCGGTGTTGATGTGTCTTATCTTGATTACATATGTGCTCTAGCATGTGAGGAATCATACAAAGATCCTGACAAAAGAAAAGTAGATTTAGATTGGCAATTTAAATATGATTCTACAAAATCAACAACCAGAACAGCAGTATATATTGGACGTGGTATAACCATAACTTTAATTATTGCAATAAGAGGTACAAAAGACCTATTGGATATTGGAACTGATATATTGGTTGCAGCAGGAGCAACAGCAATAAGTCCAAGATTAAATACACAAATTACATTCTTAAATGGATTAGTGAAGGATTATGTAGACGGTGGAACAGATATTGATGATATATATATATGTGGTCATAGTTTGGGTGCATTGGTTGCATTATCTGCTCATTTTGGATGGCCAAAATCTAATGCTGTATGTTTCAATATTGGAGTTCCACCATCTGCCCGATTGCCACATCAAAAGGGATTAGAATTTGATAGAAAGATTCATAAATTGTTAGAATCTCCAAATGTGATATTATATTTAATGGAAGGTGATCCTATAGCATCAGTAGCAAGAGGACTTATTGAAAATGAGGTTATCATTAAACCAAATCCACCAGCCAAGGATCAAACTGAAGCTCATTCAATGTCTTTCATGGTCAAACAATTGAAATTATCAAGACCCCTTACAATGAATAATCCATTGACAGAATATGAGAAGAATTTAAGATATAATTTCTCTAGGTAGTTTATATATGCAGACAGAAAATGAATTCATTGAATTTGAATCAAAACGAAAAGATGAATATGAAAAAATGCACAAACAATTATCAAAATTTGATGACTATGAGAAATATAAACATATCTTACCACCATTCATTGAGAAAACTTACGAAGACTATAAAACTGAATATAAAATTCTCAATACTGAAAAAAATGATGAAAATGATAAAAGTCAGGAAGCTGGTGAATCGGAATGTAAGAACGAATAAATGAATTTTCAGTTCTGAAATTATAATATATAATAACTGTATATGGACACCATACTCAGTTATATAACCACTAAAAAACCTTACGATTATGAAGATGTAGAAGATGTAGAAGATGAAGTTAATGAACATTCTGAAATAGAAACAAAAGAAATATTGAAAGATATTATTGAGGAACAGGTACACAATGTCCCTTCAAATGCTGATGAATTGCCATTAGAACCTCCTAAACTTGAAAGACAACAAGCGATAATGCCAGAACCTGCAAAACCAAAGAAAGTTAAAAAGCCATTATCTGAAAAGAAGAAACAAGCACTAGAAAAGGCTAGATTGGCAAGAGCAGAAAAAGCAACCATAAGAAGACTCAGAGAACAGGCAGAGAAAGAGGAAAAAGATAGAGAACATCAATTTAGGAGGGAAGCTATAATGCTTGAAAAATTACAACCAATGATAGATGACGCAATACATAAGAGTTTGAATGCCCAAAAAATAGCTCAAACCACCAAACAAAGACACCCTAATATTATAAGTCGTGAAAAACAAAGTATTGGGGATACACCAAAAGCACCAGAAAGAAAAGTAATTATAGATGATGAAGAAGAAAGATTAAATTTATTGAGACAAGCTTTAGGATATTAATTTTATGAAAGTAATATATATAAGTAATGAACGAAACAGTGAATAATCCATTCAGCGTATCGAGAAATGAATTGATGGAAAAACTACCAATGACAGGTGATTCTCTTGTTAGACCATTTAATGAGTTAGTACCAGTTGCAGTTGGTAAAGGTTATATTCCCGATTTTTCACATGAAGATGATATGACAGATGCACAACTAAAAGCAAATGAGGAACTAATACATTTATTACCTACACCAACGTTAAATCTATCACAAGTATATTTTGGTGCTATTGATGAAGAAGCAGAGATAAAGAGACAAGAAGAACAACGAAAAGAATTATTTATGGATTCACAATTAGAAAATATATTATTTACAAGCAAAGATCCTCTTCAATCAAAAGAAGTTAATAAAATATTACAAGGTATTGATAGATATGCTCAATCATATAATTTAACACCTGATCAAGTAAAAACATTAAAAGAAGAGGTATTCAAGAGTGATCTATTAAATTACGTAAGAGCTTCTATTAATGCTCCTCCACTTACAGAATTAGGAGAAGATAAGAAGAAAGAACCAACAACCGGCGGTGGTGCTGCTGCGGGTGATAATCAAGACGTTAAAAAAGATGAGGATGGAAGTGATGGAGACGATGGAGATGGTGGAGATAGTGGATTAGAAGAAGAACAAGAAGAAGTACCGGGAGCGGTTGATGGTGGAGTACCTGAAGAGGGGAAGACAGAACCGGCAGCGGTTGATGGTGGAATACCGGAAGATGTGGAAACAGGAGGAGTAGCAGGAGCTGGAGGAGGAGCGGGAGGAAGTAATGAAGGGGATGGACAACATGAAGACCGTGTAGGTGATCAACTAGGACAAGGTGGGAAAGAATCTTCAATATTGGCCTTAGACTACATCAACACACCAGCATATCTTAAGTCTGATCCAAGTGCAGATAATATAAAGGTTTTTGACAATGGACTATTACTATATAATAAAATTGTTGATATTCCGGCTACTGAGTCCAGCGTGTGGAATACAGCAATCAACCTCAATAAACTATTAGAAGAAGCAGTCATGAAAGCTCAGAAGTACAACGCTTTTACTACAAAACGAGGAAAACAAAATTATGTTGAAAAACAATCAGATTCAATCACATCTAGCACCACTCCTAATAAAATAATGCGAAAAATGAAAGATGTTCTTAAATATATAGATGGTGCGAAGTATCCCTTTAAGCCCAAAATTGATTTCGTTCATGCAGAGATAATCGTATTAGAATTTTTAAGTCTTGGCTACTACATAGTTAATAAAAATAATGTTAGATTCCAAGTTGATGAACCCCAACCAGTACAAGCACCACCAACACAAGCACCAACACAAGCACCACCAACACAAGCACCAGCGGATAAACTGGATAGTAAAGGAAATAGAATACCCGCAGGAGGAGCAGCAGCCGGACAAGAAGATAAAAGGGCTAGAAGAACTACAAGATCATCAAACCCCTTCGCATAATTGTTCATAATTAATATAAGTTTATAATATATAGAACTCATGGACTTCCATATATTTGAACCACCTAAAGATAAAGATAGACACGAAAACCTACTTCCAAAGATTTGTAAAAAAAGATTTAGAATGAATTTAGTGGGAGAGTCTGGATCAGGTAAATCACAATTTATTTTTAATGTAATATTTAAATGGTGTAAAGAATATATCAAAAAGTCTAAAGCAAAGGTTGTTGTTATGACTGGTACAAAAGACACAGCAGTACACTTTGCTAAACTTGCAAAATCAAATAGAATGAAACAAGATGAATTTAAAATTTATGATTATTTTGATGTTGATGAATTAAAAAAGATTTATGATGACCATGATCCAAAACATCCTTTATTTATTGTGTTGGATGATACAGCTTTCTTAGATGGTTTCTCTTCACCACATAAAAAAAATATTCTTTCTGAAATCTATGCTTCAGGTAGACATAAGAATGTAAGTATAATAACAAGTTTACAAAAGTACTTTTATTTAGCTGAAGATTGCAGGAGTATAAATGCAACCACTCTTGTAATATATGGATTGAGTAAAAAAGAACTTGAAAGATTATATGAAGAAAATATGAGTACTCTCATGTCAGAAAGAGAATTTTATAAAATTGTGAGTGATAATTTACGTGAACAATATAATTTTATTGTTTTTGATAAACCAAGTAAGAAACTATATAATAGTAAGTTTGAAGAAATACCATTTGATAAACTAAAGTTTTAAATTATTTTATCATCTAGTATATATATATAGTAATGTCAAACGTAGCTTCATTAAATCAAATTCATGTGCCAGATGCTCTAAGGAGAGAACAACAAAAGACTAATGATATGATAGTTAGAAAGAAATCCGTTCAAATAACTGCAATTTCAGGAAATACATTTAATGCAGGTGATGTTATAGAAGTTCAAATCCAATCATCAAGACCATTCTTAGCACAATCCTTAAAACTTATGGGTAAAATTAAACTTGCGGGTACATATACTGGGGTCGCTTCCAAACTTATTGATGGCATACATTCCACAGTGGAACAAGCTGAAATTTCATATAATACTCAACAAATCGTTAATCTTAATAAAGATGCGTCATTGGTCGCATTTGTACATAAGAGATCAAATCGTACACAAGAAGAAGAAACATATAAAGGATATGAAGAATTAGAAAATCAATCAATGCCTATATCAACAGGAAATCCCGTTGACTTCGTTATGGGATTAGATGCTTTCGGTCTAGATGTACCATATCTCATTCCAACAGGAAATGGCAACAAAATGACAGTTAGATTAACCTTATCCACAAATATGGGTAAGGTGTTTTGGGGTCCTCTAAATGGAACAAATACAATTACTGGATTCACATTAAGTGATTGTTATTTAGTATGTGATCAATACACTTTAACAGCATCTGCTGATTCTATCATTAAGTCAGCTTTAACCTCTGATGCAGGAGCAGAATATCCAATGTTATCGTATGCTGTCCATTCACAAAAATTAACAGAATCCACAAATCAAAACTATTTAGTTCCTGAATCATACCGTAATGTTGTCTCAAACTACTTTATAGCTCGTCCAGCACAAAATTTGAATGCCTCAGGAATAACAACAACTAATCCACTTGCTGCATATGGTTATGGTGTAGGTATCGTTCCAGAAAAAGTTGTTGTTGAGTTCAGTGGTGCCGATCCGGTCAATATAAATGGTCCAAACGGTCAATCAGGGAGAAGACAGCATTTACAGTCGTTAGTGAATGTATCAAAACGGCATTTAATGGATCGTGTAAGCGGTTATGGTTGGGGCGTATACTACGCAAACAACGCAAACTTTAACGTTTTCGCTGCTAACTTCCTAAAGTCTGATGAAAAACACGCATACATTATGAATAGTGGTTACAACGGCTATAATAGCAATGGACAGGCTAATATAGCATTTACAGTTTCTACTGCTCCTCCAGCAAATGGTGAATTTATCTCAATATTGCAATTTACAAGGATATTATCAGTATCTAGAGCAGGAACATCAAGAAAGCAATAGATTATTTTTTATTTATGTTTATATAGTATATAATGGCATTTGCACCAAGTGATAATACGATTGAAATTTATATAAACTCTCTTATTGATAAAAGGTCGCAAGATACACCGGCTGACTTTTTAGTTGATTTTGATACATCTCTTCGCCTAACTAATCAAGCAACATATCAATTAGCAGTAAAAACAGCTGCCGCTCCTAATACGTGCCCACAATTTGCAGAAAATGAAAGATCATGTATTGTCTTACAAGAAGGAGAAGCTAATCAAGAAGTTGAAATTGTAGCAAATAGAATTTATGCTTCAACAACTGATTTTTTAGCAGATCTACAAACTAAACTTAATGCTCTTACAAATGTAGATGTTTCTATAGATGTAGATACAGACACAAACAAGGCATCAATAACTAATAATTCAGCTGGTTATATTAGACTTATTAGAACCACCGGAAATTCTGCTAAGTTTTGGGATAAGATGGGATTTACAGTTGAACAAGAAACAACAACAGGATATATTGAAATTGCTTCATCTGCTATTCTATTATCTCAAAGAGTTCCAATCATGATTAGAACACAAAGATATTATCTAGCTTGTAGAGATGTTTATAATAATGCAATTACAAAAGATTCTAATTATTCGCAAATTATTGCAGTAATTGATATTGACGGGTCATGGGGCACATATAATTCAGAACAAATGAATTATTTATGGTATCATGACATTACAAATTCCAATAATATAGATTCTCTTTCTTTCTATTTATTAGATGATCAAAGAAGACCAATTCAAGATCTATATGTTGGTGGGGTTCAACTTTCACTCATTATTAAACGTTTATCAAATTAATTTATATTGTTTATGTATTATATAATATAACTATGGATGACAACTCAAGATCAATTGGAGAACTTAATGTCAATGGAACATCTGACTTTCAAAACTTTTCTAAGTCTATTGAAGTAGGTGATGGTTTAGAAAAAATAGAAAATACAGATCAATCAATCAGTTTAAATACTAATTCATCCGTTGTTCGAACTTCTGGTGATCAATTAATTAACGGGAACAAAACGTTTAACGACACCGTTGTTATTAACAACGAAATAATTCACAACTCTAGTACATTTAGTACGGAAGACGGAATCATAGAACAAAATAAAAATAACACAATGGACATAGCAGATTATGGGAATTATGGTGTCTATAACGATGGAACGACAAAATACAGAGGAATTATTAACAAAGCAGGAACTGATAAATTTGTGGTTTTCAATAACTGCACGAGTCAACCAACATCAACTTTAACACCTGGTACATTTGACATGGCAACGGTTCTAGTTAAAGATGCTACATTGCCTGACGAATGCGTAAATAAAAGGGTTTTTGATGCTGGAATGAATGAGAAATTATCGCTCACGGGTGGTACCATGGATGGTGATTTGATAATAGCAACTGGTGATAATTTATCATTTGGCAGTTCGTCAAAATGGGATATACAACATACAATTACTGGTAATACAATAATAATTAAACCAGATAGTATTAGTACATCCTCACGATTATTTATTAAAAATAGTAATAATGATAATGTTTTTGAAATCAATAACACAGGTTCATCAACTACGGATGATGTAGATGTTAAAGTAAAATTAAGAGTACGTGGTGAGGCTTTTTTTGATGATGTAGTACAGATTAAAGAGAATCTAGATATGTATAATAATGATATCCATAATATAAAAGAGTTAAAATTCGACCGTGTAACTGATGGAGTTGAAGCAGCAAGAATTGGATTCGATGCTTCAGAAGCAACACAATTAAATATAAATAATTACTCAGGAACAGGTAGCGTATCTATTTCAACGGGACAAACGGGTGGTGCATACAGTGGAAATTTAGAGCGTATTAAAGTAATAGGAAGAGATGCGGAAATACTCAATATCGAAACGATAACCTCAAACGCGGACAATAACGTATTTACGAATGGGGCAACTTTTAATGCTGATGTAGATTTAAGTGATGCAGGTAAGGTAATCAATATGATAGACCCCACAAACGATCAAGATGGAGCAACAAAGGCTTATGTGGATTCAGCAACGGATTTAAGTTCGGTAGATGTAATATCATTCACAGCAGATACGGGGTCAAAACTACAATTTTATGGACCTGATTGTGAGTACTGTATAGGAATTGCATCTTATGAAATTTATATCAACACTGCGAGAGTCTTCCGTGTGTCCAGAGATGATGTAAATACGCAGATATTGACGGACATCAATGATAACGTATTTATACCGAATGGAAACCTAGGAATGAATAATAATAGAATAGTAAATTTAGCGGATTCGACAGTACCGACTGATGGGCTTTCATTTGGATTTGGACGGCGTCATTTTGGGTTATATTCAAATACGTTGGCGGGTTCAGTACCATCACCATCGACAGGGTATTATGCAGTACTACCGTGGGATTTAGATTTAGATATGGTTTCTGATGCTTATGGTGATAAATACCGGTTAACAGTAAATTTATTATGTCGGAGTATACTTCATGATAACACAGAAACGATAGGTGCGAAATTATCAACTTCAATAACCTTATCAAATGAGTCTGTTGTTAATACAGATTATGAATACCAATTTAAAAAATGTGTCGATACACCAGTAACTGATGAAGTAAATGTATGTTATTCATTTAGTGAAGAATTGGACTATTTGGGGGCTACTGCAACATTTGATACAATACGAGTTAAAATAGACAGTGCAAATAAAGCATTAAGTTATGTAAAAGTATCATATGATATTCAACAAATTTCAAACATATTTTAATATAAGAATATAAAATATAGCCTAAAATATTTTATAATATAATAGTATATGGAACCAGAATTAACACTAGCAATCACAAGTGGGCTCGTTTCAGTTGGATATTACTCCTATTTATCGTGTTTTGGTAAAAAACGTAAATTAAAAAATGAAAGATTGTGTTCGATTATTATGAGCACAGGGACAGGGAAAAGTAGGCTCAAACATGCACTAAATTCGATATCTAAAGGTTTGCAGATCGTAGATGTTGATGAAGAAGTAGAACAACAAGATAATAACAAATTAAATTATCTTGTAAAATGTAAAAAATATATTAAGATGCTTCTAAAAGAATTTCCAAAAACTAAATTTTTAATATTATGTTCCAGTCAAGAACAAAGCACATATTTTGGAGTGAAAAATTATAATTTATTTATAGTAACACCGAATATGTCAATTTTCAATAAAATATTAAATAATTTAACACCAAGCCAACAAGAGAAGAAAATGAAAATGGAAGTTGATAGATTACAACTTATCAAAGAAACAAATGAAGAACAATTAAATATATTCGATTCTTACAATGATTTATACACAATAATAAAACAAGCATATAAATTACAATCATCCTTTTAGTTAAATTAAATTAAATTAAATCGATTGATTCATTTTAATTAAAATATTTTTTTGAACATATTATATGTCTTGTAAGTATCATTAATAGCAATCATTGGTATTAAAAAACATTGAATTGCTAATGGCAAATTATATATTTGATGTTTAACAACATAAATAACAAATTTTATAATTTCTTTTTTATGAACCCATCCATATTTTCTAATTAATTTTATCATCAATTTTCTCATAGTTGAGAATCTCATTTCTATTTAATATAGATGTCTATATTAAATAAATAGTTAAAATATATTTGATTTAATTTATTCCTCCATTTCTAATAATATTATGTGCATCCTTTATGTCAATTTCATCAATATTAACTGTTAACCAATCTTTAATATGTATGGTTGTATTAAAATATTTATAACAAATTTTTCTAATTGCATCTAAAATAAACATTCCTGTACGCATTTCTAATGACTCTTCTGGATATAACTTTTTCCAAAATTTTTTTGTAGAATCTTTATGAGCAAATGAAAAGCGAATATCTGAAAATCTGATTTCATCATATGATTTATATCTATGAATTATTGAATTTCCGATTTCACCTGCTTGAAATATTATGAGTAGTTTTACCATTATACATTACATTCATAGCTTATCCTTAAGTCATTTTATTTCTCTATTAATTCATCTTCTTCCACCTTTACAACTTTTTTTTTCCTGCCCCTCATTTTTGGTAGTTTAACGGGCTCTCCTTTCATAATCTGTAATGCTAGTTCATGCTCCTTAGAGCCTTTCTTCGGTCTGATGTATTTGTGGTTTACATCATTCGATTTGAACATTTCGTTTAATTTCTTTACTGCTTCTAAATATTTCATAGTATATTATTATATTATATATTATTTATATATAATATGACATGGAAAGAAGCACTCAAAAAGTGGAACGAATTACGATCAAACAAAGGGACAGGGGCTTATTGTATGCCGAGGAAAGGAACAAAAGAATATAATCAAGTTAAGAAGATTCAAGATACAATGCAAAAGAAGAAAGAGAAGATAGAGGAAGCTAAAAAGCCTAAAAGAAGGATCATTAGAAGGAAAAAAAAAGATGATGAATAAAACATTAAATGACATAAAGATAAATTAAGTATTGATAATAATATAATGGAACAAGTTCTAATTATCTTTAAAGAATGTGGAAGCTATAAAATATTTCATAATTGTAAATCACCTCTAGATATTATTGATATTGATAAAGTTTATGTGTCCTTTGTGAACACAGAAAAAACAATAGATTCATGGAGTAAAATATGTCTGAATAAAAATGATTACGAATTAATGGAACATTTTACAAATTATGCTATTATTGCTTTAATTAATAAGCTATTAGCTAATTACCATCATTATGTACCAATAAATAAATTAATGAAAAAATCATTAAACGTTAAAGTAATAGGCGATAAAGAAATGGAATATAAAATGTATAATTTACATCATCCTTTAAAAATTCTTGATCATCCAAAATGAATATTATATATACTTTCATATATGTAATATAATGAGATATCAAATTAATAGATGATTATGCTATCCATATCTTCTACATCACGTCTAAATTTATAATATGACCGTTTGTCAAATATAAATATCCAAGTATTAGAACCATTCTTAAATTTAATAGAATAATTTCTTTGATTGAATAATACTTGACAATCATCAATATCAAATTTTCCGTGATTATTTGTATGAACACCAATACGTTCTTCTTCGTCATCTGCGTATATTGTATAGTTATTCTGTCGTTCTAATTCCATAATATCGCCATCTATAATCGTGTTATTTAAAATTACAACTGTTGGGTTATATACCATTATAACATCAATACTAGAATTATCTTTAAGTGATTTTATTATTTTATTATTCATTTATAATATTTATGTTCGCGTTTGTGTCTAATAACATATTCATTTATGATTAACCATAACCAATTAAACTGATCATCAGTTAAACAATCATAACCATAATACATTTTCTTCTTTTCTAGTCTAAACTCAATAAATGAATTATGTGCTCTACGTCCGCCATGGTTTCCATATGAAACATAAATATTTTCATCATTATACATTGGCCCTTGAAAATCCTCTATTTCGCTTTCTTGAAATAAATCATTTAATAAATCCGAAAATAGAACGTTTTTTAAACCATAATAAAGTTCTTTAGTATTATTTATCTTATTTACGAAATTGGCATAAGTATTTTCATCTTTTTTTACTTTATGGAAGAAGTGGATAAAAATAATTATATAATGCTTATCCTTTGTTATGTTGTCTACTTCTTTAATATTAAGATTGCACATATAATGATTATATTTATCTCTTCGTATCTTTTCATAGTAAAATTTATTATCTACTACTTTAGTGAATGATTCCATTATATATATATAATAATAGTATGGAAATCAAGAACAGT
>Ga0222662_1000903_pt1 | contig 17974 bp, 37 predicted proteins | sample AntAcemetagen600_FD_179821 | JGI IMG/M metagenome (GOLD analysis project Ga0222662, IMG submission 179821) | Saline water microbial communities from Ace Lake, Antarctica - #600 | ecosystem: Environmental > Aquatic > Non-marine Saline and Alkaline > Saline | place: Antarctica: Ace Lake...
TTTTAGTTATTTGAAATAAAGATTTACCATTAGTGTTTTCAGATAAAGAGATATCTATTACCCTAACAGGAAATATACCACTACCACCTACAGAGGGGGCAGTAGTAGGTCCTCCCCCTAGAGCAGAATTACCTAATGTAGGAGCTGTATTGTTAATTGGCATCCTTTACTTCCTCTACTTTCATTTCTACAACTTTCGTATCTAATTCCTGAAGTGATGAGAATAACATTTCCTTATCTTCTTCAGATAATAGTTCATCGCTATCAGCCATTTTAGTATTCATGGCACGTTGTATAATACCCGCCATTTTAATTAAAGCGTCATCGTTTTTTATAGCGAGTTCCATGTATTCCTTAATTAGAGGAACCATTATAACTGCATCTCCAGCAGAAGTAACCATAGGCTTAAGACCTTCAATTAACGAACGTAATTGAACTTCTTTATCCTTTTGGTTAGTGTGAATTTCTTTTAATAGATCCGCGTAAGTTTTCTTACCGAATAAAGTTACTTGTGTAAAATCCATAATATTATGATATGGATATAAATATAATTGTAGGAAAGAATTATAATCTCATACTAACATACCCACTATCAACATATTGGGACATTAGTTTGACATATGTCTTTTTCATTTTCTTAATTACCTTGGTAATCTGTGGAGTAGATTGGTCTGTAATCTCTCTAATATATATGTATATTCCTTTTTTGTTAAACAAATCTAAATTTTCCCTCTTACGGAATAATTCAACTATAGCGTCTGCTGTTTTAGCATCTTGTGGTTTTGGAAACAAAGTAAATAAATGAATGTCCATATATTTAACTAAGTAATCTAAAAACGCTACTTGTTCGTTCTCTAAAGGCTGGGTTGAATTGTTAGATAAATCAATGGTAATTGTTTGATCCTCATCTACAGCCATCACATCGGCTTTTAATTTTAGTTTCTTGTAATTGGTGTTGTTGTATAAAATAAGGTAACGTTTAGCGATTGTGCCAAAATAAGAATAGGCTTTACCTTTATCTTGTTGGTATAGGTGGAGTTTTTCTAATAGAAAAGTAGTAACCTCGTGTTGTAATTCTCCTATTGTCTCTACTTCAGTATAGTAAAATTTAAAGGTATGAATTATATTTTCAGTTAACTTAAAAAAAGCATATTTAATACGATCATTATATAATATATTACGTTGTAAACCATCCTCCATAGCCAAATACTCTATAATAGCATCTTCGGTATCTTGAGTAAAGTACATTTTTTTCGTCTTAGGGCGACGTTTACGTAAAGTTCCTTTTTTAGTATATTGGGGTCCTTCATCATTTTGAGGAACAGATAGAATTTTCCCACCAATGGTTTCAGTTAATTCTTCAGACATATTACTTGTTGATATTGTAATCGTTGATTAGTGATTGGATTTCTTTAATCCCTGTAAAAAACCAACCTATTTCGTCATCGGATTGGAAGATTTGCTTAGAATCAATTTCTTTGATCTTCTTATCAGATTCAGACATAATAGTAGAGATATTTTGGATATAGTTATCCCTATCTTCAATCATAGCCTCTAACTTTTCATTTTTTCGTAGTAAATTTATAATAACAAAGACGATAACCCCAAATATGAGAATGCCGCCGTTAATCAGTATAATTAATGTTGTTGTACCCATATTATAATCCTTTAACCAGATCCATCAATGCAGTATTTCCTGCGCTAGTTTTGACTAGATTTGCGTTGACTCTATCTTGTTTAGTTACTTTAGATATTTCTTGTTTTTTCCCAAATGTGTGTAACCAATCACGCTCCCACTCAACACGAGCAGCCATTAAATCAGCCTGATGTAATACAAACGGCAAAGATGTTCTAGGTTTGGTTTCGTTCATGAAACCTTTAAGATAAGCTTCATTTGCTTTATCATATAAACCATCATGTGTTTTAATCGCAATCCATTCGTTAGTAGATAATTGAATACCTGCTTCTTGGAGTAAAAATAAAGAACGGTCTGGGACTGTCATATATCCTATAGCTGTATTGAAAGAATACATTTCTCCTAAGTTCTTTTTTCTCCATTCGTCGGTAGATGGATAGACGGATGTTTCTTCTGCTGAACCGATTTTACCTAGATCATGATTTAAAGCGGCTACAAATAGTTCTTCCATAGTATAGGTTTCAACCATCCCCATCTCTACCCAAACCTTATGAACCTTGAAGGCCGCTTTAATCACTCTCAAAACATGGTCTGCGTACCCGCCTGGAAAACAGTTATGATACGCAGTCTTATGAGATGCTGGGAGTAGGGCTATACGTTCATCAAATTTATTATAAAAATCAATGAATTGTTTTTGACGATCACCCTCAACATATTTTTCAATGCCACGAATAATCATATCAAAATTCCCCTTTATTTCCTCAGCTCTCAATTCCATCTAATCTTGGTGTTCGTTATTTAATAGTGTTAAAATTTCTTCAACACGTTCCTTTCCTGCCTCAATTAACTCTCTTGTTTGTCTCATATCGCCTCTACTTGTAGCAGAATGAATACCGGTTAATTGATTTAGTAGTTGTTGACATTTCTGTTCAACTAATCCTTTATATCTCATAATAATAATTTAATAGAATGTTTAGTGCTTCATCTATTGTCGTAAATATACGAATAGTGCTTAGCGACTCCAAATTTGTTTGTGATAATATATAAACGTATTCTCCGGGTTGTCTTTCGTAGTAAATGATAGGATAGGATTCGGTTTGAAGGTTCTCTTCTAACCAATCCCCCATCGTTGATTTTTCTTCTACATTTACATCTTGGAAAGGAATTTCTAACTGAGAGAGAGCCTCCTTTAATGTTTGACAATGTTTACAATATGGTAAAGTGTAAATTGTTATTTTCCCTTTCCCCTCTTTTTTCCTAACCGTTTTGTTTTTCATTTTGTTTTTTTCTTGTCAACCAACGTATCCTGAAGGTAATATAAGTAATTCGCTAAACCAAGCTTTCTTGAAGAAGTGTTTTCCATTTGTTTACTTTATTCAACCCTTCTTGGTAGCCAAATTCATTAAATAGGGGTACTAATTCTTCATCCATAGAATCTATTGTATCTTGGATATCTTTTTTTTCCATACTTTCATATAAGGCTTTCCCATCTGTTCCTTTTTCAAAAAGAAAAGTAAAGGAATTTAATGAGCCTTCCATAATTGGATTTTTTAGGCTAGACAAGCTTTTAGCTAAGTCCTCTAATTGGTTAATTTGGTTTTCTAAATCATTTATATTCATGACGTATATCGTTTTCCTAGTTCAGTTACTGTTTTTTTAGCTTCCTCTAAAGTTATGTGGAAGAATTCTCTATTATTATTAACGCGGTATTTTTTTAACATGCGGTGCGTTTCGCCTTCTAATTGTTCACCGTTAAAACACTTGAAAGCCCACTCTACTTTGTAAGGTAATGGCACACCCGTAGCACGAGATATTTGTGCGGCTCTAGTATCGGGATCAAGTTTTGTATAGCCTATTTTAAGTAAATTAGGTAGGGTAGGATTTGATAAGACATAAACCCATTGATCACCTTCACCTTTATCGGAAAAAATATTTTTAGATCGAGAAGTATAATATTTAACAGCCTCCCAACCATCTTCAAGTTTTTCTAAAGTAAAGTAAGAAGCATCTCTAACTCCCAAATTTGTAAAATCTTCATCTAAGGGTATAAACTCCTCAGCTTCTTTTAAACTAATTCTTTCCATAAATAAAATGTAACCATTAATATAATTGACTCCAGACTCGAGACTCCTTAACTCGAAAGCTTACTTACTATTTGTGTCTATACCAATACGTATATACCCCTACTATCTTGCGTGCAAAACAATAGCAATCGAATCGCTAACGTGATAATCCCCATCAAACGATACATTCATCGAAATTTTAATAGTATCGTTGTTTACCACTGCTTTTTTCGGAATAGGTCCCACCATTTGTTTGGTCCAAAGGGGAAGGGAAGAGGGCTTATATTCAGAAATTTGGCTATACTGTATAAAACGAACAGCAGTAGGATAAGTATAATAAACAGGATAATCAACGATAATACCATTATTGAGCAACCAATGAGAATCAGTGGAGAAACGAGCATGTATATTGCTTTCTCCGTTATATTTCTGGCTTTCAGCCATGTCCGTGCTTTCAGCATAAATTTGAGTATAAGTAAATGATTGTAAGGTATCTAGGTAAACATGCTGGATATATGATTGGTCACCATTAATGGTAGGGAATGCTATACCCTCCTCAACACGTAAAGGTTCGGGGTATATATCTATATCTTCGTTTGGTGAACATGACGTGAACCATACCGCTAGCATTATTGTTAGTAACCAAATTAAAATAAATGTGAAGTGTCTTATTCCATCTTTAAATCGTTCCATAACCTTTATTTTTAATTGAACCCCTAAATATACGAAGGCTACCTGTGGCAGCCAAATATTTTACCCTCTACTTGCAGACACTTCACGTAGTTTTTCCATTTGAGAACTACTAATGATTGTTTGGGTGTCTTTATATTCTACTCGTTTGTTGGTCCCCCAAAAGTATACGGGACCTTCATATAAAGTGGTTATCATGGGAAAGTTAACCCGACCTTGTGTTACTTGTTCGGGAGCGATTGTACGACGAGGCCCATCGAATGATCTGAAATCACGTGATGTTACTCTATACCAACCTAATGTTTTGTGTTTAATTTCAAGCGCGTTAGCTTGATCGAAATCGAATTTGAGTTTCTCCGTTTCACCTCTTTTTTCTGCCATAACCTTTATTTAATACGTAAATATACGAAGGCTACCTGTGGCAACCAAATTATTCTATATATACTCTTGCCGATGCAAAAAATCTTTTTAAAAAAGAAGATCAATACTCTAATCCTCGTGGTCAGAAGGGTCTATACGGGCTTCGCGACGATCTTTTCTCGAATATTTCTTACGGTTAGCGTAGACATTAGGTCGACTGGCGTCCCATATATCTTGCATACCCATTTTATTGTGGGTAAGTTTGTTTATTTTCTTGTTTTGTTTTTCCACATTCACATTTTTCTAAGTAAGCAGCGTTGAGTGAGCCACACCCACACCACCATACATTATCTACAAAGTAACCGGGCTTGTATTTCATATTATTTACAACAGTCTTTTTTAAAGAATGATAATATATAGTTTAATATTCGTATCATAATATATTCGTATATACGCATCGATGCGGGAATCCGTTAAGTATCTCTTAATCCGTCAACACTTTTGCCTGCGATACCGCACCATCGATGGACCGCGGCGATCGTGGGAGCGATCCGCTATTAGGCCGCGATAGGCCCGCTAACGGGCCGCTAGTAATCTTCTTCTTCTAAATCTCCGTCCTCTTCGTTCTCTTCGTCTCCTACATAAGCTCCGGCGTGGATGTCATCAATTAGCGCTTCCATGCGATAAAGCAATTCATCCATGGGAAACACACCGGCACTGTCAATTTCGGCGGATAATGATTGGTTTTGCTCATAGTCGCGTGCATCGGTTAATCTATCATATAATACTGATATTTCGTCGTATATGGATGTTAATTCGGTTATCGTGCTCATAATGTTATATTTTTGACACTAAATATTGTAATTAAATGGAAGGCGTACCCCCCAGGACGGGGGGCGTGGTAATTGCTATAACCTAATAGTGAATTATTGAAACGGAAAACATAACGGCTAATTTACTCCCAATCCCACCTTAACGCCAGCCAAATAAAATGTAATTTGAACGTATTGTATTCGTTCTCTTCGTCCGCCGACCACATTTCAAATCCGACGACCGCCTTAATCTTTGGGTGGGTTAATTCGAGGGTAAGTGAAGCACCAAGTGCCACCCACATAAAAAAACAAATTAATATAACTATACCCCCGATTAACCAACCCATAATCTCTATACCTTAGTTAGTTTGTATTTTACTCCTTCAATTTCTACAATCTTATTTTCACAAGATTTGTTTCTGTTATTGAATTCTTCTTTGGTTATCTGTATATCCTTAATGTAGTAATATTTATTTCCATTTTCATACTCCGTAGCAGGCCCATCTTCTCTATGAAGTTTACCATTGAGGTAGTACGCCTTATATCCGTCTGCATATTCTACAGCAGGTCCATCTTCTCTGTGGCGTTGACCTTCCAAGTTATACCAGTCTGTTCTGTCATTATGTACTTTTACTTTGTATTCTTTCATAATCTTTTATTTATTAATCCCACCATGACTGTATATTATGTTCTATATATTTCCAAAGAATGCGATGGGCTTTCTTTTGTTTTGTATTTGATTCGTGAAAAAGGAATTGATTTAATTCTCTGATTTCATCTGCATTGTTCCAATATTCGTATTTATGCTTTAAATATCCTGAATCATCTCCTTTACCGGTATCTTCAAATTCAAAATCATATACATCTTCACCGTAAATTTTTTCTATTTTAGATTGATATTCACACCCATAAAAATCATCGTAGACCTTATCTAATAGTCTAATTGTGGTTCTTATGCGTTGGGCTTTTAAAAGAGAATCTAAACCATATGCGGTTTCGCCTTCTAAGGTAGTTGCTAACCTTCCAAGTTGATGTTTGAATAAATCTATTGCGGACATATAATCCCTGTCATATCCTTTCCAAATAATTGGGAGGAATGATAGGGTTCTTTTTATTTGTGTATATTTTCTTTTAAACCAGTACATTATTTATATAAATTTAATGTTTTTGAATTTCATAACTCTATACTTTAGATAGTTTATACTTTACTCCTTCAATTTCTACTACCTTACCTTCGCAAGTTTTAGTTCTACTATTAAATTCTTTTTCAGTTAAATGTTTATCATTAATGTAATAAGATTTATCTCCATTTGCCCACTCTACAGCAGGTCCGTCCTCTCTATGAAGTTTATCATTAATGTAATAAGATTTATCTCCATTTGAACACTCTACAGCAGGTCCATCTTCTCTATGACGCTTATCATTAATGAGGTAATATTTATCTCCATTCGCCCACTCTATAGCAGGACCATCTTCTCTATGAAGCAGGTTAGACTCGTTGTACCATCTAGTGCTGTATTCCGTTACTTCTACTTTGTATTTTTTCATAACCTTTATTTATTTTAAATTTTTAAATCTACACTCAATTAATATTATTGGCCCCATCGCTCCCTCGTCAGGGAATGCTTGAGCGGATTAGGTGATCAAACCCATATCACTAGGGGTGGACGCATTAACTCCACCCTATTAACTCCACCCGGGGCCATGCTTTTAATATTGTTATCTAATCTCTTAGGCCTGTAACCATCGCAGCGATGAGTACTATTATTAGTATGTATTCCACTATGCAGTCATTTTCAGAAATATATTTAGGAACTTACCACGAGTTAAACCACTCGCATCAACAGCTTTATTTAACTCACTTTGAAAGCGTATATTAAATTCTGCCATCGTAATACTTTTAGATATAACTTCTTGATTTAACTGTTTTTGTAACAACTTTAATATTTCAGCCTCTTTCATAACCTTTATTTTAATTTATACCGTAAATATACGCTGAATATCTCAGGTAGCCTAATTATTCAGTTCCTGCTTGTGAAGCATTGTTCATATTGTTTAAGTATTCAGTTGATCTACGATGTTTTTTGTACATCAATATTCAATGATTCAAGTGCTTCTAATGTGCCTTGGAATAATTCATCACTCTCATATGGTGGTTCATTATCTACTGACATAAGTAAGTCACGAATGTCTTCAACAAACGCTTCATCAACGTGACCTTGCTCAAGTAACGATTGTAATTTTGCTTTTAACTCTTTGTCTGAATATATCATAACCTTTATATTAAATTATTTTAATGTTTTTATAATACAACCTCCCAAAATTCCTTTGTGTTATATTTCTCGGTTAATGGTTCACTATCTTCTGCAAAACACAGCACACCATCAATATTTATTATTTTTTCGTGAGTGGGGTTGTTGTGCTTATTAAAAATAGTATCTCCATCTTTAATCTCTCTCCCGTTTTTGTCTTTTAAATTTTTCATAACCTTTATTTATTATTATACCATGAAGATACGAACAGCTACTTGGGTAGCCAAATCATTACATGGAAACTAATGAACAATCAGTGTGAACACGCGACGGTACAAGTGCAGCATAATACGCTTTGTTGTTCATACGAACGAAATCATTGCGGTCGAGCATTTCACTATTGAACACGCCTTTGTTAACTGATAAATAAACTTTGTTGTTTAATGTAATTTTGTTGTTTGCTTTTAATTTTGACATAATATAACCTTTTTTAATTAATCGCCCGAACCATTCGAACACGTAAATATACGAACAATAATTCACTAAGCCAAGTTGCCTGTGCATTACTTTTAATTATTGTCATATCCTCTTCCGTCCGTCAACGCGAATGTGAATAACACAATTTATACGAGACAAAAATGGGCACCCGTTAAGGCACCCAATGTTTTATATACCAATATGTCAATGAACATAATTTGCAACGTGGCCCATGACAGACCTATCATCGCTCTTTAAATTCAACACGTAAATATACGATTTTAATACCATGTAGCCAAATTTATTTGCATTTATTTTATTTTTTTGTTAAATGCTCAATTAAAGCGTGTTTATTTTGTGAATAATATTTTTGTTCGGCGGTGCTGATTGTTGAATTCGCAATTGTTCATATATACTTTTAGACTTGTCGAGAAAGGCTTGGAATACATGCACAGGAGCATACACACCCCGATTCCTATATAACCCACCCCACTACATCGTTCCACCTACCACCACCACCACTACGCATTTACATATATGTTTATATCGTTATGTACGTATGCTCATACTTATACCACCTACTATCCGCATTTTAATGCGATTTAACGCACGGCAATATATTTAATATGGTATGAGGTGAATGGATGGAGGCCCGCCGTTAAACAGCGAACCTCATCGTGATAGTTGTATGTATGTTGTATTATCTATCCAGCTCGTTTCTAATAAGATATATCAGTGTTGCTATGCACCCTATACCGAAGGTTATTATTGCTACTATTGCCATATTACTTAGTGCGTTTATTCTTAAATAACTACTTATTGGAGTTATTGTTCTTAATGTATACCGATATTTCCAATGCGATCCAAAATATGGTGAAACATATAATCACGTTTAGCATGAACGTTTCTTGATGCGTTTAAGTCGCCTTATTGCTTGTGTTTTCCGTGTGATGTAGTATACCAATTCACCTGTTGGATTTGGATACTTTAATCGTGTTTCTCGATGTAATGATTTCAACTGTTTGTCACTTGTGTTTGATGGTCGATTAATATGTTATGTTATGATTGGATATACGTATTATGTGGGACGCAATTCGTCAATAAGTTTTTTTGAGTCTTTTCGTCGCGTGAGTCCTCGTTGTCGTTGCTGGATTTATTATTGGCTTTGTTTTCGTATTTTGTCTAATTCTTGTTGAAGAGTTTGAATGAGAATTTTTGGTTTGTTTTGTGTTTTGTACTCGAGTATTTTGTTTATCAAGTATAGTTCGTCTTTTGTTACCATAACCGTTTGTTTTATATCTCGTTTATATCTAAATTAGTACCCATTAATTTATTAAAATCGTCTACCCTATTATTTAATAAGCAGTAAAACGCAGCCGCCATTAGTTCTTTATGCGCGTCGCAAAACGCTAAGCCCGCTTCATCCTCATTAGGTGTATACCTACCTGTAGCAGGGGATTTACATTTATGACATACGTAAGTAGGTATTTCTGTTTTAGGCATAACTTTCTATTGTAATTTGCTTACACGTCTTTGTTCGTAATACTAATTCTATACCTGGTGTTACTTCGATTCGAGCTGTATCACCTAATATTTGTAGTATGCGGATGTTTTCACCTGGGACTAATCCTAATTCTGTTAGCCGAATTATTCCACATTTATTGTCTTCGTGATTATTATCACATGGTTCGCAAAATGGTATTTCTACTATTTTATAAGTTTGTCCTTGGGTTGCTTCGTTTAGTGTCATTTTATTTTTTGGGCATTGTTAAACCACCAATATAATTACCATCTTCTAGGTGTTCGAATGGATTTTCGTCTGCTCTATTATAATCGTCTACTAATCTTACTATATCATCCTCCCCGAAATAAGTACCTGTTTGTACCTCTATAAATCTAACAGGTGTATCTGTTTCATTCCAAGCACGATGGCGTGCACCTAAAGGTATATGTATGGATTCTCCAGCTTTTCTAAATATTTTTTCATCATCTAATACAATAGTAAGTTCACCATATATTACTGTCCATTGTTCTTGACGTTTAGTATGGTATTGATATGATAATCTACTTCTAGGTTCAACTTCTATTATTTTAACTTTAGCCTCTGAAGTATCATGTAATACTGTGTATGCACCCCATGGTCTATATTCTATTTTTTCCATATATTATTTTATTTCTTTTAACCCTTTCCAATGTAACCCACTTATTATTCTGTGTTTTACTGTATTATATTCTCTGTTATCGATAGCCCATTGCATTTGTTCGGCATACCATGAAGGTAGTTGGTGGTCATGTTTTTGGGGTACTATTTCATACGTTTTCCCTTTAAATACGAAAGTGTTGTTCTCCATAACATCTGTAGCTTTCCGTTATTTTATTATTAAATCCTAAACTAATACCTGTATCTTGTACGAATACATCTAACACATCACCTGTACCGTCATCTACTATTACGTAGCCTTTATTATTTTCTAAGTTTAGTTTCATTTTAATTTAAATATTATTTTAATTTCAACGTAGTAAATATACGAAAATCAATTACATTATCCAAATATTTTACTACCTTTTTGTCTATTTTCTTTCCAATATAAGGGTTGTAAATTAGTATAGTGATTAATTCGTATAATTCGTCTATTGTTTTAGCGGTTGCTAGAGGTAATATATGGTCTATTTCCCAATATTCCCCATAATTACCCCAATTCATTTTATCATCGAATTGTGTTTCTAAATGCTGTTTTAATGTATTCCAATTACAACCTACTGTTTTTATAGTACTAGTCTGTTTTTTCCAACCTTTGCTATTAAGTAAAGCCCATAACCTTGCTCTCATATTATGTTTTAGTTTAAATATAGGATCATTTTTTTTTCGCTTTTGAACATATTCATTCATATATTCATTACGGTGGGTTTTATTATCTAAGCGGTATTGTTTAAGTTTTTCTTTATTGTCTAAACAATATTGTTCCATGTATACTTTTTTAGTTTCTTTAACTTTTATGTTATATTGTTTCATAAGCTCTCTTTTGTATTCTTTATTATCCAGAGACCATTGATTTGTGTAGTTTAAAATCTTTTCTTTGTTATTTGAGTAGTAATGACTGTAATAGTTTTTAGCACATTTTTTACATTTACCTGCATGTTTATCTTTTTGTGTGCTATCCTTATAAAATTCACTTAATGGTTTTTCTACAGAACATTTAGTACATATTTTTGTTGACATAATAAAAGAATGCTAATGGCGTTCGATGGTGGAGCATCTACTAACCAATAGCATTTGATTTTGTTTTTTAATATTGCATACTCCACTATACGGGTATACATATATAAAAACTATTTTAATTTAAATATTTTGTTCAGTCTTGAAGCTCCTATCATTCCGTATGTCTTTAGTTTGTCATGTAAATCGAAATCTAAGTATTGGTTCCAATTTTCAACTATTTCCTTATTAAATCCCATAGGGTGTTTAGCAAATTCTCTTACTTCGTCTATAATTTCTTTAGGGCATTCTAAGTTTTCAATAGCATGTTCGTTGCCTACATACCATTGTTGGAAGTTTTGTTTGTTTTTACCGTTGATTGTTTTAGCAATAATGTCAATTATATCAGCATATTCGTTTTCGGTTTTTATATCGCCGTTATCAATTGCTTCTACGTAGACTTTGCGTGCGGATTGTAATTCTCTTTCTAATTCTGTCATAACCTTTATTATTTATTTATTAATTCAACGTGGTAAATATACGAAGGCTACCTACGGTAGCCAAGTATTTTTATATTAATTTTTCCAAAATACTTGTATGGCTAATATACAGAATGCTAAAGCTATACATACTCCTGATTTGTATGTTAATGGTTCTTTTAAGAATATCCAAGTTAGTAGTGCAAATAGAATTATGCCAATACTAAATCCTATAAATCTGCTTGGGTATACTAACCCACCAAATGCTTCAGCTATATGTTTTGTTGCCATAATTGAACCATATGATACAACTACCCCTACTGATGAGAGTATGATTGGGTTATCGCTTGCCCATTTATTAAAGAATTGGAGATGTGATTGAAACCAAATTACAATTTGGGATACTATGAAAAATAGTATACCTATAAGTAATGTTTTATAATTCATTATTAACCTTTATATTTATCAGTTTTTATGAGGTGGGCTCCTGAAGGGCTTGTTATTCTAAAATAAGGAATTGTTTTTAATACTACTTCCCCCATAAACATACCAGCTACAACAAACCATACTTTAGTTTTATCTGCCTCATATAATTGAGCTTGAATATTACCATCTTGATCTACAAATTCTCCTTTATCATCATTTTCTTGATAACGAAAGCAAACTACACCCATATCATGTCTAATTACAAATTCTTGTTTTTCTTCAAATACTTGTTTGTATTTCATGTTTTGTATATTTTTTAATCCCTTCTAATAGTTCTTCTTTAGAATATTGTTTACCTAAATAGAGAGATTTGAAAGGGCGTATTGTAGTATCTTGGGTTTGGGTATGCCACACTAATTTAGCAGCACCAATAGCTGTTCCTGAATCATTTGCTATAGGTTCAAAATAAAATTCTATACCAGGGAAACGTTTTAGGAGATAATAATTTGTTACACAATTTAAAAAGTAACCTCCGGCACAACATATTTGGTTTAGTCCTGTTACTTGTATAGCTTTTTCTATATAGTCCCCCACGGATTGTTGTGTGTCATTTTGAACTTTCCAAGCTATATCTTTTTCAAAATTTGTTATTTTAGATTCATTATAATGCCATTCTTTAGGAGAATTCTCATATTGGAATTCAGGATATAAATTTAAATTTATAGGGAAATCATTAGTAGGTAAGAATAAATTTTTATTACATTTATTTCCTATAAGAAAATCGGGTAGATTTAAATTAATACTTCCGTAAGAAGCCAACCCCATAGTTTTTCCTGCTTCATTTGCATCCCAACCTAAATTTAAAGTTATAGCTTCATATACCCCGGATATGTTTCGGTCGAGGGCTAAATGGTTATTTATATTTTTATATAAAATTTTAAAGTTAGAAGGGTAAGAGCATTCAAAAATAGTTTCAGTTTCTTGTCCCCCTTCCCTAGTATTTACCACAGATCCCATCCCATCTATTACAATTCCTATTGCTTCTTTAAAACCAGAATTATAAAAACTATGAGCTACATGGCAAATATGATGGCCTGAACTAGAATGGTCTACAGATGCTATATCTTCATAGTATGAATGGGCTATGATTTGCCAATAAGAACAAGGATGAAATTTTTTTATGTCCATAGATTCCGCCAAATATAACATTGAGGGAGATCCCCAACTTATTATATCTATTTTATGATTTTGTAAGATATCTATAAAAGATCTAAAAGGATAACCAGCATATTTTTCTCTATTACCTACTCTTTCCTCTTGGATAAAAAACTTAAGTTCTCCATCTTCTAATAAACAGACTGATCCGTGGTGTGAGGGGTTAAAACCTAGTATAGTCATATTATTTCTTTTCTAGTAACATTTCTAACTCAGGAACATACATATATTTCATCTCGCTTTTTAACATAGTTTCCAAAGCATCTTCAATAGTTTCTACTAGAGGATCCCCTGCTAAGTTAAATGAAGTATTAAATAAGATAGGTACACCGGTTATTTTCTCAAATTCTTGGATTAATTTGTAATAGTGTGGGTTTTGTTCTTCTTTTACAGTTTGTATTCTACAAGTACCATCTACGTGTGTAATTGCTTTAATTTTTTCTTGCTTATCAGGCCAAACATCCATAGCATACATCATAAATGGAGATTCTTCTAAACCCGCCATATCAAACCACTCATGTGCTTTTTCTTGTAAAACCGATCCTGCAAAAGGTCTAAACCATTCTCTATTTTTAACTTTATTTACATAATCTTTACCGTTTGGGTCAGTTGGATTATATAAAATTGATCTATTACCTAATGCTCGAGGTCCTGCTTCTGAACGACCTTGGAATATAGTAACAATGTTATTTTCAGCTATTAACTTAGCTACATTTTGGGGTTTTATGTCGTATACTTTAAACATAATATTATAACTTTTAAGTGTTGATTCTAATTGATTATGTGTATATTTTGGGCCATAATATATAGAGGTTTGTTTGGGGAATCTAGTATTTGGTTGGTAATTTTTCCAACCTAAATAAGCTGCCCCTATTGCTGTTCCTCCATCATGGGATATTGCTTCATGGTAAATTTCTAAATCAGGAAAACGTTTTGTAAGCCAATAGTTTGTTACACAATTCAAACCATAACCACCCGCTATACAAATTTGTTTATTACCTGTTAATTCTACAGACTTTTCAATTAGTTTGGCTACTTCTTCTTGGGTATCATTTTGGATTTGCCAAGCTAAATCAGCTTCTATTTCGGTTAGTTTAGAAGGATCTATATGCCATTCTTTAGGATTATGGTTACGTTGGAAAATGGGATTTAATTCTTGGTTTATAATAGCCCCTGCAGGATACTGTGGAATAAAGATATGTTTTTGTCCTCTTCCATTTTTAAATAGTTTAGGGATATTTATGTTTTGTTTGCCATATGGAGCAAGCCCCATGGTTTTACCTCCTTCTATTCCCTCCCACCCTAAATAAGTAGTTACGGCTTCATAAGTTTTTGTGAGAGTAACTGTATTGTCTAAATTATTGTTACCAATTGTGGTTTTTATAGGAGACCAAGAGGATTTATTTATAAGATCTAAACCTTTTTCTGTTCCTTCCCACAGGGATTCACACTCATAACTATCAATTTTATTATCATGAATTAATTTTGAACCCGCTCCATCTATTATCAATATAGAAGCTTTATTGAATCCGGAATTGATAAAGGCACATGCTACATGGAGAGTGTGGTGGTGTTGGTTTAACCAGGTAAATGTAATTTTAGGATAATATTTTCTAATTAAAGCTATATAGGGACTTTCCCCGGTCCAAGGCATAATACTATTTTCCAATTCATCATTAGTTCCCCCTATTATTAATTCATCTATTTTATATTTAGAACAGATATCTATCATAGCTCTAAAGGGATTTCCATCTCTTTTCATCCTAGATAGTCTTTCTTCTTCTAAATAATAAACTAATTTCCCATCTGATACCACAGCAGCTGAGCCATTATGTCCAACTGAAATTCCTAGTATGTTATATGCCATTTTTTATATTTGGTTTAGAATTTCTTCTGTAAATATTTCTTTAACATCCATATAAGGACATTGATAAGAATTATTAGCAAATTGATAATCAAATAAACTCGAATCAATTAATTGGTTTGCTCGTTTTGGTAAATTGGCTACTATATTATTATGTTGCTTATAACCGAATAAAGTAGGGGAAGTTCCAACCCATAACACTGTAGAAGGTAAATTTAAAGCAGCAGCCGCGTGTTGTAAACAAGAATCAATTAGAATGCGTTTAGATGAGTTTTGTAATAAAGCAAAGAGGTTTAGATTGGTTAAAGGACCATCTATAATTTTAACTGTTGGGTGGTTTAATTTATATCCCTTTTCTCTTGTTACTTGAACTATATTATGTGTTTGTGAGTATTTATCAACTATAGCCAAAGCAAATTCCATAGGGATATCCCTAGTCCAATTATATGCTACATTATCATTTGAAGGGCCCCCACTAGTATGAATTAGTAATAGGGGTTTTGGGGAAGAGTCTTGTTGGTAGGATTTTTGTTCAGCATAATTATAAAATAATTGAGGTAATTCTCCATTATATTCTATGCTTAATAATTCACTCCAACTTTGTAATAAGTGTTGTTGTTTTGTAATATGGCCTGTTTGATTATAAGGCTCTTGATTACAAATTATTACATCTTTATTTTCAATAAAGTCTTCATAAAAATGGGGAATATTTCCTCCATTGTAAACTCTATCTATATGGGGATTGTTTAAAAATACTTGTGGCCAAGAAGCTACAACTATTAATTTACGATTAGGGTAAGTTTGTTTAATTATAGGTAATAAAGCTGTAGATGCTATATTTTTTCCTAAACCTCCTTGTATTTGCCATACAAAATATTTTTCTTTAAAACTATTATTCATTAAAACTATTTAGGGGTGTAACTAATTATTTGACATAAATATAATAAAGCTCCGTTAGGGAGCCAAATTATTAAATAATATTTTTATATTCGGATTTAAAATGAACCGGATATATATTCTATTTCGAGGGGGTTTACCATAGTTGTATATCCTCTTGTATCTTTAATAGATCTATCGACATCTAATTTTATAATTTGGTCCTTATTTGAAGAACTTATTAATTCTTCATTAAGAATTAAGTCAAAATTAGCCCCAAAACTATTAGTAATAAAATTTTTTATTTGAGCCTCACCCTCTATTCTAATATTAGATTCATTAATTTCTACTATAGCAGTATTATATACTAGATCAACACTACTTGTAGAAGAAAAAAACTTTGGACCATTCTGAGGCTTAAACTGTCCTTTAAATCTTGTTAAAAATGTATCATCTATAGAATTATAAGGGGTTTGTAAATCTGTTACCTTATTGTAATTACTAGCTAATAGAATTGTTTCTCCTAATTGAGGGGGTGGTGGGGTCTCAGATAAAATAAAGTTTTCTATTACATTATTTTTTACTACTATATATTTTTTCATTTCTTATATTATTTATATTACTTTTATAAAAGTTTTATTCTTGCCATCTAATAACTACAATACCCGCATCACCATCTGAACCTGAGGATATTCCATCCATTTGAAACTTAGTTGGAATACTACCACCACTATGACCTCTAAAGCAATTGGTGCCTCCACCATTTCCAAAAGTTGTAGAATAATGAGAAGCATTTCTACAGAAACAAAAAGAACAACAAATGTTAGGGGCAGCGGCGACTGCGGTGCAGTTTGAGTCTGAAGAGCAGTTGGGGCCAGTAGAACATCTTTTAAATAGATCCATTCCTTGAACTCCTATTTTAGAAATAGCACCAGTACTGTTGTATAGACATTCGTTGCTCCCACTACCTATTGATACTCCTACTCCTCCAGTTCCATTTTCAAAAGAATTACGAAAACCACCATAGCCCCCTGCTAAAGTTGTAACTCCAGCATCACAATTTGCTAAATCAGCACACGAACAACCTGTACAGTGGCCTTTTGTAGCACAAGCAAAAGAATATCCACCACAACCCCCATAAGATGTAATACCTCCGAAGGTGGTATTTCCACCATCACTACCTTTTTGTACGGATTCAGAGCAAGCTATACTCAAAACAGCCTCAGTATGATTGGACCAGCTACCAGATATATATCCAAAATCTCCTTTTGCTCCTATAGTTACAGTACAACTATCTGTAGCTGTAATATTTATTAAGGGAGATTTAAATGTTCCGGCAGCAGCTTCCCCCCCAGTATTACCTATCTGTCCTCCATACTGATTACTGATGATATACCCACCAAAAGCTCCACCACCACCACCACCACCAACGATGTGGGCTTCCACAAACCCATTCCCATCTACTAAATCTGATGTGGGAATCCATGTGGTAGAGCCTGTAAAACAAGCATATTTGAAATCTTTTCCGCCCCCTACTGCTACGCCATTAACGCAGAGAGTACCGGCAACATTGGTGGACTGTAATTGAGCCATAATATAATATTTAATTTATTTTTTTATCAATAATT
>Ga0222662_1000904_pt1 | contig 17957 bp, 35 predicted proteins | sample AntAcemetagen600_FD_179821 | JGI IMG/M metagenome (GOLD analysis project Ga0222662, IMG submission 179821) | Saline water microbial communities from Ace Lake, Antarctica - #600 | ecosystem: Environmental > Aquatic > Non-marine Saline and Alkaline > Saline | place: Antarctica: Ace Lake...
TGATTCAGTGGATTTATTGTTAGAATCTAAAACTAAGAGTTGGAGAGATGAATGGAGCAGTATAGAACGAGTTGATCGTTTCTCTGAAGTTTTCATACCTAGCACTGTTTCAACAACTCAAACATTTATTTTTAGTGCTAATAAAAAGGTTCAAATAGTTCCGAAAGGATTAACTGATAAGTATGGTGGAACGTGGGTTATTGTTGGAGATCATTGGAAAGACTTCAAACTTAAAGATGAACCAAACGCAGCAATAGAAATACTTAGATTGGATGATTATTCTGTGGAAGTCACGATTAATAATATTAAGAATACGGAAAGGTTAGAGTTTGAGAGTACTGGAGACTTGAACATTATTAATAAGGTTTATGACTTTTATGTAGGTAGTGTGAATGAAACTTTTGAAGCTGTTGTTTTCGGAGGGTTCCAAAGCGATTATCTCGCAACTGTTAGTTTAGGAAATCTTACTTTTGATGCAGGAAGTCCGACAGGAATATTGGAAATAAATGAGACTACTAATTATTCTGCTTCTTTGGTTAATTATTCTAATGAGACTGTTCTTTTTGCTAGAAACATAACGTTCCCTCTTTTTGGGAGTAGTGGGAACTTAACTCATAAATGGTATTTAGATTTTAATTCTAGTTCTTTGGTTACTAATCTTACTAATCAAAGCTTTTTAGATGTGGAAATGGGTCTTTGTGAAGGGTCAAAGGTTTATCCTGTTGTTAATTATACTTATTATGGTGAGGTTAGTGGTTCACGAATTAATGCAACTCACGTTTATGCTTTAAACGCTAGTGATGGAACGCATTATTATCCTTTAGGGGGGGCTTTTTCCTTGAATGATACTAATTCTTTTTGTTCTAACGTTGATCCTTCTCAGAACACTTATGGTTTTAATGTTTGGGGAACGAATACTATTGGTGCGGATGATTATGTTACAAGAGTTATAAGTACTGAAGAGTCCTTGCCTCTGACTTTTAGTAATAATCCTATTGAGAACATTTCTTATTATTTGATTAATGTGACGGGTAGTAATACTATCACGTATAATTGGCTTACAACAAATTTGCAGCCGGTTGATGGGACTATGAGAATATTTAAGTGTCAGGATGATGGAAGTCAGGCTTTGGTTGAGAGCGTTCCTGTAATTTCGGGGCAGGGTAATGCTAATATAGAGTTGTTGACTCAGGCGTATAGTTATGATATAATTCTTGATGGAGTATTGTATAAGGATTTTAATGGTTATACTCGGTGTCACGTTGAGGCTTTAAGTAGTATAACTTTGTACGTGGATCTTAAGGAGATCGTGCCTACTCAGCAAGTTATAGGATTACAAGGAATTGTTTGTTCCTTGGAGAAGGCTGTGGCTAATAATACTGTTACTATGACTTGGGAAGCGAACCCGTATGTTGAAGGGTATGTTCAAGGATGTATTCAGGCTAGAAGATTGATGATTACGGGAGATGTTGTAACTTATAATAATTGTACTGAGGAAGCGGATGGTTATAGTAGGACTGTGACGATTCCTGAGAACAGTAATGATTATATTGTTAGTGCGTATCTTGTTCAGAATACAGACAGTCTTTTCTGTTCAGATTATGTGGAGTATAGGCCGAGCAGCGAGACTTCTCAGGTTTTGGGAATTAGTAGTTTGTTGGCAGCAATATTTTTGATAACTAGTCTGATATTGATTTATGGTACTGAGGGGGCTATAACTTTGGTGGCTGCGGCTGGAGGAATCATAATAAGTACGTTCCTAGGTTTAATAAACTTCAGTGCTGTTACTGTGAGTATGTACACGGCTTTCTTGTTATTGATTGCTTTGATTGGGAGATATACTAGAAAATGAGAAAAGGACTTCTTGTAGGGTTGTTACTTGCAACTATTGGATGGATCACTAATATTTTTAGAATATTTATGGATAATGCGTGGATTATTGGGGCTTGCTTGTTGGGCATATTGTTAATATATTCTGTTTTGGGTAATGTTGCTAAGGACAGGCGTGCTGTGGAGGAATGGAATTGAAAACTTTAAGACATCCGGTTGCGGCTTTGGTAATTTTTGCTATAAGTGTGGTTCTCCTTGTAAATATGTATAATGGGATTGTTGATGGTTATGATGTTTCTTCAACTGATGTGAAGACTCTTCTGAATAAGGAGGGGGATCTTGTTACAGATAATATTATTAATCAATTAAATAATTTGGATCTTGTTGATGGGATAGCTCAAATTGAGAATTCTATACAGGAGATGAGGGGTCCTTCGAGTTTGATTACTGATCTTGGTGCGATTGCGTTAATTGCCACGGGGATTATAAAGGTGATAATTGGGTTGATTACTACGCCTTTCGCAGTCCTTTCTATTATAGGGAACTTTTATGGGCCTGTTGTGGGGATAATAAGTGATTTACTTAGTATTTTGATTGTTTATGTGTCTTTCATATTGTTGAGTGCTTACTTAAGGAGTGATGTATAAGATGGCTGGATTAAAAAATGCTACGAATGTGACTTTGGATCAGTTGAATAATCTTGCGAATAGTTCTACGCTTCCTGAATTTTATGTTAAGATTAATACTTTGGTTTATGGTGGTGTTTTGTGGTTTACGATTCTTTGTGTTTTGTGGACTATCTTGTTTTTGGGAATGCAGAGAAGAACGGATAAGTTCTTAAATAATTTGATGTATAGTGGGGCTGTTGTTAGCGTGCTTGCTTTGCTTTTGAGGGGGGTTGGTGTTGTGTTGGCTGGTTCTTTCACGCCTCTTATTGAGGATAAGCTGATGTGGATTTTTCCGATCATAACTATAATTTTGGCTGCAGTACTCTGGGCAACAAAAGAATAAGGGCGTTTCCTCATTTCACAACAAACACTGTTTACACCCCCTTAAATACAAAACCTTCGCTAACACACCTTAACAAGTGTAAACTTATAAAGGAGGTTTAAACACAATGGAAGGAATGAAAGAATTTTTAGTAATGGGTGGAGCAGCAATAGGGCTAGTAACACTAGGTATCACATCGGTACTAGGTATCGCAGTACTTGCAGGTTTTAAAACAGCAGGGACAGGCGTAGACAACGCAACAATAACTCTTTTCCAAACAGGAATCGGAGTATTCGGAACATTTTCCAGCATAATTGCTTTAGTACTAGTTGCAAAAGTAGTATTAGGACTAATTAAAGGCGGATTCGGAAACTAAGATGGAAGGAATGAAAGAATTCTTAGTAATGGGCGGAGCTGCTGTAGGACTTGTAATCCTCGGCATCACATCCGTACTAGGAATCGCAGTATTAGAAGGATTCAAATCCACTAATGTCAGCAGTGTAACTCTGAGTAATGGGACTGTTGTGACAGGAACTGGATTAGGATATAGTAATGCTACGGTAACTCTTTTCCAAACAGGAATCGGAGTATTCGGAACATTTTCCAGCATAATTGCTTTAGTACTAGTTGCAAAAGTAGTACTAGGATTAATTAAAGGCGGATTTGATTCCAACTAAAACAAATTTTATTTTTTTATTTTTTTAATATTAAAAACGAATAGCAAGGAGAATGAAATTGGTAAACCAATATATAATTGTAAGAAAAAAAGGAAGCTCCAGAGTTCAAGGAGCAATCAGAATCAAAAAAGGTATCACACTAGCAAAAATAAGAAAGATCACGCCTAGCTTCTTAAAAAAAGGTTTAACAGCAAGCGTAGTAACAGAGAAAAGATTGCAAACAATAATACTAAAACAAAGACCAAGAAACAAAAAAAGAAAGACAACAACAAAAAGAGTAACAAAGAGGAAAAAGTGAAAAGAAGATAAGTTAGACTAACTTTTTAAAAACCAGTGGCTGGGATTATTTTTTAAGTCCTCAAGAATCTTTTTAGTTCTTCCCTTCTTAATCTGCAATGCCAAATGGTCTTTGAAAACTTCTCGAAAAATTTGTGCAGACCCAGTTTCTAAAGTGTTCTTCACAATCTTATTCTTTTTAACATCGTAAACGCTTCGAAAAAGTTGAGAAAGGTTCAATAAAATACTTAAGTGGTTGAGACAATAGCATAAGGGCGTTTGTGCAATCGTGCCTTTCGCCAAGAAACCGTACACTTTTCCTTTTTTCTTACAACCCTTTGATAAGCATTTCATAGTACTTAATTGGGGGTTTAACTATATATGTTTTTCGAAGCATTTATAAACTGGCGTTCTTGTTTTAATCCTTTTTTTTGTGGGCGTAACAATTCTAAAATCTTTGAAGTGTTTGTTAAAGAACTTGGCTTGTTTAATACTGTAAAATGACATGGTTGCTTTCTTGGAATTCAAACAATGAACTGCCTCTATCTCCAACAAACACGCCTTCCCCTCAATCATTCTTCTTTCACCTTTCTTTTTTTGATTCTCATAAATGTTAGTCCGTTTTTGATCTCTATTTGTTTATGTATAATACTTCCATTACTTGATTTCATAAAGTTTAGTTTCATAATATCACCACCATAATAACAAGATAGCTTAACATATATATAAATGTTTCGAAACAACCCCAATTCCAAACATTTAATAACTAGTAAACATCAAACAACACAATGAACGTTGAAAAAGCAAGACTCCTATTCCCAGACATAACAGATTGGACAGACCCACAAAACGAAAAAAGATTCGACCAAAACTTCAAAAAAATGAGCCTAAAAGAATTCTTCTGGTTCACACCCGTATGCTACAAACTAATATTCTACGGCAGCGACATCATAAACATAATAATCTTCTCAATACTAGCACTAACATCCTACAAATGGATACACCCCCTCTTCGCAATATTCCCCCTAATCCTAAGCCTACTCTTCATAGTATCAGTTACTAAAAAGTTTATGAAATACAACTTAATGAAAGACTACAACATGTACGATCATTACTTAAAAAAAACCAGAGCAGAAGCAAAGAGGGAACTAAATGGACGTAATTAGTACCTTCAAAGAATTATTGTTCAAAGCATACCTTTTGCCCTTCGAATTATTGCATCAAATAGATCCGTTAGTTAAAGCAATCATTATTATCTTGTTTTTCTTTAGTTTCTTAGTGTTCTTTCTTGCTTTAATGGCGTTCAGAGACGTGCACAAACTTGACGTAGACTAAGAAACTTATTCTATTCCTATGCCAACTGGCGGAAAACCAAGCATTGAGAATTCTTTAGTTTCATCATATATTTGTTTGGCGAAGTCAACCCACTGGTCTCGGATAAATTTTTTTTCAGGAGAATTATGTTCATATTCAGCCATTTTCATCTCCGGAATGAATTTTCAATTAATTCATAAAACTTTTTCTTAAGTTTATTCATATCTCCTTTTGATTCTTTCAAAGAAATTTCGAAAGACAACAACACTTCTTCCATTGATTGACCAGTTCTGTTTTTTCTTGCGTTTGTATCCATTCCAACTTCTACACCAAAACAATAATCAACAATACTTTTCACATCTTTATCTTGAAAAATATCTTTTAGTCCAGATTCTTTAAAGAAATTAATTAAATCTTCTTTTAACTCAGAAGTTAATTCTTTTGTAGGATTAAATAAATCAATTTTACTTTCAGATTTTAATTCTTCAAAATCATCAATTATCTTTAAGTCTTTTAATTTGTTATTTCTAATTGCTATGAGAATTGGTAAAACTTTTCTCACATTTGGATATTCTGAGATTAAACTGATTAACTCTTTTTCAATATCATCTTTCCCAATTAGAACGTTTAAAAGATTAAGTTCTTTTTCAATTAAATGAATATTTTTTTTTACTTTTTCGAAGCCTACAAAATAATCCCATGTGAAAATAGAATCTGTTAATGTTTCAATAAGATATTCAAAAATATCTTTTTCATCTTCTTTTAGATTTAGTTTTTTGTATGTTTGTAAATATTTCATTTTGAAACCTTGTAATTTGTAACTACAACCTCGCTTATTTTTCCACGTTTATCTCCGTTGCAATTTATCATTCTTCTAGCTTTAACGAAGTGCATATTATACTTTGCATATAAGTCTTTAATAAATTTTGTATCACTATTACTTAACATTACAAAACAACCTTTTTTATCTAATTTTCCAAAAATTTCTTCTAATAATCTTTGTTCATCTTCTAAAAACGCACCTTTAGTATATGTAGTAAAACTTTTTTTATTTTTTAAAGGTTGATAAGGAGGATCAAAATAAATGAAATCATCTTTTTTAGCAATATTTAAAACTTTTTCAAAAGACATAACTTTAATTTTTACATTTTTTAATAGTTCTGAAACAATTCTTAATTTTTCTTCTTGAACAATATCTGGATTTTTATAAGAACCCATTGGAACATTAAAACCACCTTTCATATTAACCCTGTACAATCCATTAAAACAAGTTTTGTTAAGATAAATAAATCTTGCTGCCATTTCTAAAGGCGGTAAATCTTTTGGATTTGTTGCTCTAATTGTCAAATAATATTTTTTTCCTTCAGATGTATGATATTCTTTATGTTGTTTTAATTCAACTATTAATCTTTCAACATCTGTTTTTATTATTTGATAAGCATTGATTAATTCTTCGTTAATATCTGAAATAATTATTTCTGTTGGTTTAAAATTTTGAATTATATGGAAGAATACTGCACCACTTCCCACAAATGGCTCTATATATCTTTTAAATTTTTTAGGAAATAATGGCTCAAATTGTTCTATAAGTTGTCCTTTGCCACCTGCCCATTTTACGAATTTTGGAATTTGTTTACACATATTTATCAATTACCTCTTTTTATATATAAAGACTCTTATTTCTTTAGAGCATTTATCCTTTTTATAGTTAATCTTAGGAAATCTTCCTCTTTATCAATTCCGATAAATTGTCTGTTTAACATTGTTGAAACAACTCCTGTTGTTCCAGAGCCATTAAAAGGATCTAAAATGACTGCATTTTCATTTGTTGAAGATATTGAAATGCCGAAAAAACCTAAAAAGTTACCCGTTGTTTTATCAAAAGAAGAGGCAAAGAAAATGATTGAGGTTACTATAAATTTAAAACACAAACTTGTCTTAATGTTACTTTATTCTGGTGGGCTTAGGTTGAGTGAGGTCATAAATTTGAAATGGGAAGATGTTGACTTTTTAAGAAATGTCTTAAATGTTATACAATCAAAAGGGAAAAAAGATAGAATTACTTTGTTAAGTAAAAAAACTAAAAGTTTTTTGAAAGAGTTTAGTAAATCTCAAATAGATCCGTTAGTTAAAGCAATCATTATTATCTTGTTTTTCTTTAGTTTCTTAGTGTTCTTTCTTGCTTTAATGGCGTTCAGAGACGTGCACAAACTTGACGTAGACTAAGAAACTTATTCTATTCCTATGCCAACTGGCGGAAAACCAAGCAAAGGACTATTCAACTGATTATAATTATTAACCTGAGGCAAAATCTCCTCCGCAATAATCTCCTGACAAACATTATTATAATGCTGAGCAGACAAACTCCAACCAATCGTAAAAGCCAAAACAATCAAAACATAAAAAATCCAAAACGTTTTCAAAATCAAAGGAAACAACTTAAACGCCTTCTTAAAATTTGATATAACAACCTCAGACTTAACCTCCCCCGAACCGATCTTCTTCAAAGTCCTAATATCCCCCTTAATATCATCTATCAAAAACTTAAACAAACCCATCTACTTCGCAGCCTCCAAAACTCTTACTCTCTCTTCCAACTTTTCTAACTCATTCTTTATATGAAGTTTTACCACTGGCTTAACCGTGGCGTGCATTTTCTTTTCAAAATCAGAAATTCGCTCAAGAATTGCTTCCTGAATCTTTTTCACAGTACTCATACGTGCACCCTTGGCTTCTTAATAATTATGCCCTTTTTTTCCTTCTTTTCCTTTAATAAACCAATATCCACAGTAGGCTCGAACAATTCATCAACAACGGGCTCTACAACCTCAGACTTCTGATCTGAAGAGACTTCTAGCTTCTCTAAGTCAGAACTATCTAAACTAGTATCAAGGCCTTCTTCCCCCACTAAATCACCAACAGAACCATCGTCAATTTTAGAAGCATCCTCTCTAACAACATCATCATCTTCATCATCATCTTCATCATCATCTTCATCATCATCTACAACAGGCTCAACAACCCCAGAATCATCAATATCAAAATCCTCAAACTCAGACCCTTCCCCCTCTTCTTCATTAATGATCTCATCCTTCAAATCATCAACCAAACTCACCAAAATAAAATAACTATCCTGCAAACCAATCTCCTTCTTCTCCAAAAAAGACCGAATCCTCTCCTTCAACTCATTCAATTCACTCATTTTTTTATAACCCCTCTCCCCCAAAAACACTACACTTTTTAGAAATCAACATAGCCCTTCCAGCCCAGAAACATTTGGGGGTTGCCTAGCCTTCACAAACCGTTGATAATTTCCAAGCGTTTTAATTAAAAAACTTCTTACTATTCTTCTCCCCTCTACTTTGTGCTTCATCAAACCGCACATTCAACCTAGTGAACACAGTAGCAGAAGCCTGAGCATAACTAGTAATATCAACGCCCCGCTCCTCAACCTCCGCATTACGCAATTCATTAAGCATAGTATCAATCAAACTCTTAACTTCTTCAAAAACAACATTTCTTAATTCTCTATAACTCATTTTTTTAGTCCCTCTTTTTCTTCCAACAATCTCACCAATCTTTCTTCCCTTTTAGCATCCTTCTGCTTATAAAAATTATCTAAAGCTTTTATTATAAATATGACAAACATAGTCGCAGCAATGCCTAGAACAAAGCTAACAATTAAAGAAATAATTATTGGACTTATACCCATTTGTAACCGTCCTTACGCAAAATTCTAAGTCCAGAAAAAACTATTACGATTATCAAAAATGCACTAAATGCAATAACCCAAATGCTCATAACCCAATTACGTAATCACAACTATTTAAATGTTTTGATTATCGTGCGTTTAACAAAAGCTCACGATGCTTATTCAAAGAAAACTTCAAATACGCCTTCGTAACATTAATATTACTATGACACATAATCTCCTGCAAAACAGGCAAAGCAGCCGGGTCATCCCCATTCCGCTCCAAAAAATTAATACTAAAACCATGACGAAAACTATGAGCACCAACCTGATACTTCACAGGCTCCTGCAAACCAGAAACAGCATTCTTAATAAACTTACGCCCCCTCAAATGAATGTTCAACTCAACACAAGCACTCTTCAAAACCTTATCAACACACTGCCTAGTATAAGGAAAAACACGCTCATACAATTCCAAATCATAACTAGAACACCAATCAGACAAAACCTCCAACAAATCATTAGGATAAGGAATGCTCTCCAAAAAACGCTCCTTCTTCAAACGATCCCGCAAAACACTATCAGCCGTCCGAACCGTCCCACCCTTCGACACCCGCTTAACAGGAAACTTCTTCAAAATACTAAAATCCAAACAACCACTCTTAAGATCAATATCAACCCTTCTCAAACCAGAACAACGATGAAAATTACCCTTCACCCCCACCAACTCACTAACCCTACGACCAGTACGCCACAAAGTAAAAACAAGCAAAGACTTATTCTTCCAGCCACGCCTATGATGAGCAAACCTAGCATTCTCCGCCTTACCATTAAAATACTTAATAAGACTAACAACTATTTCAGAAGTAACAAAACCCTTACGATGCTTCATCGGAACATACTCCCTATGAGAAGCCAACTAAAAAACCTCCAATTCCCAAAACCAACTTTTTTATCATAAACACAAACCACCCCACACTCACTCCTTTTTTTTGATAAGAGCATAAAAAACGAGTGAGAAGAGTTCCGTGGTCATCTTATGAGAAAGAAAAAAACCCCTCCCACTCTTTATTTAGTATGCTTTACAAAAAAAAAAGTTTTTGTAATTAAACTGTTTTGGTTTGCACCTCTGCATCCCTTGGAATTGCCGAAATAATGTTTTCGTTTGGCAAAACCATATCCTTTAAAGCGTTTCCCAACACTCTGACTATTACATCCTGCTTACATTTATCGTTGCCTAAAACTTTTTGAAGAGCTAATTTCTTGCTCAAGTCTTTCGGACAATTAAACTGAATAAATACCATAACATAAGCATATCGCCACAACTATATAAATGTTTCGAAATACACGCAATAAAAAAAGTAGGTTTCGGAAAGGGACTCATAATGAGTGCACCCCTCGTTTCAGCTACCATTCAGGTAGGTCCACAAGGCACTCCCGTCATCAACCAAGTAGGTAAGTCAATTTCTTGCCGCTACAAAACAATTACAACAAAAGAACTATATAAGCTTTACTAAAAAATGTTGGGGGATGAGATTATCAAACCAGGCATACTGGATAAAGCATTCCACTTCATTTTACAGGTCCCGCCCCAACAACAATACTAAAGTTTATCAATTAATAACTACGCAGCAGACATAACCGTTGGTTAATGCCGTATTCACTAAGAACAAACATTACTATATAAACTTTACTAAAAAAAGAATAAAAAACTTGGGCAGTGCCCCTCACCCTAGTCGGAACCTTTCGCCTGAAAGGTCATACCGAATCTAGTCCGTTTTCTCAGAAATCTCTTCTGATAATATAAAAGAACCAACACAACTATTTAAGTGTTACTAAAAAACAATTTATTTTTTAAAGGAATAAAAAAGAATAGACCTCCCTTTAAAACGCTCAGACTGCATAGGAACACACAACACCAAACCAGCACTCCTCAACTTCTTCAAAGAACTATTAGCAGAATTCCTAGAAACGCCCAAAGCCAAAGAAACATCAGAAGAACAAAACCAGTCCCTCCGACGCTCGCTCAAAAAACCAAACACTTCACTCTGACTCACCTTAAACAACCTCCTCAACCACATCCCCAACAACAGGAGCAACTTTATGATCTAACAAAACAAATTCTTGAGCCTTGCCCAAAAGAACCGCTAAAACGCCCAGGTCTTGAACACTAAAACTTGATGAACTTTTCCAAACACCCCCTTCGTCCAAGTAACTCTTCTTTATACTAGTACTGCAAAAAACAGACTCTTTACCCTGATTCTCCCAAACACTAACTTCAATACCCTTACTTCTAACTGTAAAAACTGGCCTACCACTCTTTTCATTCAACATTTTTTACCTCCCAGTAAACTCTTGTTTAATTTCTTGTGTACTAATGTACCATGTGTCTTTTTCTGATGATTTTCCTTCTTCTTTTTGAAGTGGACTTCTTCTAGTATGTAATCCTAAAGATATTATTTCTCCTTTTAATTCTAATGCTTTTCTTAATTCTGCGGATGTAATAATATACTCCCTATCTATTTGTTTAAATGGTTTTGAAGTAATTTTCATTCTTCTTCTCCTACTCTTTTAAGGATTATGACGTCTTCTGATAATTGTATTGCAATTAAGCTTTCTGTATTCTCTAACCATCTAATCGTGTCTTGTGAGGTTATTGTTTTCATAGTCCTTCTCCTTGAGATTTTGAAAGTTTAATTAAACATTCTTTTCTATTACAAAATAATTTTCCGCCAATACTTCCACCCCAAAATTTAATATTAATAGGGTTTCTACAAAAAATACAAAGGCATTTTTTATTCATAATGCATACCTGTTTACAAGCAACCCGATCCTTTCTGGCACCTTCATCTGCTTTTTCTCTAGATTCCCAAAGATGATAACTCTCGTCATCGAAATAAATGTTTATCCATCTAATAATTGTGTGTGTTTCTTTAACCTCAACCAAATCAAAATTAGAAGTTTCTTCATCAAAGTAAACTCCGTTTGGATGCCACCTTTCAGCCACTCCATCAATTAAACCAACAACGGAATCCAACCCTTCTGCATCTACGCATAAGATTCTGACTTCCCTCCCATCTTGTGTTTCGTACTTTTTATTCATGCTTATTATCATTTTTGTTTTCTCCGTAATAATTTATAATAGTTCTTTCACTTCTTTCTCAAGCTTTTCAGCAACCCAAAACTTCAAAGGAACACCCTCCAAAGCGGCCATTGCCTTACACCTACTATGCAAATCCTTCCTAAACATTACCTTAACCTCTTTCATAAAGACCCTACAGACCCCCAAGTATATAAGCTTTACTAAAAAGCACCATCAAGAACAAACCTTCTCTCACAATACACACAAACCCCACACATCACACGGCCCTTCCGAAAAATTTTACACTCCTCCAACTCACCGCAAACCATACAACACCCAAGCCTCACACCCTCAACCCTCCACAAACCAATCAAATTAACACTCATTCCTGTCCCCCAAAACTTAATAAGTTAACCTGGCTCAACCTTGCATTAATAATCTTAATATACTCTTTTTCCTTCTCAATCCCAACAAAGTTTCTCCCTAACCGAACACAAGCAACAGCAGTAGAACCACTACCCATAAAAGGATCAAGAACAACGCCACCTTCCCTAGTAACAAGTTTTATCAGATACTCCATCAACTTAATCGGCTTAACAGTGGGGTGGGGGTTAGCACGTGGTTTTCCTAATACGTTTTCTCTACCCTCTGCTGGTTTACTTCTTGCACTTGCTGGTGCATCTTTCTGCTCCAGTTCTTCGCATCCTTTATTACGTTCACTCTTACTCGCCTTAGCACAATAAAAAAATCTAGAAGCACCCCCAACATCTGTAAATCCCGCTGTTTGTTCCGACTTCCAACCACCTTCATAAAGCGTAGAACCCCCACTATTTTCCCTTTTCTTTCTATTTAAAGAGTCTCCTTTCAAATTTCCCGTTTGCTCATCCAACAACTTCCCAGCTATTTCATCAAAAATAATGTTAGCAGGAAAACGACCGAATGGGCTTTGAGGATTGATAGTTTCATTAGATTTTCCAAACTTTGTGTTATCTGTTCTTCGTGGTTTGCTTAAAGCTCCATCTTTTCCCATACTTCCTCCAATCCTACACGCATCAATGTTAATACCACCAGTACCCCACTTCAAAACATTCAAAGCAACAATCTTTTCAGATAAAGGTTTACGAGCAACAACAATCGGTTCACACGCAGGTTTAAGAGCAGTACCCCAACCCTCCCACTCCTTAGCTTCAGGGGAGGAGGGAGCCGTGTCTACTAATTGTTTTCTTTCACTTTTATCCATGCCATCAGGTAAAAAACCATTAACAGGAGTATCCCAGGGCTTATTACCTATCACCATTCTCTCCGTTTCGACCCTATTAATTAGATCATCAAACTTACTATTTAAGTTTAATTCTCTCTTCAAAATAATCCACTGTTCTTTTGTTGGAACATTCATACCCAACTCCCAATTAGAAACACAACCAGTTAATCCCCCCGTCTTACTTGGAAAATGTTTTGAAATCTGATTCTGCGGAATATTAAGCTTCAATCTTTGTCCCTTCAAATATTGTGCAAACGGTTCAAACATATTAACCCTTTTACTCACCTTGTCAATCTGCTTTCCAATACTCAAACTCTTAGGGAGTCCTGAACCATACAACCAGCTAATCATATCACGAATCTCAAAACCTGCATCCTCAACATTAACCGCCATCCTATGATAAGTCCTAGTCCCAGCAAAAGAAAGAAGATGTCCCCCAGGCTTCAAAACTCTCAATACTTCCTTCCACACATCAACCTTTGGAACATCATAATCCCACTTTTTCCCCATAAAACTTAAACCATAAGGAGGATCCGTAACAACACTATCCACACTATTATCTGGAAGCCCTTTTAACACTTCCAAACAATCCCCTTGATGAATCTTATTTAATTCTAACATTTCTTTTCTCCTTGTTTTTGTAAAACATACTTTTTCAACCTCATCCTAGCAAGAGTCGCATCATCACTCCAAGCAATCAAATTAATATTAAGCTTCCCAGTCCGTTTGTTATGCAAAGTCTTTCCACCTTACTCATATAAGTTTTACCTCACTGTAAGTTCCATTGCTTCCGCCAGTAGTCAACTTTCTTTCCGCCTCTTCCCTAAGTTCTAACAGTGTAATATCTCGTTTCAAAGTCTTCCTTCCTAAAGTATATCCCTTCTGGCACAACCTCCTAAAAACTGATTCTAATCTCTCAAAACTAGTATTCAAATTTTCTTTAACAAACTTTAATCTTTTTTCCTTGCTTTTAGCCCAACTAGACTTATCCGCAAAAAACTTTCTTTCAGTAATAACTGCTTTTTCTACTTGTGGAAAAAATTCCCTAAGGTTTTCAAACTCTTCAACCGAACAAGTTATTGATACTTTCATAGGAATGCTCCGTCAAGCACGAACTTTTCCTCACAATGAAGACACACCCTACAGGTCTCTTTTAGTTTTTGAAACATTTTACACTCGTCTGTCACTCCACAAATGTTGCATGGTCTGATTACTGTTCCCACATTCTTCCAACCACTCATTCCTGTCCCCCAAAACTTAATAAGTTAACCTGGCTCAACCTTGCATTAATAATCTTAATATACTCTTTTTCCTTCTCAATCCCAACAATCACCCCCTTCTCACTTTTCATGTTAGTTTTACCACCCCAGGCCTACACCCCAACAAAACACCTTCTTCCAAAAGTTGCTCAACAAAAAAACGAGCACGCTCACCATAATCACGAACCAAATCCTCAACCAAATACTCAACACCACCAACCAAAACACTAACAAAAGACTTCACATCAACCACCCCAACAATCCCCTTCTTAGACTTCTCAAAAGGACCATTCGGAACATTATTCAAAAACAACGACTCCTTAAAACTAATCCCCTCCCAAATCAGAACACGCTCCTCACCAACAAGCTTACGACTCTCACCACAACCAAACAATTTAAGCAAACCATCCCGAACAAACTTATCACTGACAGGACGAATCTTATTCTCACGACAATACAAAATATAAATTTTACGCAACTCATTCTTATGAATCGCACCCTGAAAATTCTCCTCCAAACAATCCATACAAAAAGCAGTAAAACTATCACTATTCCTCAACCACAAACGCTTAACCTCCTCAGTACCCTTATCATAACTAAAATCATTCTGACCACTCAAACGATCCCAACCCTCCAAAGCCCAAACCAACAAACCATCCAACTCCTTCTGCGTACTAACCGCCTCAATAATACTCTTATCAGCAACCCGACAATTCACACGATCAACCTCAGAAACCTTATCCAACTCAGACTGACTCAAAAAAGTATAAGGAAACTTCAACAAAATCCAACGATTAAAAAAAGCAAGAGTCAAATCAGAAGTACGAGGCAACTCATTAGCACAAAAAACAAACTTCGCAAAATTAGTAAAACTAATCGGACGCAAAAACTTCCTATTAGCAGTAACCATATCATGCCCAGTCAAAGTCTTAAACTCTCCAGTACTCTTCAAAGCACTAGAACTAATATCTGCACTAATATTCGCAAGCTTCATAAACAACTCACTCTTAGAAAATTCATCAGTCTCAATACGCTGCAAACTCAAACTAGTACAATTCGCCATGCCCAAAAAACGCTTCATCAACTCAACCAACTTACCCTTACCATTACGACCCTCACCCAAACACATCAAAGCCTTCTCAAACTTATAATCCTTCAACAACAAAAAACCAAAAAATTCCTGAACAACCCGAATACTATCAGGCTCAAGAACAGAACTCAAAAAATTAACAATCTTAGGACACTTACTCCCAGGAAAATAACTAACAGGCAACTTATTAAAAAAAAACATGTCAGGACTAAAACTTGAAAGTTCCTTACTAACAATATCCAAAATACCATTCTGAACTGCGATCTTCTTACAATCCTGAACAATAAAAAAGTTCTCCGCCTCAATATAAGTTTCAACCTCAATCTTAACAATAACCTCATTACATAATTGAGTAGTAAAACCCATACCACACATTTCCTTAACAAACTCCTTAATATAAGTTTTTGCTTGAGGCAAATAAATTCCCTCCTTATAAATCCACATCTCACACTTAAGATCATCACGAGTAGAATAAATTCGTTCCGTTTTCAAAAAGAAAGAAGTCAAAATCTCAGTTGCATTATTCCTTTCCTTCATTAACAAATGATTAGTAACCTTCTTTTTTAACAAAGAAAAAGTTTGTTTAACACTATCCTTATCTTCTTCCTTCATCATCTGACGAGTTGTCTCAATTATTTCTTCTGCCCCTTCTTTCGATTCGTGCAATTCTATAAGTTTGAAAACCTCTTCAATATCAGACTTACAATAATTTAATAAGTCATACGCCTTTTTTTTGATAACTTGTTTTTCTTCTTCAGTCTTAACGCCGCTAAACTTAGTTAAAGAATTTATTAAACTTTTTCTTTCAATCATATCTTCAAGTTCGAAAGACATGTGTAAAGTGGTGGGATCTTCTCGTTCGAAAACTTCATCTAATATGCTCATCTGGAATCCTCTGAACTTACTTGTTCGTATCTTTCAATTCTGTCGCTTGGTATTCCTGATTCTTTCGTGTATTGATCTCTTTCTATTCCTTCAAGCCATTTAAGGTAGAATTCGACCATTCCGTTCGGATTGTATTGTTTGAACTTTATTAGTCTGCTTCTTATTTGTCCCAGGTCATCTTTGTATATTAGTTTGTAATATTTTCCTCTTTCCATTTTTCCATTTCACCATCCCTTTTTTTAGTTAATGTTTTTTTGTGGAAGGACTTATATTTAAACTTTTTGCTGTTATCACTTATAAGTCGTTGTTACAAATCATAAGGTTTATATACTTGCTCATACTCAAACAACCCATGACACAAATACTAGTAAACCTACCAGGAAATCTTAACAAAAAGTTAGGAATATCAAAAATTTTGAATTCCGACCCAACAAAAGATGCAGCAATAATCAGACTATTAACTGAAAGCCTAAAAAACATAAACACCAAAAAAAAATGAAAAAAGAAATGAGAGATTCTGGAGAATTCTTTGGTTGTTATGATTCAATTATTTATGGGGGTCTTGCTGGGTTTTTTCTTCAAGCTTTTGTTATACTTTTCTTGTTTGGTATTGGTAGTAGTGATCCTTTTAATATTATTAGTTCTCGATACCTTTTCACGTTCATTTGTGTGGGTTCTGTTTATGGCTTTTGTATAAAATGGGCTTATAATGTTTTTATTGCCAAGGAGAGATTAAAATGAATGAAACAGTATTAAATAAGAAGTATGGGCTTGCGATAGCCATGGCAAGAACGAATCTCTCCCACAGCCTTCTTAATCTCGGAAGACTAGGATGTCTTGAAGAAGAAAACATACAAGAAATAATACTTTTTGCCGAGACTTTTATGCATAAAAAAGGAATTTTACGTCATTATAAGGAGAAGAAGAATGAACAAGGGATTTATTGGAGCAAGTATTAAACAGTTGAACATTTTGAGAAGGGCCATTGGTCTTAACACTCATACCTGTTATTATTGTGAGGAAAAAATTGATTTTAGGAAAGCTTATTCTATTTTCCCAAGTCCCGACAGGTTGGTTTGTAATAGTATTTTATGTGTTGCTGAGTCAACGGAGGAAGAGAACAATGGCGTTCGTTAGAAACGGGTACGTAGTAAGAAAAAGCCCAGGAGGCAAAGGCGTCCTCCGAGACTGGTGGCTAATAAAATCCGCAGGAATCAAAAAATGCTCAGTCATAAACCTCAGACCAATAAGCTTCCCAAACACATTCGAAGGAAAAAAAGTACGCCTAAAAATAGAAATAATAAAAGAAAACTAAAACAATTCTACTTAAAACAACTTAAGAGCATATGTAAAGAACCAACCGCAAGAATCGCAAACGGAACTCCCAAAATGAAGGTTGCTTGCAAGTTCTTGACTTTGTATCTTGGGCAATCTTCAGAAAATATGAACACTCTGACCCTTCATTCTTTGAAATAATAAAAAACAAGATTGTAATAAAAAAAGAGATGTTTGAGAAAAATCCAGCCCCTAAAGATTAAGACAAGGTGCACCATTCCGGTACACAAACCTCTCTAGGACTTACCTGGATGTATGTATGTAGAG
>Ga0222662_1000905_pt1 | contig 17918 bp, 18 predicted proteins | sample AntAcemetagen600_FD_179821 | JGI IMG/M metagenome (GOLD analysis project Ga0222662, IMG submission 179821) | Saline water microbial communities from Ace Lake, Antarctica - #600 | ecosystem: Environmental > Aquatic > Non-marine Saline and Alkaline > Saline | place: Antarctica: Ace Lake...
CCCCCTCCCTACCCTTTTCTGATAAAGAGTCATAAGCCAACGCTTCATCCGCTCCGCTCGCGGCAGCCTCAGCGGCTCCGGAGAGAATACGATTGAGTAGAAAGATCCAAAATAACCAGGGCGAGACTCCTCCCGGGGTAAAGCAGAGGAGAAGCATCTCGAGAACCATCAGACCGCCGGCGATGCGAACCAGGCGCTTTCTACCCCAGCGGTCGGCCAGTGCCCCGGACGGGACCTCGGTGACGATAATGGTAGCCGCCCAGGCCGCGTTTAGAATGGCAAACTGTTCCAGCGTTAGCCCGAAATCCAGAAAAAGAACGGAGAAAATCGGATAATAAAAGCGCGCGTTGAACAGGACACGGAAAGCAAGAAAGAACCGGATATTGGAGATTTTGAAGACGCTGGTCTCTGCGGGGAGTTGACTCATGAATGCAGCCAATCTTCCAACTCAATGAAACCATCCACAACCGGGCACCCAGGTCGCCGCAAGCGTTCGGGTGAATGGTGCCCGTGCGTTACTAGCAGACAGTTTACACCCATCGCCTCCGCAACTTTATAGTCATGAAGTGTGTCCCCGATTAAGAGAACTTCCGAAGGAATTAAGCCGGAAGTTCTCATCCAATCCATTCCTCTTTCCTCTTTACCATGTGCAAAGATGTCCGAAGAGCCTACCAAATCGCGAAAGCAGCGCGAAAGGCCGTACGTTTCCATCGCTTGCTCCAGTGCGGTTTGCTGGGCAGCTGAGAGAACGGACTGGCTTCGGTTTTCATCCGCGAGGCGGTGGAGAAGCTCCGCGGCTCCCTCATGGAGTGGACAATTAACGGCGCGTGCACTGTATCGGGCTATGAATTCATGAGATGTGGACTCGAATTCTTCGCGGGAAGTGGAAAAACCCAGAGATTGATAGAATTCGATGACTGGAAAGTCGAAAGTCTCCCGGTAGAATTCTTCAGTGATTTGGGAAAGGCCCCTCTCCTCCATCAATTCGTTGAGTATGGTAACGCAAATCGCCGTATCGGCAAGAAGCGTCCCGTTCCAGTCCCAAACTATATGCTGCCAGCGATCCACGTAGGTACTCTTTGGAACGTGGAAGTGATCGAAAGTCAAAGACCACCTATAATTGAATCAATTTCCTCAAATTTGTTTCCAGCCTTCGTGGCCTGTGGTTTCCATTTTCAACAAAGCGCTTTTGCGGTCACCGCCCCACCGATATGATCCAATCGATCCGTTGGCGGGAAGCACTCTATGGCAGGGAATCAACAAACAATGCTTATTCCGAGCCATAGCCTGTCCCACAGCTCTCGCAGCTCCAGGCTTTCCCGCTTTCCGAGCCAATTCTCCATAGCTTATCGTATTCCCGGGGAGTACATGAGAAAGTTCATCGTAAACGGTTTGGAAAAACGGCTGGGTGGCTCTTGGGAGTTGAATGGGTTCCAGCTTGGCCATAAAGGTTACAAAAGAAGTCCTTTCTTCGGCGTGGGTGCGATTATCGACGAATTCCAAGCCACCAATAATTCCACTCTTCTCGTCCAACGTTACGCGAAGAAAACCCAAGTGTGTGGAAAAGGTATAAAGTTGCCAAACGGGGAAAACTGGTGAACATACGAACATATTACTTGCGTTTACCAAGTGTGTGGTATCTATAGAAATTAGTAACGAAAAATATTATGGCGAAACAATCACCAGCAAAAGAAACTAGAAAAACAGGCAACCGCGATCTCGATCTTGCGATTTCCAGTATCAACCGTCAATTCGGCGAAAATTCCCTCATTCGTCTCGGCGATGCCAAGAATATGAACATCTCGACCATATCGTCGGGATCAATTGCCCTCGATCTCGCTCTGGGTGTCGGTGGCCTGCCCCGGGGTCGGATTTGTGAAGTGTATGGCCCCGAGTCCTCGGGGAAAACCACCCTCTGTCTGAGTTTAATCGCGGAGGCTCAACGGAACGGGGGCAACGCGGTCTTTATTGATGTGGAGCATGCCCTCGACCCGAAATACGCAAAAACGGTTGGGGTAGATCTCGATAAGCTGATGGTTTCACAACCGGAATGTGGGGAAGATGCGCTGAACATTACCGAGACCCTGATTCGCTCCGGCGCAATCGACATCGTTGTTATCGATTCGGTGGCTGCTCTCGTTACAAAAAGCGAGCTCGATGGTCAGATGGGTGACGCAACGGTCGGCCTCCAGGCACGGATGATGAGCCAAGCCATGCGACGCTTGACGGCGGCGATCAGCAAAACCAATTGCCTCTGCCTCTTCACCAATCAGATTCGTGAGAAGATCGGAGTCATGTTCGGTAGCCCAGAGACCCAACCAGGCGGACGGGCTCTAAAGTTCTTTTCCTCGGTGCGATTGGACATTCGCCGTATCGGTCAAATTAAGGATCCATCCGGCAAAGTCGTGGGCAACCGAACACGGGTTAAGGTCGTGAAAAACAAGGTCGCTGCTCCCTTTACAGCCTGTGAGTTCGATATTGTTTATGACGAGGGCATTTCACGCTCGGGGTCTCTGGTCGATCTAGGCGTCGAACTAAAGATTTTGGAGAAAAAAGGTGCATGGATTTCCTACAAAGGAGATCTGATCGGTCAAGGGCGAGAAGCGGCCAAAGCGTTCCTTCGTGAGAATGAAGATCTGATGGATGAATTGACCGCGAAAATCCGCGAGAATGTGAAAGTCGAGGTCGGTAATGTTCTGGCCGGGGGTAAAGAGGAAAACTCGGATAAGGACTCGGACGACAAGTCAGACGATGAATCTGAGAAGAAAGATAAATAAGGTCTCCGAAACCATAACTTTATAATTATCAGTCGCTTATGACTGAAACCATCTTCGCGCTAGCTACTCCGTCTGGTTCTTCCGCTCTCGCCGTCATACGGGTTTCCGGACAAGGGGTTCCCGATCTCGTGAAGGCCATTTTTCACCGGACACCGGATGAAAAACATTATCGTAAAGCGGTTTTGGCCTATTACAGAGACCGATCAGATGCACGGATAGACCAAGTTCTCTTTACGCACTTCCCAGCCAGCTCCTCCTATACCGGTCTCGAACTCTTGGAAATTTCGTGCCATGGGAATCCGTTCCTCGTGGAACAAATGTTGGAAGACCTGAACGCAAGGGGTTGCCGGATGGCAGAGCCGGGAGAGTTCACGCGGACGGCTTTTTTGCAGGGTAGAATGGATCTATCCCAAGCGGAAGCAGTTGCCGATCTGATTGCTGCCCGCAGCTCGGCGGCGCTTCAAGCAGTGCACCGCCAGCTAGCGGGGGGGTTGGGGCGCGAAGTAGAATCGCGCGTGGAAGAGGTTCTCTCCATTCGGGCACACATTGAAGCCTTTATTGATTTCCCAGAAGACGATCTGCCCACTGAAACTGAAGAGGGTCCCCTAGCCTCTTTAAAAGAAACGATACAAAGTCTAGACGCCATGATTTCCACCGGACGGCAGCGAGAACTACTCCACCGTGGGGTTCGAACGGTCCTTTTAGGCGCTGTTAATGCAGGCAAGAGCAGCTTGCTGAACCGATTGCTGGGGGAAGATCGGGCGATCGTCAGTGAGACAGCCGGAACGACCAGGGATTACCTGCAAGAGGCTATGCAACTGGGCCCGTATAGTATCCAAATAGTTGATACAGCTGGTTTCCGAGAGGCAACAGATGCGATTGAAATGGAAGGATTGCGCCGCACTGAAAAAATTGCCGGGGCTGCGGACTTCCATCTAATTGTGGTAGATGGAACCGAGGACTCCCCTACCCTTCCCCCGGATTTAAAGGATCGTCTAAATTCCTCAAATGCGCTGATTGTTTTTAACAAATCAGATGCCAACGGGTTTGCAGTCGATCCGGAGTTTTTGAGCGATCTTCCCCGGATCGAGATTTCGGCTACTACTGGAGCGGGACTAGATGAATTCAGGACTTTCTGGGAGTCCATGATAAAAGATGAATTGCTGCAAGGCGCGGAAAATCGGATTCTTTACAATAGACGCCATATTGGACTCCTCCGGCAATGCCGCGAGTCTCTGGCAAAAACGCGCGATGCGTTGCTCGCCGGCGTATCCACAGAATGTGCAGCTCCGGATTTGCGGGATGCCTTGGATTCTCTGGGAGCAATCGTCGGTACCATTGACAATGAGGCCATGTTGGATGTTCTCTTCGGGGACTTCTGTATTGGCAAATGAATCTCTCTCTACGTTACGGTCCCAATCATCCCTACGACGTCATCGTGTGTGGCGCCGGCCACGCCGGATGCGAGGCTGCCTTGGCTGCGTCCAGGCGCGGAGCCGACACCCTTATCCTCACGGGTAACTTGGACACAATAGCGCAAATGAGCTGCAACCCAGCAATAGGCGGCCAGGCGAAGGGCCACATCGTTAGGGAAATTGATGCCCTGGGGGGTGAAATGGGTGTGAATGCAGATACCACTGCGATCCAGTTTCGATTGCTCAACGCGTCCAAAGGCCCGGCTGTTCGTGCCGCGCGAGCACAGTGCGACAAGAAGGCCTATCAACTTCGCATGAAGCAAACACTCGAGTGGCAACAAAACCTGAGTCTTTTCCAGGTCATGGTCACGGGGCTCATCTATGAGAAAGGGCGTGTCATCGGGGTTCAAACCTCTATGGGTGTGGAGTTTTACGCAAAGACCGTGATCGTTACCACTGGAACATTTCTCCGCGGGCTAATGCATATCGGCGAAAACCAGAATAAAGGAGGTCGCCTGGGGGACTTCTCGGCTGAAGGCTTATCGGGGAGCTTCTTAGAGGCAGGGATTGAGCTGGAACGACTAAAAACAGGCACGCCTCCGAGAATCCTGGGCAACACCCTTGATTTCTCGAAAATGAAAGAACAACCGGGGGACGAGAAGCCTGTTCTTTTCGCATTCCACGATACGAGGAAGGAAAGTGATTTGTTCCACGTGGAACAACAGGGAGAATCCCGCCCGGGGTGGGCACCCGGGTCGGTATCCGTTTCTTGCTGGATGACAGAGACGACAGCCGCTACGGAGAAGCTGATCCGAGATAATTTACACAGATCTCCACTCTATGGCGGCCAGATAAAAAGTGTGGGACCTCGATATTGCCCTAGTATTGAGGATAAGTTCGTGAAATTTACGGATAAGGAGAGTCATCGGCTTTTCTTGGAACCGGAGGGAATTCAAACCAGTGAATGGTATGTGAATGGGCTTTCCACTAGTTTACCTTTCGATGTGCAGGCAGAAATGCTTTGCACAATTCCAGGCATGGAAAAAGTGCAAATGCTGCGACCTGCGTATGCGGTTGAGTACGACTTCGCACCTCCGACACAGTTGTATTCAAGTCTGGAATCCAAAAAAGTTGAAAATCTCTTCTTTGCGGGTCAAATAAACGGGACGTCAGGCTACGAAGAGGCGGCAGGGCAGGGGCTCTTGGCCGGGGTGAATGCGGCAGCGAAAGTGTTTGGAGAAGATCCTTTGGTTCTGACTAGGCAACAGGCCTACCTCGGTGTTTTGGTGGATGACTTGGTAACCAAGGGAACGAAGGAGCCGTATCGGATGTTCACGAGCCGTGCTGAATTTCGATTGCTCCTGAACATGGATTCGGCGGAACTGAGATTGGTTGATGCGGCAGAAGAGTACAACCTCTTACCAAAAGATCGGCTCAAACGAGTGCAGGAAAAGAGAAAGCGCATTTATGACAATCTTGACACATTCGAGAAAAACCGGAGTGGGGAGGGAACCTGGGCTGAACACATTCGAAGGGGTGCATCATTGGAGAAATTTTCCACTATGGAGGGCTTAAGCGAGAGTGAAGTAGCGGAATTAGACTATAGAATTCGTTTCCGTGGATATCTGGAAAGAGAAGCTCGGGAGGTGGTAAAATTTCGCAATCTGGACTCTGCTAAAATTCCGCAAAATATTGTATATGATGAAGTTAGGGGACTAAAAAAGGAAAGTGCCCAGAAATTATCCGACATCAGACCCATAAATTTGGGACAAGCCTTACGCATCAGTGGCGTCAGCCCTGCAGACATTTCGATCCTTCAGGTATATTTGAAGCGAGCGAGTCGATAGGAGGATTTTCCCCCAATTCCAGACCTTCGTAAACCTCTCTTTCGCTGAGAGACCAAATGCGACCCTGCGGATATGATCTTGCCTTACTTTCTGTCACACTCTTTTAGATGAAGGCATCAACAGCAGTATGAATACCGAAGAAGCAGCAAGGATCCTAGTGGTCGATGATGAGAAAGACACCACGGATTTGTTGACCTACAAATTGGAGAGTGCCGGGTTTCTGCCGTGCGTTACAAATATTCCCCAGAAGGCCATGAGCTTGGTTCGTGAATTCAGACCAGATCTCATCCTGTTGGACGTTATGATGCCAGAACTGAATGGACTTCAGATTTGCCACACACTTAAGGCGGATCGAGAGCTCCGGAACATACCGGTTATTTTGTTGACCGCGCGGGGGGAGCCGGAAGACAGAATTAAGGGACTGGAGACGGGTGTGGACGATTATGTCCCGAAGCCCTTCGATACGCGGGAGTTAATTCTCCGGATTCGTGCCGTGTTAAAGCGGGCGAAAGACGCTAAAAAATCAAACAACCGGCAGATAGAATTTGGTAAACTAATAGCAGACAAAGACTTACATCAAGTTTCGGTGGATGGGGAAATCATCATGCTCACGTTGACGGAGTTCAAATTACTCCAATTGCTGATGGAAAATCCGAGCCAGGTGCTATCCCGTGAAACCTTGTTGTCGCGGGTTTGGAATTATGAAAGCGATACGGAAACGCGAACAGTGGATACCCACGTTCGCCGATTGAGGGAAAAGCTCGGAAGCTGCTCAGGTATGATCGAAACCGTTCGCGGAGTAGGGTATCGCATGATCGAGATTCCCGAGGGGGAAAAGTAGGCGGATTTTGGCTTCCTGAGGGGGTTAAAGAGGTGGTGGAGTTTATACTGATCGCAGGGTTACTCGGCTTACTGTTGTTTTATCACCGGAGGGAGAGACGGCTAAAAAATCTACTCGAAGACCTTACGGACTCTGTCGAAAACGGCCGGCAACTATTGCTGGACTCCGACCGGGATCTTGCGGTCCGAATGGGCGTTGAGAGATTACTCGATACCATTCAGGTGAAAATGGAGGAGAGGAGCAGATTTATTGCGCAAAGCGCTTCAAGATTGGAGCAAATACAGGCGATGTTTCGGAACATGAGAGAAGGGGCTCTGGTGATTGATTCGGCGAACCGAATTATCATCTCGAATCTGTCGGCGGATCGTTTGTTGAATGGTGGTAACAGCCTCGTAAATAGACGGGTTGAGCGTTTCATCCATCACCCAGTGTTTCTCGATTTCGTTCGGGAGGTAAAGCAGGAGGGAATTCACGGGCGAAGACAGATCGAGACCGATCTCCTGGGACGGGCAGCATGGCTGGAGATTTCAGGTGGGTCCTTTGAGGCAGGGATTGCAGGCGAGGATGACCGGTTGGGGCTCTATCTGGTAAACGATATTACCCGACTGAAAAAGCTGGAGGCGATCAGAAGGGATTTCGCGGCCAATGTATCGCATGAACTGCGAACTCCGATTACAATTATTAAGGGCTTTGCGGAGACCTTACACGAGGATGGAAGTAAGCTAAGTGAAGAGCAACGAGCCGCATTTGTGGAAAAAATTAATCGTAATGCGGGCCGACTTCACTCGTTGGTTGAGGACTTATTGAGTCTTTCCCGATTGGAGTCACGCGCCTTGGACCTGAAGAAGGAAAGTTGCGACCTTCGAACGGAAATTTCGGAGTTTGCCAGAGAATATCGTACACGGAGTGATGATTCCAAGGCACTGCGCCTAGAGCTACCCCCAATGTCCGTGGAGGCAGAAGTAGATCGTGTCTATTTTGCCCGTATTCTCACAAATTTGGTGGATAATGCCTTCAAGCATGGTGAAACGCTCACATTTGTGCGAATCCGCCTCGAGATGGATTCGGAGACCGGATTGATAGAGATGGAGGTAGCAGACGATGGAGCGGGTATCCCCGAGATTGCCCGTGATCGGATCTTCCAGCGATTTTATCGGGTTGATACGGGTCGCTCCCGGTTGACGGGGGGAACCGGCTTGGGTTTGAGCATAGTCCGCCATGCCATGCTTGCACACGGCGGGAACGTTCGTGTGGAGCGCCGGATTCCCAAAGGCGCCCGTTTTATTTGCGTATTTCGCGGAAGCTCGTCAAAACCGGAAGCCTAGGATGGGAGGGGATGGAAGAGAAATAGCGGAAGCGCGTCGGGCTGAAAGGATTTCTCTCTTGCGAGAAAAATTGGACGAATTTCTGTCCGGCAATACGGGGGAAGCCATTCTAGAGATCGGTTGTGGACATGGCCACTGGCTGGCATCCCTTGCGGAAAATCGTCCCGAAAGTCGAATGGTTGGTGTCGACCTCATTTCGCGTCGCATTCGTCTGGCCGAGGGTAAAACAGATCGGCGGGGTTTGGGCAACGTTCGGTTTATGAAGGCAGAGGCAACGGAAGCCTTGGAAGGGTGGCCGGACACGGTCCCAATTTCGGCGATTTTTCTTCTTCACCCAGACCCGTGGCCAAAGAAAAGGCATGCGAAAAACCGGATGACTGGTCCGGCCTTTCTAGAGCGGATGGCCAAGGCCAGCGAAGTTGGCACGGAGCTCTATTTTCGCACCGATGATCCGGAGTTTTTTGCATGGAGCCGGGAAACGCTCGAGGCTCATCCCCAGTGGAAGGTTTCCGACCTCCCTTGGCCCCACGAAGCGGGAAGCTACTTTAAGGACATGTTGGGGGTTTATGGGGCTCTGACGGCCGTTCGGATGTAGGATACCCAACTACCTTTACGGGTTTTAGGACCTAAGTCCTTGAAGACGCTATTTCAGATGCCTTTCTCGGGGTAGCCCAATGGTCCACGGCGCTATCGACAAGAAATGAGTTGCTGAGGGTCTCCCGGCCTAAAAGCATGCGGTGGATCATATTCTTCCGACAGACCAAGTTAACCGTGATTCGCTTCTCAAGATCTCCAAGGCGGAGGAGCGTCTCGACGAAAATTCGGTCTCGCCCATGGCCTGTGCTGCTGCGGACCCTTTTGCTCAGTTTGATCGGTTCTTCGAGTGTGATAAAACGCTTTTCTTTTCGATCAAGGCGCACGGTGAATCGTACGCGGGATCCTTCCAATTCGGTGATATCCGCACAATCGATGGCACTGCTCTTGGCACCGGTGTCCGCTTTGGCGCGAATGACGATTCCCCATTCGGGTAATTCAACCCATTCGCGCCAACCTATAACTTGCGAGTTACTCATTCGTCTTCTTCCAGGAAGGTGACAGTGATGTTTGACGCCAGTTGTGAACGAAGGTCGGTCTCAATGGAACCTTCTTCGAGGTTGTTGATGCTTTTCTCCATCGTACTTTTTTGCAGTTTGGTGCTGGTCATCGCAATATGAACGACGGGATCCCCCGCGCCAACGGCTGGCATGGTGGTCATTCCCATCACAATTCCATGGTGGGGACTGTATATGGTCTCATTCTCTTTTCCGAGAAGGGTTGTGCTACTTGCCAGCGCCTGCCCTTTGGAAACCACATTGCCGGGGGCGACGTGGAAGCGCAGGAAGCCCGCTGACTCGGATCGCACCCAATGGGTTTCTTCTACTATGATCTGATGGGGTGGTTCTTCATAGGTATCGTCGATCATTCCCAATTCGGCGAATACATTGGTCATCCCGCGCAAAGTAAGGTCAAGAATGGCTGGCTCGACTTTCCAGACCTCTCCCGCCTCGACGACGATAGTTGGGCAACCGGCGGTGACCGCTTCCTTGCGCAGGGAACCATCGGGGCCCGAGCCGTTTACGATCACTTCACAGCCGAAAGCCCGCGCCAGACGCTCGCACCCCGCGTTTTCGCAATCCGCTCTTACGTTTGGAAAGTTCGTCCGCCGGACGGCTGCCGTATGCAGGTCAATGAGGTAGTCGCAACGGCCGACGATCTCGTCGAACACCAACCGGGCCAACCGCGCACTGAGGCTACCGGTAATTCGACCGGGAAAGCTTCGATTTAAATCGCGTCGATCGGGTAGATAGCGACTGTGGCGCTCGAAGCCCATGATGTTGATCACGGGCACGAGGATAAGAGCTCCTCTTTTGAGGGAAAAGGGCGGTTCGCCGACCAAGGCGCGAATGGCACCCGTTCCGTTGATTTCGTCTCCATGAACGGCGGCAGTAATGCCAACAACCGGTCCGGGTTCCGGCGCACGCCAGACCATTAGGGGGAGCGTCATGTTCGATCCGCTGAAGCTCTTACCGAACTCGAGCCGCAATCGTTTTCGTTGGCCCGGTGCAATCTCCTGCGGTCCCCAGGTTCCTACCCGCTCATTCATGCGTGGAAGCATCCGTCACCGGAGTGCTTGGGAGCGGTTTCAAACGGCGCTTCCGAGGAGAGTGATCAGGTATTAAGGTCTTCATATTTTCAGACTTGCCGTAGCAGAGGAGGGAGTCATCGGCTTCCAATTCCCGGCTTCCTTTGGGATTTGAAATAATATGGCCACCCCGACGCAAGGTTAGCACAACAACATCCTGTTCTCGTAAACCGGTCTCGTGAATGGTTTTTCCGACGAAAGAGCTGCCTTTTGGGATGTTGATGTCGGCAATTCCATACCCGCGGCTGACGGTAAGGCGTTGACGGATATCGATTTCCGGAAATTTTACTTGATCGGCTATGTAGTCAATAATCGCTCCGGCGATGTCAAGATTAGTGGCGCCCTCAATTCCTTCCAGTCCTGGGGAGGAATTGATTTCCATGACCTGAGGTCCATTTGCACCCTCGAGCATATCGACCCCGCAGACCCGCAGGCCCATGATCTGGGCGGCCCGCACGGCGGTTCCGGCGTAGACCGGATCGAGGTCGATCGCTTCCGCTTTGCCGCCACGGTGGACGTTGCTGCGGAATTCCTGACCCTGGGCGGTTCGGCGGATGGCTGCGACGACGCGGTCGCCGATGACAAAAGCGCGGATGTCCTTCCCCTTGCTCTCGGCAACGAATTTCTGCAGGAGCACCTGCTGGTTGGTGCTGTGGAGGGTCTCAACGATGGCTTTTGCGATCTCGCGCTTGTCGGCAAGAATCACACCCACGCCTTGAGTGCCTTCCAGCAGCTTGATGATGACCGGGGCACCACCCACTCGTTCGAGGGCACTGAGCACGTCGCGCTTGTCGTCCACATAGGCCGTCAGGGGGATGCCGATGTCGTGACGGGAAAGGATCTGGAGACTTCGCAACTTGTCGCGGGAGTTGCTGATCCCGGTGGAGGTGTTTGGGGTGTAGACATCCATTTGCTCGAACTGCCGCACGACAGAGGTTCCGTAGCGGGTGAGCGAGGCTCCGATTCTCGGTAAGATGGCGTCTGGCTCGGTCACCATCTTGTCGTGATAGTAGAGACCGGGCTTCCCGTGGGCCAGATCCAGGGACAATCTTACGGTGTTGAGCACCTTGACCTTATGGCCTTTTTGTTTCGCTGCCTCGACGAGCCTGCGGGTCGAATAGCATTTCGGGGCACAGGAAAGGATGTCTAATTTCATAGAAACAGAGTAGCACACGGTCTGCCGAGTGGCAATGGGGATGATTGTGAGAGGATTTTCTGCTCTGGAGATAAGATCAAAAGGGACTTTGGATGTCCAGACCCGCAATTTTTTGGCCAGTTTGCAGATCTTCGGAGAGCAGTCTCCGGGCCTCTCCCGCCAGGGCAGCTGCTACGATCAGGCTGTCATAGTAGCGGAAATGGAAACGTTCATGGATCTGGATCGCTTTAGCAAAGACGGCCCTGCTCGGTAGGATTCTGCACCGGGGCCAGAGTTTTAGAGCAACATAATCGTTGAGATCATCGGGGCGCAGAGGGATGGCGAATTTCTGAAGAGCAACGGATGAGAATTCTTGGATTACCTGCCAACTGACAAACCAGTCGTCTTTCGCTAGGATCTTCTTCGCTTGTCGTTGCTTTTCTGGTGCATCGGAGTGGAAGGCGTAGACTATGACATTCGTGTCCAGAAAAAGATCAGCGGACATTCATTTCCTCTCGTGTGAAGGTGCAGCCCGATTGCGCGTACTCCATCCGTATTTCCAACTCTTGGAGGCGCTGTTCCGCTTCTTCTTGTTCGACCATTTCCTCCAGCCAAGTTCGGAACAAGGCGTTGAGGGTGGATCTTTTAGCCCGCGCATGATCTCTGGCCTTTTCGATCAATTCCTCTTTCGCACTGAAGGTGATATTTTTCATTAGCACAAATATAGTGCACACGAAAAACGTGTCAAGGCTTGTTGGAACACGGGACAACGCAACCTTCAGTCGAAGGCATAGTGTGGCTGGTATTCTATACCGTGCTTGTCCAAAAACGCTACGAATCCGTCTTCGAAAGAACGGGTCTTTTGATACGCGCGCTTGATTTCGATGCATTCGACTACGGTACTTTCGTTTGATCGACTCACCGTGAATGCGGCATAACCGTCGTTTTGCGACGAAAAATGGCTGCTTTGGGGCTGAGGGTTCAAGCCCCCGGCTATTGCCGATCGGTGCCTGCGTCACAAGGGCTGCGGTTGCTCTTATTTTGGAAGCCCATTTATGAGACATGGCCCTAGTAGGGTGTAAGACCTAAACTTTCGGATTGAAAACATGTTACAGCTCACTAGGGCGCCTCCACCGAGCGCTTCCACGCGTCAAAAATGTCGCGTGCTACGGGGGCTGCGGTGGTGCCTCCGTGGTATTGGTCGCTTTCTGAAACGCCTTCGACGACGATGGCGACGGCGATTTGAGGATCCTCCACGGGCGCGAACCCGATAAACCAGGCGAGGGTGAGGGGGCGACCTTCAGGGTACACTTGGGCCGTTCCGGTCTTTCCAGCAACGGTGAGATCATCGAAGCGGGTTCTCCGAGCCGTTCCTTCTTCAACTGCGCGGACCATACCGGAGACGATGGCCTCATATTCCGGGGTTGTGAGGGGTAGGGGATTGAGCTCCTTCAAGGGAGCATCCCCAACTTCGCGGCGGATTAAGGTGGGTTGAAGTCCTGTCTCACCGGTGGCGATTCCGGCAGCGACCAGTGCCATTTGCAGGGGAGTGACAAGAAGATAACCCTGACCGATCGAGGTGTTTGCCGTGTCACCGGGAAACCATGAAGTGCCCTGGGTTTTCTTTTTCCACTCTCTTGTTGGAACGATCATGCGGGAGGTTTCAAAGGGAAGCTCAATCCCGGTCGGATGATCCAGACCGAAGAGTCGAGAGGTATCGGCAATCCAATCAATGCTGGCGCGAAGGCCGATTTGGTAAAAGAAAACATTGGAGCTGACGGCCAATGCCCGGGGGAGTGCTATCTCGCCGAAACCGGGCGGGGTGTGTTCAGGAAAATTCCGGTTCCCGACCCGATAGCTCGCACCACAGAAGAGCACCTCGTCCGGTTCCAGAGCTTCTCTGCGGAAGGCTGCAATGGCGGTAATTGGCTTGAAGGTCGACCCCGGAGGATAGAGGCCCTGTATGGCACGGTTCAGCCAGCCACCCTCCAAATCGATGCGTTTGTAGACATCACTGGGAATGAAGGGCGTCAGGTCGTTTAAATTGTATGAGGGGCTACTGGCCATGGCGAGAATCTCACCAGTCTTTGGGTTGATGGCGACGGCAGCTCCCACCTTTCCTTCGAGTCCCACTTCTGCGGCTCTTTGGATAGCGACGTCGATGCTAAGATGGAGGTCCTTGCCCTGTTTGGGTCTCTCGATGGAAAGACGTTCGTACTGGAAGCCCAGTGGATCGACACGCCAGACCTCCTGGCCGATCTCTCCGTCGAGAAGGCTATTGAAAGAGCGTTCCACCCCGGCTTTCCCGACTTTGCCGTAGTGACTAAATGTCATCAGGTCATTTTCCTCAGCTTCTTCCACTGGAAGACTCTCCTCCTGGTTCACCACATAGCCCAGAACATGGGCCGCCAGACCTCCGAATGGATAATAGCGGGCACTTTCGGTCCAAACATGAACGGGTGAGTTGGGTGGAAGTTGGTCGACGAGGAGTGCGTATTCTTCTTCGGATAAATCGGGGAGTAGCTTTAACGGAAGGAGAATTCGGTTGTTGAAATGACTTTCCAATTCCCGTCGGGACAGTTCATCGCTACGACCCAGGATCCGATTGATTTCATCCAGGTGGTTCTGAACTACAGCGAGACGGGATCGCCATATCAGATCGCTGCTGGAAACATCTGTTTCTACCCCGGTCTCTTCCTCTTGTCGGCGAATTTCCCGAATTTGGGAGAGGTATTCATTGCGAAATTCTTTTCGCAGAGCATTGAGGAAGACGGCCGCCGAAAAGCGCGCCCGGTTGCCCACCAGGAGTTCCCCGTCTCGATCGAGAACGTTGCCGCGCGGGCCGGGGAGCAAAATTCGCCGCATGGTCTGCTGCTTTTCCCGTTCCAGGTGTTTTTCCTTGTGGACCACTTGCTCAACGAAAAGCTTCGTGGTTAAGGTGAACAAAACCAGGAGAGTGAGGACGAAGAAAGGGATCAGCCTGCGATTCCTACGAGTTTGAAAATCAAAGGGTTGCGGTTTTCCAGAAGGTTGGCTGGGCTCTGGTGGAGTATTTCTTTTCGGTCCCATGCTCAGGTCATTTCATCGGGCACAGGTTGGGCACCGAGTAGATCGACGGACCGTTCCTGTAAGCTGAAGATCCAGAAGGAGAGAAGAAAGACAAGTGCTTCGGACAGAATCAACTCGAAGAAAAACCGCAATAGGTAATCAGTTAACCCTACCGAAGGTAAAAACCAAAGTCCGATCATTACAAACAAGAGTAGGTTTACACCGCTTGAAACGAATGCCAGGTGGAGAGAGCGTCGGGAGCGAAACCGATGGCGGATTCGTTGCAAGCCTACGTACAGGGCACCGAGGAAAAAGAGAAAAAGTCCAAAAGGAACCGGGGTAGCGGCATCCCAGAGCGCACCGGTGAGCAACACTACTGGAAAACCAGCCCGGGCGGGCATGCTCAATGCAGGATAGACGATAAAAATTCCCCCGACGGTCAGGTATATGGACAGGAAGGAAATCAGTGAATTTAGCTCGAGGACAAAAAAGAGGACAAGGCAGTTCGCTGTGAGAGCGACGAATGCTTGGCGAAACAACTTCATGAAGAGAGGTAGATGGCTGTGATTCCCATCTTAGCGATTGCTTCCGAAGATTTCCTGGGCCGCTGGATCGGTAAGCACAATCACAGTGACTTCGTTCAGATCGAGTAGATCTTCGTTCAACTGCACGATACCGCTTTGAAATAATCCACTGGAGTCGGTCTCCAGGTATCGCACCTCCCCAATGAGCAGGCCATCTGGAAACACTCCCCCGAGCCGTGAGGAAACGAGTGAAACCGGAGCCTCGGGTGACGCGTAGATATCGGAAGGAACATCCCGAACGGATCCTTTCGGATTCGTCAAAGAGGGGATAAGAGCCCCCTCGTATCGCACGGGGCGGGTGTCGCCGGAAAAGTGAGCGGCCATGCGGAACGTGCGGCTACTGATTAGCTCCACAACAGATGTGTAGGCGTATACCTCGCGGACCCGCCCCACAATACCACCGGAAAAGACCACCCCGTTGCCGGGAACGATACCGGCAGAGCGTCCCTTCCTGATGGTTATGTACTGCCACCAGTTACTGAGATCGCGGCGAACGACTTGCGCAACTTCGTATCGAAATCCGGGAGGAGGAGGGATGTCCAACAAATCCCGGAGGCGCAGATTGTAAGCGCGCAAAGCTTCGGTTTCCCCGGCTTGAATCCGGTAGAGAGCATTCAACCGCGACAATTCTTTTCCGGTTTCTATCAAATCCCGTTTCGACCGAGTGCGTACGGACCAATAGGCGCCGACATCCTCAATGTAAGAGGCAAGGACCGCAGAAGGGGCCTGGAATTCGTAAAGGGCATTTTGGCCGATGCGTTTGATCGCAGCAGGCAGGAGAAGCCAGATGAGGAAGAGGAGACCGAGGATAAGGAAAGGATTTCCGGCCTTTGGGCGAAAGCGGAGCAAAACGTGGTCCTCCGGGAAGAGACCCGAAGGGTCAGTCCTTGCGATGAATGGCGATTTCCTTGATCAACCACTCAAGTTCTTCGAGAACTTTCCCTGTTCCCATGGCTACGGCGCTCAAAGGATCATCGGCTGCGAATACGGGGAGGCCAGTGCCATCACTGAGCATGCGGTCCAAGCCGCGGATCAGCGCACCGCCACCGGCTAAAACAAACCCACGGTCTACGAGATCGGCCGAGAGTTCCGGCGGGCAGCGCTCCAGGGCGTTGCGCACCAGCTCGAGAATTGCGCCGATGGTATCGGCCAACGCTTCTCGAATTTCCTGGGAAGAAATGTGTATGGTTTTTGGTAGCCCGGCGACGGAATCCCGACCCTTGACCTCCATGGTTAATTCTTTTTCCAGCGGGAAGGCAGATCCTACCTTGAGTTTGATCTCCTCAGCCGTGCGTTCGCCAATCGTCAGATTGTAGGCCCTCTTCATGTAATTGACGATCGCACTGTCCAGTTCATCCCCACCGACCCGAATGCTTTTGGTGTAGACTACCCCGGCCAGAGAAATGAGAGCGACCTCGGTAGTTCCCCCGCCGATGTCCACAATCATGTTGGCGGTCGGTTCCTGGATGGGGAGCCCGACGCCGATCGCGGCCGCCATTGGCTCTTCAATGAGTATCACATCGCGCGCGCCGGCGTTGATTGCAGACTCTTTAACCGCGCGGCGCTCTACTTCAGTGATCCCAGAGGGCACGGCGATCACTACCCGGGGAGCAATGGCGATTTTGTTTTTCTGCACCTTGCCGATGAAATGCCGTAGCATCGCTTCGGTAATCTCAAAATCGGCAATGACCCCGTCTTTCATTGGACGGATGGCCGTGATCGTCCCCGGAGTTCTTCCCAGCATTCGTTTCGCGGCTTCTCCTACCGCACAAACTTTACGGGATGAAGTATAAATGGCGACGACACTAGGTTCCCGAAGAACAATTCCTTTATCTTTGGCAAAAACAAGGCTGTTAGCTGTGCCCAAGTCGATGCCGATGTCATTGGAAAGAAGTCCGAACACGGGTAATTAAATAGTTAGTATATAAATAATCCTCCGATCAAAGATCGGAAAAGACCAGAAAACTGGAGAGAAGAGCGGAAAAATGTTGTCGCTCAATCATTTGTTTTGAATGTTGCTCGTCCTATGTCAATTAGTTTCAAGCGTGGCTCATTTCTTTCCGTGAGGAAGAGAGGCTCAATTCTCCTCTTTTTAGGGGTCATTTTTTTAAGTGGTTGCGGTACATTTTCGAAGGAGACTCTGGATGTGGTGTCGCAACCAGAGGGCGCTTTTGTCTATGTGAACGGTAAATTTATCGGCAATAGCCCCGTGGATGTTCGCTTGAATCGTCAGGTTCCCCACCGTGTGGAAGTACGCAAAGCCGGATTTGTAACACAGGAGGTGATGGTTTACCCGTCGTATACCGGCGACGAGAAGCCGACAGTGCAATTCGGACCTCTGCGGTCCGCCGGTTATTACCGCGACCTGGACCCCAATCCTGTGCAAGTAGAGCTGTTGTATGATGGACTGGGTGAGAGTTCCAAAACAATCAACGAGGCAGAAGCCGAGGCTCTCTATGACCGGATTAATGAAGAGCTCGTTTCAGGAACCCTCACACCTGATGAGGCTGAGTTTGCGGCGTCACAGGTCGAAACTCGGCTCAAATCGGCGGATATCCAAGAATAGGTATTCGAAGAGTTAGTTGGAAAGTGTAACTTTGAGACGATTGTAGGCTTCATGGCATGCAAAACGAGTTTCAGACCGGGAAGCCTATTTGGGATGGACGCCCGGGCAGCGAGCCCAGCGACTCGGGCTGGTTGTGCAAAACCGTCGTTTTTTGGTTTTGGCAGAAGCGCGCATGCCCAATCTCGCATCGCGGGCACT
>Ga0222662_1000910_pt1 | contig 17822 bp, 14 predicted proteins | sample AntAcemetagen600_FD_179821 | JGI IMG/M metagenome (GOLD analysis project Ga0222662, IMG submission 179821) | Saline water microbial communities from Ace Lake, Antarctica - #600 | ecosystem: Environmental > Aquatic > Non-marine Saline and Alkaline > Saline | place: Antarctica: Ace Lake...
CTCGGCACCAACGCCCGTGACGCCATGGAGGGCAAGGGAACGGTGGAGCTGCAGCTCCACACCGTGTCCGATCCTGAGTTTTGCGCCTCGCGTGGCTGGGACGGCCCTCGGTACGCACGCATCCGCTTCTCAGACAGCGGGCCGGGGATCCCGCCCGAGCTCGCCGAGCGCATCTGGGAGCCCTTCTACACAACGAAGCAGGGCACGGGTACGGGAATGGGGCTCGCAGTCGTCTACCGGGCGGTCCTGGATCACGACGGCGTCGTGCGTCTCCTGCCCCCGTCCGGAAGCGGCGCGACGTTCGAGATCTGCCTCCCGATGTACCAAGGCTTCGTCGAAGACGACGAGCCAACCCGCACGATCAACGTTCCGCGCCAGCTCAACGTGCAAGGGCCTCCACTGGCGGGGCTGCGGATCCTCGTCGCCGACGACGAGACAGCGCTCCGCCTGGTGCTCGACACGGGGCTGAGCCTCAAGGGCGCCGAGGTGACGGCGGTGGAGGATGGCCCGACCGCCCTAGCCGCCGCCCAACGAGCGCAAGACGACGGAATCCTCTTTCACTCGGCGATCGTCGATCTGCACATGCCCGGCCTCGACGGCGTCGACCTCATCAGCGAGCTGCGCGCCCGCCACCCAGGGCTAAAGATCATCACCACGTCCGGTCTGGAGCCTGAAGCCGAGACGATGGGCGAGCTCTCTGCGCTGTCCGCCCGCTTCCTCGGCAAGCCGTTCAGGCTGGTGCACGTCGTCGAAGCCCTGCTCAGCCCGTGAGCGAGACCGGCCCCGACCTCGCAGTCCCCGCGGGCAAGGTCGGGGTGATGCTCAACGCAAACGCAGGGCGGGTCCGCAAGAAGCACGCGCGCATCGTGCAGGAGCTCCTGCCGGACGCGCTGCTTCTGTGGACCCGCACCCTCGAGGAGGCGGACGACGGGGTAGAGGCGCTGGTGGAGAGCGGCGTCGACACCGTGTTCGCCGGCGGAGGCGACGGCACGATCATCGACATCGCCAATCGGATCCTGCGCTATCGCGATGTTCCTCGGCTCGGTGTCTTGCGTCTCGGCACCGGCAACGCACTAGCCACCTGGGTCGGTGCACGAAGCGTCCGAGACGATCTCGCGGCCTGGGCCCACGGCCAACCGTATGAGCAGCTCGGGATGCGCCTGCTGCAGGCCGATGGGGAGCGCTTCCCGTTTGCAGGGCTTGGCTGGGACGCGGCCGCGCTCAATGACTACAAGCAGCTCAAGGAGCGGATGGAGGCCACCGCGCTGCGCGGCCTCAGCCAGCAACTGTGGGTCTGGCTGGCGGCGATCTTCGGGAGCACGGTGCCCCGCATGGCCGTAGACCGGGTGGCGCCCAGGGCGCAGATCCGGGTGACGCGGGGAACAGCGTGGCGGGTGGACCTCGCCGGTGAGCGGGTCGGCGACCCGGTCCCGGAGGGCGGCCTGCTGTACGAGGGGCCCGCGCACCTCTGCGCGTTCGCCACCACGCCGTACTACGGCTACGCCATCCGCATGTTCCCCCACGCCACCCGCGCGCCCGACCACATGCACCTGCGGGTCTCGGCCATGGACGTCACCGCGGTGGTCAACGAGATTCACCGCCTCTGGACCGGGGATCTCGTGCACGACAAGCTGCACGACTTCCTCGTCGAGGAGGTGGAGGTCCGCTACGAGCGGCCGGTTCCCTATCAGGTCGGCGGGGACGCCCGCGGCGTGCGGGAGCACATCCGAGTCGGTGTCTCGCCCCTCGTCATGCCGGTCCTACGCTTTATTCGACCGCCGGCGAGTCCTCTGCCGCTGGTGCGTTGACGTCCTCGGGCTGCGGGCTCGCAGGCGGAGCCTCGTCGATCCGAGCGAGCGCACCTGCCGCGCGACGTCCCCAGCGCGAGTTCGCGTTCTTCTCGACCAGCGCCTGGAGCACCGGCTTCGCCTCGGCGGCGCGATCGAGGTTGATCAGGCACAACCCCTGGCGCAGCGCGGACTTCGACGCGGTCGGCGCGAGCGGATACTCCTGGACCGACATCCGGTACCGGCGCTCGGCGGCCTCGAACTGGCGTTGCTTCCAGTAGAAGTTGCCGATCTGCGTGCCCGCACGGGAGAGGCGACGCTGCGCCTTGAACCGAAGCCGCTCCACCTCTTCGACGTACTCGGACTCGGGGAACCGCGCCTCGAAGTCGGAGACATGCTTGAGACCCAGCCGCGCGTGCTGCTGGTCTCGCTGCGCCACGGTGGGCGCGAGCTTGAACTCAGCCCGCGCCGAGCGATAGATCGCGTAGTCCACCTCGGGGTGCCGAGGGTGCAGCCGCGCGAACTGGCGGTAGCTGTCCACAGACTCGAGGAACGAGGCCTTCTCGAACAGGCAGTCGGCGACCCGAAGCTCGCTCAACACGGAGTACTTGTTGAACGGGAAGTGGTTGCGCACCTTCTCGAAGGAGATGACGGCCTCGTCGTAGTAGCCACGCTTCATCTGCCGCAGACCCTGCTCGTAGAGTTCCTCGGGGTCCTCGGGCTCCACACCGGCGTGGCCGACGGCCGGTGCGAGCACCAGCATCGCGAGCAGCAGCGTCATCAAGTGGGCGATTCGAGTCACTCTTCCTCCAAGGCGGCGACATCCTGCACCGAGGCCCGAGCGGCCGCAAGTGTTGCCGACAGCCGACAGGATGCTGCGGGATTTGACAAACTCACGGTCGCTCCCACGTTGGCGTCGGACGGTCGCTGCTCGGCCGTCCCACCAAACGAGAGACAACCACGCGATCCGCCTCCCGGATCACTGACGAGGACACGCAATGAGTGGCTCTGATTCCGGGGCGGGCAACCGACCTCTCGACTTCTCGACCTTCGTGCTCTCCCTGGGCACGTCAGCGCTCGTCCAACTCGGCGAGGCGCCAGCGCCGGGCGGACAGGAGTTCGAGAGGGACCTCGAAGGGGCCCGGCAGACCATCGACATCCTCGCGATGCTCGACAACAAGACCCGCGGGAACCTGAGCGAGCAGGAGGCAAGCCTTCTGCGCAATCTGCTCACCGACCTTCGGCTGCGCGTCGTCCGGGCCGGCAAGTAACTCCGACAAGAACGAGAACTCCCCTCGCCCCAACACGGGCGGACCGACCGGCGCCCAGCGCCCCACCGAGGCCAGCACATGCGTAGCGACAAGCTCACCGTCAAGAGTCAGGAAGCCATCGGCGCAGCCCAGGAGCTCGCCACCGAACTCGGCCACCAGGAGGTCAGCAACGAGCACGTGCTCGTCGCGCTGATCCAGCAGAAGGACGGGGTAGTCCCTGGGATCTTGAGCAAGGTCGGTGCCAGCGCGGGCCAGCTGCTCGGTGAGCTCGAGAAGGCGCTCGGCCGCCGCGCAAAGGTCCAAGGCGGCCGCCAGTTCATGGGGGACCGCCTCAACGCGGTCATCAGCCAGTCCTTCAAGGAGGCGAAGTCCCTCAAGGACGACTACGTCAGCACCGAGCACATCCTCATGGCCATGGCCGAGGACAAGGGCGACGCCGGCAAGATCCTGCGCGAGGCCGGTCTCAAGCGCGACGTGATGCTCAAGGCCATGGCCGAGGTGCGTGGCTCGCACCGCGTCACCGATCAGAACCCCGAAGAGAAGTTCCAGAGCCTCGCCAAGTATGGGCGAGACCTGACCGAGATGGCCCGCAACGGCAAGCTGGACCCGGTCATCGGACGAGACGAGGAGATCAGGCGCACCATCCAGATCCTCGCGCGGCGCACCAAGAACAACCCGGTGCTCGTCGGCGAGCCCGGCGTCGGCAAGACCGCCCTCGCCGAGGGACTGGCAAACCGCATCATCGCTGGCGACGTCCCCGAGACGCTGCGCGACAAGCGGCTCATCGCTCTGGACCTCAGCGCGATGGTCGCGGGCGCGAAGTTCCGCGGCGAGTTCGAGGAGCGACTCAAGGCGGTGCTCAAGGAGGTCCAGGACGCCGACGGAGAGGTCATCCTGTTCATCGATGAGCTGCACAACCTCGTGGGAGCAGGCAAGTCGGAGGGGAGCATGGACGCTTCCAACATGCTCAAGCCGGCGCTGGCCCGCGGCGAGCTGCGCTGCATCGGCGCGACGACGCTCGATGAGTACCGCAAGAACATCGAGAAGGACTCGGCGCTCGCCCGTCGCTTCCAGCGCGTCTGGGTCGGTGAGCCGTCCGTCGAGGACACCATCGCCATCCTGCGTGGGCTCAAGGACGCGTACGAGTCTCACCACGGCGTGCGCATCCAGGATGCGGCGATCATCGCGGCCGCGCGGCTCTCACATCGCTACATCTCGGACCGCTTCCTCCCTGACAAGGCCATCGATCTCATCGATGAAGCGGGCGCGGTCGTGCGCATGGGCATCGACTCACTGCCCGTGGAGATCGACCAGCTCCAGCGCAAGATCATGCAGCTTCAGATCGAGCAGCAGGCGCTGAGCAAGGAGAAGGATCGGGCCAGCAAGGACCGCCGCGAAGTCATCAGCAAGGACCTCGCGGAGCTCGTCGAAGAGAGCTCCGGCCTCCGGGCGCGCTGGCAGTCCGAGAAGGACGCCATCACCGCCATCCGCACCCGCAAGCAGTCGCTCAACGACGCCCGCGGCGCGATGGAGCGCGCCGAGCGCGACGGCAACCTGCAGAAGGCCGCCGAGCTGAAGTTCGGGGTCATCCCGGGCCTCGAGACGGAGATCGAGCAGCTCGACAAGGCCCTGCAAGAGAAGCAGGGCGAGAACCCAATGCTGGTCGAGGAGGTCAACGAGGACGTCATCGCCGGCGTCGTCGCGAAGTGGACCGGGATCCCGGCCACCCGGCTCAAGGAGTCGGAGATCGCCAAGCTGATGCGCATGGAGGACAACCTGCGCGATCGCGTGGTGGGTCAGGACAAGGCGCTCGAGCTCGTGGCGAAGGCCGTGCGCCGCTCGCGCTCGGGGCTTCAGGAGCCGAACCGCCCCATCGGCTCCTTCATCTTCCTCGGCCCGACGGGCGTCGGAAAGACCGAGACCGCCAAGGCCCTCGCCGAGTTCCTGTTCGATGACGAGGACGCCATGGTGCGCATCGACATGAGCGAGTTCATGGAGAAGCACGCGGTGGCGCGCCTGGTCGGTGCCCCCCCGGGATACGTCGGCTACGAGGAAGGCGGAGTGCTCACCAACGCGGTGGCCAACCGGCCCTACTCTGTCGTGCTCTTCGACGAGATCGAGAAGGCCCACCCCGATGCGTTCAACATCCTGCTGCAGATGCTCGATGACGGCCGCCTGACGGACAGCCACGGCAAGACCGTGGACTTCCGCAACACCGTCATCATCATGACCAGCAACGTCGGCGCGCACGAGATCCAGGCCCATCAAGGCGACTACGAGACCATGCAGGCCGTCGCCATGACGGCGCTTCAGGGCAAGTTCCGGCCGGAGTTCATCAACCGCATCGACGACGTGGTGGTGTTCAACACGCTGACCCGGGAGAACATCACCGGGATCGTGGACATCCAGCTGCGCGGGCTGCAGAAGCTGCTCGCCGGCCGCGAGATGACACTGGAGCTGACCGACGACGCCAAGCGCCTGCTCGGCGACCTCGGCTTCGATCCCGCGTACGGCGCCCGCCCGCTCAAGCGCGCCATCTTGCGCTACCTCAAGGACCCGCTGTCCACGCACATCCTCGAAGGCGCGTTCGGCAGCCACGACCACGTCATTGTGGACGCGGACGATGGGAGCTTCATCTTCGGAAGGGGCTTGCCCGAGGTCGATGGGCCCGCCGCCATCGAAGGCCCCTCCCCCACAGAGAGCGCCGCTCCGCCCGCGTGATCATTGCGGCTCAAGTCTCCCGGTGGACCTCCGATAGGGAGGCTGAAGGGAGCCCTCGCCGATGAGCGTCAATGTCTTCAGCGACAGCTCGATAGCGCTGTCTGCTCCCAGCACCCTTGTGACCGAGCGCCCGCCGGGTGCGACCGGCTGGAAGCCCAGGGCGGCTCCTCCGCGACCCACGCTCCTGGTGGTCAAGGGCCCCGATCGCGGCACGCTGCTCCCCTTCCCCGAGACCGGCGAGATCATCGCGGGGCGCTCGGAGGACTGCGTCTTTCGCCTCGACGACCCGTCCGTCTCCCGGCGCCACGCCCGGTTCACCGTGCAGCGCAGCGCAGACGCTCTGCAGGTCCACGTCGAGGATCTCGGCAGCACCAACGGCACGCACGTCGGCCAACGCCCGGTGGAAGGCAGCCTCGAGCTGCTCGATACCGACCACGTGCACGTCGGTGACGTCGAGCTTCGGTTCCGCTTCATGGACCCCGACGACATCCGCATCCACACGGGACTGCGCCGCGAGGTCGAGGCCGCCAAGCGCGACGCGCTGACGGGTCTCTACACCCGGCGCTACATCAGCGAACGGCTACCCGGTCTCATCGCTGCACACCGCCGCAACCGGGTCCCCTTGTCGATCGCTCTTCTCGATCTCGACTACTTCAAGGCCGTCAACGACAGCTACGGCCACGTGCAAGGCGATGGAGTGCTGTTCGCCGTCGCGGAGGCCGTGCGCTCCTGCATTCGCGGGGCCGACATCGCGGTGCGCTACGGCGGAGAAGAGTTCGCGGTGGTGCTCCCTGGTGCTTCGGACGAAGTGGCGGCCCGTGTCGGCGAGCGCATTCGCGCGGCGGTCGCTCGGCTTGCCTTCCCCGGGACGCAACCACCGCTCAAGACCACGGTCAGCATTGGTGTCGCCACGCTCACCCGCGGCGAGGAGGTCGAGGCCTGGTTCGAGCGCGCAGATATGGCGCTGTATGCCGCGAAGGCGGCGGGCCGAGACCGGGTCGAGATCGCCAGGGATCTCTCCCTGAGCTGACGCGTCGGCGCTCGCCTGGTGCTCCCTCTTGCCCGTCCCCGGCTCTGCGTGGTAGTCAGGTGCCGCTTGCGAGCCGCAATCAGACAATGATTTGCTGGGTTCGCAGCGGAGCCGAGAGCACTGCTCTCCCCCACCAAGCACCCCGGAGATCCCATGGCGGGCCATAGCAAATGGGCCAACATCAAGCACCGCAAGGGCGCCCAGGACGCCAAGCGCGGCAAGGCGTTCAGCAAGGTCGTCAAGGACATCATGGTCGCCTCCCGCTTGGGCGGACCGGACCCTGAGGCCAACCCGCGGCTGCGGCTCGCCATCGCCAAGGCGAAGTCGGTCTCGCTGCCTCGCGACAACCTCGACCGCGCCATCCTCAAGGGCGCCGGGCTGCTCGAAGAAGACAACGTCGAGGAGGTCATGTACGAGGCGTACGGCCCCGGCGGCGTCGGCATCCTCGTCGAGTGCCTGACCGACAACCGCAACCGCACCGCGTCAGAGGTTCGCCACGCCTTCAGCAAGCGGGGATACGCCATCGGCGTCTCGGGCTCGGCGGCCCACGCGTTCAATCAGAGCGGGGAGGTCTTGGTCAGCGCCGCCGGAACGACCGAAGACTCGGTGATGCTCGCGGCGATGGAGCACGGCGGCGACGACGTGCAGGACAGCAGCGACGACGACGGCAACCCCCTGTTTCAGGTCATCTGCGAGGTCAGCGAGCTCGAAAGTCTGCGCGAAGGACTGGAGAACGCAGGCATGACCGTGGAGAGCTACGGCCTGACCTGGATTCCCAGCGTGGAGATTCCGGTGGAGGGCAAGGACGCGGAGCAGCTGCTCGCCCTCATCGAGGCCCTCGAAGAAGTCGACGACACCCGCACCGTGCACGCGAACTACGACATCTCCGACGAGGAGATGGAACGCATCGCCGGGGAAGACTGACCTGGCCCTCACCTCGCCAGAATCGATCGCAGTGCTCGGCATCGACCCGGGCAGCGTGCTGGCGGGTTGGGGCGTCGTGCGGCAACAGGGGATGCGACTGAGCATGATCGGCGGTGGCGTGCTGCGGCCGCCGAAGGCCGAGCTGCCCATTCGGCTCGCTCACTTGCACGCGACCCTGTGCACCATCCTCGACGAGCATCGCCCCGACGCCGTGGCCATCGAAGCGGTCTTCCACAGCCGGCACGCGCGCTCGGCCCTCGTGCTCGGGCACGCCCGAGGCGTCTTGATCCTGGCTGCGGCCCAACGTGAGCTGCCGATCTTCGAGTACGCCCCGGCAGCGGTGAAGAAGGCGGTCACCGGCGACGGCTCGTCCAACAAGGAGCAAGTCCGCAAGATGGTGCAGCTGTTGCTGGGCGCGGAGATCACTGGGCCACACGATCAGAGCGACGCGCTGGCGGTGGCTATTTGCCATGCCCAGGTCGGGCGATTCCAAGGCAAGCTCGCGGCGCTGGAGCGCTCGGTCGGCAAGCGGGCCGGTGGCGGCACGCGACGCCACCCGGCGCTACGCCTCAAGCTGAAGGGTGGGAGCTGATGATTGGACGGATTCGTGGCGTGCTGCTGGAGCAGGAGCCTGACCGCGTCGTGGTCGAGACGTCTGGCGGGGTGGGCTACGAGGTGATCGTCGCCCCGAGGCTGATGATGGAGCTGCCCGCGCCCGGCACCGAGGTCACGCTGTTCGTGCACACCCAGGTACGCGAAGACGCCATCACGCTGTACGGCTTCCAGGACCGCACCGACCGCGCGGTCTTCCGCCTCGTGCTGACCGTGCAGGGAATCGGTCCCAAGCTGGCGATGGCGCTGGTGGGCACCACGGATCCCGCGGCCCTCGCCGCCGCGATCGCGCGAGAGGACGTCGCGGGCCTCACCCGCGTGCCCGGGCTGGGAAAGAAGACCGCGGGCCGATTGGTCTTGGAGCTCAAGGACAAGCTGGACAAGCTGCTGATCTCCCAGGGGCGTGACTTCGCGTCCGTGGCCAACGCCTCGCTCATGCCGGCGGCCGCGGAGGCACCGGCAGTGGAAGACGCCAAGGCCGCGCTCTCAGCCCTGGGCTACAACGCCCGGGAGATCACGCGGGCGATGGGCAAGGTGGACCCCCAGCCCGCCGACACCGTGCAGAGCGTGCTCCGGCGCGCACTCAAGGTCCTGAGCCCAGCCTGAGGTGTCCGTGTCCGACGAGCTTTACGACGACCGCGAGATGAGCGCGCTGCTCGAGGCGGACCCCGAGGCCATCGACGACGAGCTGAAGCTGCGCCCCGCGACCATCGACGAGTACGTCGGTCAGAAGCAGCTGCTCGACAACCTGCAGGTGTTCATCGCGGCGGCGAAGCAGCGGGACGAGGCGCTGGACCACGTGCTGTTCGCGGGGCCGCCAGGCCTGGGCAAGACCACGCTGGCCCACGTCATCGCCCGGGAGATGGGCGTGAGCCTCAAGGCCACGAGCGGGCCGGTGATCGAGCGCGGCGGGGATCTGGCGGCGATCGTGTCCAACCTCGAGGAGGGCGACGTGCTCTTCATCGACGAGATCCATCGCCTCAACCGGGCCGTGCAGGAGATCCTCTATCCCGCCATGGAGGACTACGAGATCGACATCGTGCTCGGGCAGGGCCCAGCGGCGCGGGCGCTCAAGTTCCATCTGCCTCGCTTCACCCTCGTCGGCGCGACGACCCGTGAGGGGCTCCTCAGCGCTCCGTTCCGGGCTCGTTTCGGTTACGTGGCGGTGCTCGACTTCTACTCACCGGAGGAGCTGAGCGAGATCGTGCTGCGCTCGGCGCGGGTGCTGGACGTGAGCATCTCGGATGAGGCCGCGCTGGCCTTGGCCCGTCGGTCCCGCGGCACTCCCCGGATCGCGAACCGCTTGCTTCGCCGGGTGCGAGACTTCGCAGAGATCGAGGGCGACGGCTCGGTGGACGCCGAGCTCGTAGACAGCTCGCTGCGCCGCCTCGATGTGGACGGTCGCGGTCTCGACAAGATGGACCGGCGCATCCTCACGGTGCTCGTCGAGCGCTTCAACGGAGGCCCCGTGGGCGTCGAGGCTCTCGCCGCCGCGATCAGCGAGGAGCGGGACACCGTCGAGGACGTCTATGAGCCCTATCTGCTTCAGCAAGGGTTCTTGATGCGGACCCGCCAGGGGCGCGTCGCCACCCGGCTCGCGTATCAGCACCTGGGCGTTCCCCTGCCCACGGGCCAAGGGAGGTTGTTTTGAGAGTCAGGTCAACACGTCTGTCGCAGCGTCCCATCGGCGCCGCCGTACCGGCGCTCCTCGCGGCGATGGCGCTGCTCGCGCTCGGGCTCTTCGCCATGCGCGCGACCGGGTGCAGCAAGAGCGAGAGCGGGCTTCCCGTCATCAAGCTCGAGGTCGGAGACCACACGGTGAAGGCGGAGATCGCGTCGACGGAGGCGCAGCGCGCGCGCGGCCTCATGTACCGCCGCAGCATGGGCAAGAACGACGGGATGCTGTTCGTCTACCCCACCGCCGAGCCGCTGTCGTTCTGGATGAAGAACACCTACCTGCCCCTGTCCATCGCCTACGTCAGCAAGAGCGGCGTCATCGTGCACATCGAGGACATGCAGCCGCTGACGACGAAGTCCCACCCGTCGCCGAAGCCCGTGCCCTACGCGCTGGAGATGAACCAAGGCTGGTTCGAGAAGAACGGAGTCAAGGTCGGCGACAGCGTGGTGTTCGAGCTACCGAGCGACGTTTCGGTCGCGCCGCGATAGCGACCGAGCGTGGCCCGTCCCCCCATCGAGGAGCATGCCCCCGACTGGTTGATCGCGTTGCATGACGGTCGCGGATCAGCGCCGCATCCCGGCCTGCAGACCAACCTCGCGGGCATGTTGCAGGGCTGGCGAGAGTGGCCTGGCGGCATGGACTTTCTCGCCCCGACGTCGCCGAACCACGCCTGGAAGGGCCTGATGACGCGGATGTACGCGGAGCTGATCCGCGGCGAGCTCGGCGGGCTTCCGACCGGCGCCGTGCTCGATCTTGCGTGCGGGAGCGGACGATTCGCGGTCCCTATGAGTCTCGGCGGGGCCACGGTGCACGGCCTGGACGCCACCCTGCCGTCACTGCAGGCGGCGGCCGCGCATCTGCACGGCACCGATGCCCGCTTGCTCTGGGCGGACGTCCAGGAGCTGGGCGCCCTGACGGAGCAGCTCTCTCCGCCGTACGACGCCGTGCTCGCCATCGAGCTGCTCTGCTACCTGCCCGAGCCGGCGCAGGTGCTCGCGGACGCTAGGCAGCTCATGAAGCCTGGCGCGCCGCTCATCGTGTCGGTGGAGGCCTGGCCTGGCGCGCTGCTCACCGATCCCGGCCCGCTGGACGCCGCCGCCCCGGACCCGCTGCGGACGCATACCCTGCACGATCCAGACGGTCGCTGGGTGCACGCGTACGAACGGGCGGAGCTGGCACGGCTGCTGGATGACGCGGGCTTCGATGTCCGCGTCATCCACGGCACCCACTACGTGCTCGATGGGCCGCTGGGCGCGTTCGCGGACCCGAGCCGACTGGATGGCGCCGCCTACGACGACGCCCTCCTTGGGCTGGAGCAACGGCTTCGCGACGATCCCTCTCTGGGCGGGGTTCCGAGGGCTTGGCTGGCGATCGCTCAGGCGCGTTGAGGGCCTGTGATATAGAGCCGGCCGAACGGAGATCACATGGCAGACGCAGAAGCACGGGGCAGCCTCAAGAACCAGATGGTTGGCCTCGACAACCGGTTCTGGATCGTCAACGTCATGGAGATGTTCGAGCGCCTCGCCTACTACGGCGTTCGGGCGGTCGTAGCCATCTACATGGTCCTGCCGGCATCCCAGGGCGGCCCTGAGTTCAGCCACGTCGAGAAGGGCGCGATCTTCGCTTGGTGGGCCGGCGTGCAGTCCGTCCTGCCGATGTTCACTGGCGGCTTCGCCGACCGATACGGCCACAAGAAGACCATCTCCTTCGCCATCGTGCTCAAGGTCATCGGCTACGCGCTGATGGCCTACCGGATGGACTACTGGGGCTTCTTCTTCGGCTGCATGATGCTCGCCGCCGGCACCGCGGTGTTCAAACCCGGTGTGCAGGGAACGCTGGCGGCGACGCTCAAGAAGTCCAACGCGTCCGTGGGCTGGGGGATCTTCTACCAACTGGTGAACATCGGTGGCTTCCTGGGCCCCGTCATCGCCGGCTACCTGCGCATCCTCGACTGGAGCTACGTCTTCCTCGCGTGCGCGGCCATCGTCTGCGTGAACTTCTTGTGGCTGCCGTTCTACAAGGACCCCACCCAGGAAGAGGGCTTCGAGGGCAAGGGCGCCAAGGGCGCGGAGTCCTGGGCGCTGCTGAGCCAGGCGGTGCCGAAGTACGACGGCTGGTTCTGGACGATCCTCCTCACGGTCACCGCCCCGGCCCTGCTCCTGCGGGACTTCTTCTGGGGCGACAAGTTCGACCTCAAGGTCGAGACGGTCGCAGCCGTGCTCTGCGCGGGCGCGTTCCTCGTGCACTCCATCAAGCGCGATCGGTTCGACAAGGGCGGCAACGATCCCCTGACGGTGCTGGTGGTGTCGGTCGTGGGGCTCTTCCAGCGCCGGGTGCTGTCCTTCTGCCTGGTGTTCGCGGGCTTCTGGGTCATGTTCAACCAGGTCTTCGACCTGCTGCCCAACGTGATTGACGACTGGGTCGACAGCTCGGGCCTCATCGCAGCCGCCGGTGCCGCCTTCTCGACGCCCGTCGTCCCGGGCCTGCTCGGCACGGTGCTCGGACTGCTCATCGGCCTCGTGCCAGCGGTCATGGTGCTGTTGGCCATGCGGCCCGACCACCGGCCGCCCAGCGAGGTGCCGTGGAACTCCTACATCGTGGTCGGCGTCGCCGTCGCGATGGCGTCGTTCACCGCCCTGGGCGTGGTGTTGGGCGGCAAGGTGCTCTTCGCTGCGGGCTGCGCCTTCGGTGCGGTCGTGGCCGGTGCCGCTTTCGCGACTCGCCTGCCGGCGAAGCTGATCGCCGGGGCCACCGCCGCGCTGGGCATCGCCGGCGGAATCCCCGCGGCGTACAACAAGATGATGGCGTCGTCTGCGAGCCTCACCGAGATGGCCGAAGCCGGGGCCCAGGTCCCGCCGGAGTGGATGATCAACCTGAACCCGGGGCTCATCGTGTTCACGATGGTGTTCTTCGCGTTCTTGACCTCGTTCGTCCGGCCCATCACCAGCATCATCATCGGCATGGTCGTGGCGACCGCCGGGTCGATCGTCGCGGGGACCGCCACCGTCGGCCTGGTGTGTCTCGCGGGCATCGGCATCTTCTCCATCGGCGAGATGTTGAGCTCGCCCAAGAAGATGGAGTACCTCGCTGGCCTCGCGAAGAAGGGCCAGGAGGGCCTGTTCATGGGCTACGCGAACATCCCCGTCGCCATCGGGTGGATCGCTGGCAGCTACATCGCCGGCGACGCCTACGAGACCGGCGGCGACAAGAGCAACCTCGCGCGCAAGTACCTGCTCGAGGAGGTGAAGATGGGCGCGGACAAGGTCGCGGGGCTGGACCGGGCTGACACCGTCTCGACGCTGGCCGCGGAGCTCGGCAAGACCGCGCTCGAGACCCAGCAGCTGCTGTACGCGACCTACTCGCCGCAGAGCGTCTGGTACTCCATCGGGGCCATCGGCCTCGCCTCGATCGTCGGCATGGTCATCTACGACCGCGTGATCGTCTACATCGACCGCGACAAGGCGTAGACCGCAGCGGATCCGTAGCAGGACGCGGAGGAGCGGCGGGCTGGCTACCCGGCGGCTATCCTCCCCGCACTCGTCAAGGGAGCCGGCGCCATGCGCGTGATGATCGTCTTTAGTCCTCGTTATTACTGGCCTTTCGTCAGCGAGGGCGACAACTACCTCATCCCCCAGGCACTGGTGTATCTGGGCGCCGCCGCACGCGCCGCAGGGCACGAGGTGTCGATCTACGACTGCATGCCGCTCAAGATGGGCTGGCGCTCCCTCGAGAACGCCATGCGGGACGAGGACCCCGACGTGCTCTGCATTGGGGAGAACCACGCGTTGTATGCCCATGAGGCCATGCGCGTGGTGGAGATGGCCAAGGAGGTCATCCCGCGGGCTCGCACCATCGTCGGCGGGGCCCACTTCACCAACCTGTACGACAAGTACATGGGCGAGCACCCCATCGACTTCGTGGTCCGCGCCGAGGGCGAAGCGACGCTGGTGCACCTGCTGGACGAGATCAGCCAGGCCAAGCCCGACTTCGGCAGCGTGGCCGGCATCGTCTACCGCGAGGGCGACGTGGCGGATGGCCCGCTCATCAAGACAGCGCCTCGGCACCTCATTGAAGATCTCGACAGCCTGGCGATGCCGGCCTACGACCTCATCCCGATGGAGCTGTACGGCAAGAGCAAGCTCAGCTTTTCGCCCGGCGGGGCCACCATCCACCACAGCCGCGGGTGCACTGCCTCATGCAGCTTCTGCGTGTGGTGGACCCAGATGGCGCACCGTGACGAGGACGAAGACGGGCTCATCCACCTGCGCCCGCGCTGGCGCACGAAGTCCGTCAGCAAGACGATCGAAGAGATTCAGGAGCTCTATCACAAGTACGACAAGCGCTGTTACGTGTGGGTAGACGAGTCCTGGAACATCGACGCGCGCTGGAACGACCAGTTCGCGGAGGAGATCCTGCGGCTCGGTCTGGACATCACCTGGTTCGCGTTCATGCGCAGCGACTGCCTCATCCGCGACGAGAAGCGCGGGATCATGGAGAAGCTCGTCGCGGCCGGCTTGCGACACCTGTGCATCGGCGTGGAGCGTGCCGAGGACGAGCGGCTCAAGGAGTTCAACAAGGGCTTCTACAACAACGATCAGCTGCGAGAGACCTTCCGCATCCTCGACAAGTACCCCCAGATCTTCAAGCAGGCGACCTTCATCGTCGGGACGAAGTACGAGACTCGGGAGTCGATGTTCCGACAGGCCGAGCTGGCCCAAGAGCTCAATGTGGACTACCCCGCCTTCCACCCCATCACGCCGGTGCCGGGCACGCCGCTGTTCGACGAGGCGCTCCAGGAGGGGTGGATCACCCGGGACGACTTCACCGAGTTCGACTGGATGACGCCGATGCTCGAGAGCAACTACATGACCCGCGAGGAGATCTCCCGGGCGCTCTACGACATCAACCGCAAGTTCGTCACGCCGCGGTGGCTCCTCAAGGGCCTGATGAGCGACAACCGCTACAAGCGGCAGATGTATCAGTGGTGGCTCAAGGTCGCGGTGGGCGTGACGTGGGACGCGGTGAAGCAGCGCATCAACCCCATCAAGGACCAGACCTACACCAACCTGGTCAAGCCCATCTGGTACGACACCTAGACCTGCACGACAGAAGTCGTGACCCGAATCCGCGACGGCCGGGGGGCACATCGCAATGAGCGAGGAGGGAGCGGGTCGAGACCCGTGACCGACGAGCGAAGCGGCGATGGGTCCGCCGGGCAAGCGGAAACGGTCAGAACTTCTGTCGTGCAGGTCTAGGAATCAGTCGTCCATGGCGCAGCGGAACCCCACATCGGGCGCCCAATAGTCGCTGCGCACGCCGATGCGAGCCCCAGGCCGCAGCAAGTCCGGGGTCGAGCCGAACGCGCCGCCCTTGATGACCCGCAGCACCGACTGGCCAGGGACCGACACCACGCCGCTGCCTGGACCTCGCCGGGGCTCGTAGTCGGTGTCCACGAGCTCCCATACGTTCCCGGCGAGGTGCAGCAGTGCATCATCCGGGGCGTCGTCCGGGGCCACCGACGGCACAACCCCTGCAGTCACGTCCTCCTCTGCACAGGGCCCGCCTTGCAGGCGTCCATAGATCGCTCGGCCACACGACGGCGGCTCGTCCCCCCACGGATAGCGACCGAGCTGCCGCGCCGCGGCCTCCCACTCGTTCTCGCTGGGGAGGCGTTTGTCCACGGACCGGCAGTAGACCTGCGCCTGGATCCAGTTCACGCCCGTCGCCGGCAGCGACTCGTCCGCCGCCAGAGGCACTGCGGGCGGCGAGCAGACGCGTTGGTCGATGCACGCCCGATAGTCCGCGACGCGCACCTCAGTCCGGTCCACGAGGAATGGGGCCACCGTCGCTGTCGCGCCCGGCTTCTCGTCTCGCTGGCCCTCGGGATCGCCCACGGGCACGGCGCCGTCGGGCTTGATGAGCACCATCTCGTCGGGGCGGTGCGGCCACAGGGCGATGAGCAGGATCAGCGCGAGCAGGCCGCCGGAAACGCCGAGCACCCACTTGCGGTGGGACTGTGCGAGATCGACCAGCTCCGCGACGCGCTCCCCGGGCGGCTTCGTCCCTGGCTTCCTGGCGCTGACCATCTTGTCTTCGATGTCGATGTCGACCAGCGGTCGGTCCTGCCCGTCCTCGGTCAGATCCACGACGTGCCACTTCGACTTCTCCGCCTCCGTGTCGGAGTCGGCACCGGAGCGCGGCACCATCGGCGCGTCGGGCCGCGCCGCCGCAGCGAACATCTTCCCCTCGGTCTGCGCCTGGACTGCGCGGGCAGCCTCGCTCTCGGCCTCGAGCTCCCGGGCCTTGAGCCGCGGCGAGTCCATGGGAAAGCCAGATGACGCAGCCGGCATGCCGTCGCGGGTGGCGCGGTCGTCTTCTTCGGGGAAGGCGAACTGCGGCTTGACCTCGGGCTTTGGCAGCGTCGTGGACGAGCCCCACGACGTGATGACCGGGCCTGTCTGCTCCCGCTTGCGCAGCCGTCCCCGCATGGTGAGACCCCGCTCAAAGGCGGAGCGAAGCTGCTCGATGTTCTTGGGTCGCTTGCCCGGGTCGGCATCCATCGCATCGAAGAAGACGTCCCGAAGGCCGTCGGTTTGGGCGACGAAGTGGTGGGGCCCCTCCTCCCCGGTGCACGCGTACATCAGCAGCGAGCCGAGCGCGAAGATGTCTGTCAGGTGGCTCGAACGCCCCTCATCCAGCTCTGGGGCGTCGTAGGGGTCCCGAGTCAGGAAGCCACCTTGCCCGGTGCGTCGCTGAGTCCGTAGAGCAACCCCCGCCCCGACGAGGCGAGGGCCGTGGTCGGTCATCAGCACGTTGGCGGGACGCAGGTCTCCGTGCACGACCTTCTGCCGGTGGAAGTCCGCCAACGCGTCCATCAGCTCGTGGGCGAGCTCGGTCAGCGCTTTGTCGTCGAGCGCACCCTTGCCCAACACCACCGACAGCGGCTCGCCGCGCACGAACGGCTCGATGACATAGACCTCACCTTCGTGAGCGATGACGTCCACCACCGGCACGGCCACGGGGCAGCGCAGCGACGCCGATGCGCCAACCAGGTCCCGCAGGCTATCGGCCACCCCAGTGCGGGACGCGAGCTGAGGGGCCAGCCTGCGCACCGCGAACAGCCCCCCGTCCAGGTGACGCCGGGCCTGAAACACCTCGCCAGTGCGGCCACGGCCGAGAGGGGCTTCGCTGTCGTAGCCGGGCAGCGAGATCATCGGCGCCCCTTGGCGAGCAGACTTGGCAGCGGCTTGCTCCACCGGTCCCGAGCGAGCGCCTCGCTGCGCGGAAGCAGCTCGACACGGAGGCCATCGATCCGCGGCCGGTCCACCGTGACCCCGCGGAATCGTCCGCCGAGCGCGCCGCTGACGATGCCGACGACCTCGACGTCGTCGCCCTCCTCGGCCTCGGTGCAGTGGCCGTACTCGACCACCACCGGCACCTCTTCCCCGACGCAGGTCCAGGCCCGCGCAATGCCCCATCCCACCATCACGTTCGCCGCGACGCGCTGGGTGCAGGCTCGGCCCTCCAAGAGCGCAGAGCAGCTGCCGTCCATCGATGGGCTCTCCACGATCTGCTCAATCCGCATCGGGAAGCGCAGGTTCGCCTCGAGGTGGGCCCACGGGTCCTCCGCCACATCCGGCAGCGGCACCATCTGCGGCGCTGCCTCCATCTGCGCGAGCGCCTCGGTGAGCCGCGGGTCCTGGGTCGCGTCTCGGTGCACCTCGATGTCTACCCGGGTCAGCGCGCGTGCCTCGCGAGCACCTCGGCGCTCCACCACGGCGAGGACCTGGATCTCATTC
>Ga0222662_1000911_pt1 | contig 17789 bp, 17 predicted proteins | sample AntAcemetagen600_FD_179821 | JGI IMG/M metagenome (GOLD analysis project Ga0222662, IMG submission 179821) | Saline water microbial communities from Ace Lake, Antarctica - #600 | ecosystem: Environmental > Aquatic > Non-marine Saline and Alkaline > Saline | place: Antarctica: Ace Lake...
TCACAATCAAGGCGCAACTTTTGCCTCAAGAATCGTGGGCTGGAATCAAGCAACGGGCACAACATAAAATCAGCTTCGCATACCAGCTAGTCGCAAATCACACCGTCAAATGAAAAAGCCGTGATCTCTATTGTTGCCTCAACTCTGAAACGGTATCGGCTCAAATTGAGAGTTTCGTCGGAGGTGCCTCGCAACCGACGATTAGCTTGCGGAATATCAAGGCGATTGAAATTCCTCTCCCCGACCTTTCCACTCAAAAGAAGATAGCGGGGATACTTTCGGCCTACGACGATCTGATCGGAAACAACCTTCGGCGCATTGCAATTCTGGAGGATATGGCGCAATCCCTCTACCGCGAATGGTTCGTCCACTTCCGCTTCCCGGGGCATGAAAGCATTGCATTCGTGGACTCGAAAATCGGCAAGGTTCCCGAAGACTGGGAGGTGAAGAAGCTGGGAGAGGTTGCTGAAGATGTTCGTCGTGGTATTCCTAAGGGGAAACTTGATGAAGAGTCTCCATACGTGGGACTAGAACACATCCCCCGCAAGTCACTGGCACTGGATGATTGGGAAATGGTCACAGAATTAGGATCGAACAAATTGATCTTCCATCCTGGGGAAATCCTTTTCGGGAAAATCCGTCCCTATTTCCACAAGGTTTCCGTTGCTCCATTTCAGGGTCTCTGTTCTGCGGATACAATCGTGATCAAGGGGAAGCAATCAAAGCATCATTCATTAGTCACCGCGATCGTATCGAGTGAAGCATTTGTCGCCCACGCATCCGCAACCGCCAACGGAGCCAAAATGCCCCGCGCCAACTGGAAGGTATTGGTTGAGTATCCAATCGTCCAGCCGCCTGAGGATCTACTAGAGAAATTCTCGTCGTTCTTTCAGAACGTAATCGACCAGCAGCAGGTTTTGATCCGCCAGAATCAGAACCTGCGCAAGACGCGGGATCTGCTTTTGCCGAAACTACTTTCAAACTGATGTCACAAATTTCTATAAAATCTATTCGCGTGGCAAATGTGAGAGGTATCTCTGAGAGGGAGTTTCAATTCACGATTCCTCCCATGATTGAGAATAAGTTCCACATTCTAGTCGCTCCAAATGGATTCGGGAAAAGTTCACTTGCGACAGCTTTCAAGAGCCTAAAGCCCAGGAGCTTAAAGTTAGAAAAACAAGATTATCACCGTGGTGATGAATCACTAAATCCGGCACTAGAGATTGTTGTGAATGAAGGTGGAATCGAGCGTTCGCTGATAGCGAACTCCAGCTTAAATGATCTGCATAAAGAGTTCTCGGTATGCGTTATAAATTGTAAGCTCAAAGCAAAAGCGATTTCACGGCCTTATATTGCGCGTGCCAGACCAACGGCAGAGATGGCGGTAGAGCCAACTACATTAGTTGAAAAAATACCTTCGAAACCGAGCGATATTCCAAAACAGGCAGCGTTGAAGGGTCTTTTCGGCAACAATGGTAAAGTGCTACCTCCACTTAGCAAATATCTAACTAACCCACAGCTTCTGGCTTCTATCTGCGGGGCGGAGATGCTGAATAAATTTACACAAAAAAGTGTCTGGAAAAAAATAGACCCAATTTTAGAAGCAGTTAATGCTCATGAAGGAAATGTCGGTGAGATCAAAACATGGTTCAAGCAAGAGCATTTAGCTGATATAGAATGCATAGAGCCAATAATGGCGCTTGCTTCACTATTTAATAATTTCGATTCGCTGGATGAGGCAGATCGTGTATTGGCGGGTATTGCTCTAGGCATGTTACATCGGAGTAATTCTTCTATCCTTCACGAATTAAAATCCTGGCTCCAGTATCGTGACGCAAAAGACAGGTGTGACGAACTGCTGGCCGATTTGAATTCCAACCCAGATTGGCTTGATGTTCGTGCCCGCGAAGATCACGGAAAGCTTGTAGTTAAGTTTCCGAAGGCATCTGATATGTCGAATGGGCAAAGAGATCTTTTTTCGTTTGTTTCTCAGCTGCTGAAGGCTGAGTTTGAGTTAACGGCAAACAAGTCTATTTTGATTGTAGATGAGGTCTTTGATTACCTCGACGAATCTAATCTTTTGGCCGCTCAGTATTATATATCTGAGTTCATCAAGGCTTTTAAAAAATCTGGTAGAAAGATATTTCCGCTATTCCTTACACACCTCGACCCTTCTATATTTGGGCATTCCGTATTGGGCTTGGGAAGAAGTGATTCCCGTAAAGTTCATGTATTAGACCAATCCTTAGATATTAGCCGACAAAGTGGTTTGCCTCTTATGGTTCGGAAACGAGAAGATGCTGTTTTGAAGCCATTCATCGGGAAATACCTATTCCATTATCATCCAGATTGTTGCGATGAAGGCGAATTGTTCACTAATCATGGCCTGAAGAAGATCTATGGGCAATCAAGTGAATTTTACACACTCATCTTTGAAGAACTAGAAAAGTATCAGAATGATGAAAATGAGATAGATTATGTCGCAGTCTGTGTTGGTGCGAGGGTAGCTATCGAGAAGCATGCCTACGATCAACTAAATGAAGACGAACAGAAGCGACGTTTTACTGAAGAGTTTAATAAAAAAACTAGCGAGAAATTGGATTTCGCAGAAAGTGTAGGAGTGAAAGTTCCTAGTGCTCATCGCCTACTCGGGTTGCTTTACAATGATATGTTGCATGCAAAAGAGCATTTCGACTACATCTCGTCGATCGTGTCTAAAATGAAAAACCCAGCGATACGTGGTTTAATGAAGAAAATCCCAATCCCACAAACTAGTAGAAATTAAGATTCTGATATCATAAATATTACACCATGAGCACCACCTTATTCAAAGAAGTCGGCTACGCCCTCTCCACACTAATTGATGATATTGAAATGGGGGAAATCGCTATTCCTGATTCAGTGTCCCCTCGCTTAGGGAAACGCCTAGGTGCGTGATCTACTTCTGCCCAAGTTGCTAAACCTCTAATCAAACATGGATTTCGAACTAGAATTCAAAAAGCAACTCGGATTTATTCAAAGTTCATTCAAGAGCTACCGAGCAGGCGATTACGATGAGGCTGCACGGTTGGCGACCACCCTCCGAGTCATGTTCCATCATACTGATAGGTCTCGAAGTTTAATCGACTATTTAGGATGGTGGGATCGTAAGATCATTTCCACAGTTGCCGACATGAGTGGCTGTGTTACTCAGGGGTTGGTGTTTTCTCTCCCGATTCATTACGAGAATGGGATGCCTAAGACCTTCGAGGAATATTCCATTTCAGAATGGTGGAATCAGGAAATCGTCCTCAAGGAGGACATCCGCCCAACCCGTGGGCAAATTATCAAATGGACGGCGAACAAGGATGGCGGGACTCACTATGACCCGAAACAGCCGGCCAGTTACTTGCACGCAAAGAAGATGCTAAAATTCAAGCACATTGCGGACGACTCAGATAAAGACAGCTTCGCACAGCGTCTGGTAGGGCACTTCAGTTATGAGGTCTTACAGAGCTTTATTGGGCCGGATGCATTTCTATGATTGGCTTGTCGGGTAAGTAACGTTTATTTGCACTAATAAGAACTTCCAGTCCTTACCATTTTAACTTTAAAACTATGTCTACTCCCAAGAAAATCACTTTTAACTTTTGGCGGATTGAAATGCCCGCCAGTGAACCTCGAACTTTTGAGAGCTTAATTAAAAAAGCGAGCGAGATAGATAACTTAGAGGATCGCATACGCGATCTTTCAAATTTCCCAGTTCGCATGGAAAAGTCAGAGCATTCGAATAATGTGTGGATTGGAGAGATGTTGAAGCTTCGAATGGATGAACTGCCAGTCAAGGCGAGTCGCTCGTCACCTATTGAAGATTTAGGGCTGGATGCAGACGAAGGTGTAGCAGAACCAAATGGATTTCTCTTCGATCCAGCTACAAAAGTGCTGATTACCCATGGGGAGCACTACGGGGTCTCTGCTAGTAAGATCGCTGAATACTTTGGTGAAATTGGTGTGGTTCGCGGTGAAATCAAAATTGAACCAGTGCCAACAGAAGAAGGTTGGGCGAAATTTTCATCAATGAAGGACATCAAGGCCCTGACGTTTCGTATTGGCAGTTCCATCAATCCTGCACTTCTCCCCAAAGAAGGTCGTGGACTCCGTAACATAATTGAACGATTGGCTGACTACAATGGCCTCCAAATGGAACTGACGGTAAGTGTCGGTAGAGTGCGGAGTCACTCGTTGGACAAGAATACGATCGAACTGGATATTGCCGCTCTACTCGCATGTCACGATGCCGATAATAACGCGGTTGATAAGGTTGAAGGTAAAGGTGTCGATGATGACGGAAACTCAAAGTCTTTCGATTTTCTAGAAGGGCGCATGCGCTACGTGGCAAATGTTAAGCTAGGTGAAGAACGTCGTATTACATATTCAACACGCCGAACTCATTTGAGTGATGCCTACCGTAAGAATATTGAGGAAATTGAACGCCTTTACTCCGAATAGAATTAACTATGGCTACTTTCTACGAACAAGTTGAGGGCTTCATTGAGGGTATATGCACATGGGTAATGTGCATAGCCTTGCCTCTAGTATATTTTGTATTCTTTCGTGAGCATGTGACAGTTGAGAAATTCATTGAGATGAACAAGCTCGTGATTGGGGTTGCAGCCATTGGTGTGGGATTCCTCGGGACGACTAAAGCGATTCTAGTCAGCATTTCCGAAAGTCGGGTGATGAAAAGAATCAAGCAAAGTGGTGAATATGAACGCCTACTCGGTTACCTTTTCTCAGGGGTCTGGTCCTGCCTTGCACTGGTGTTGCTCAGCACCCTTTACATGCTGCTGCCCTTGGCTGATGGAACGACGCTGACAGTTGCGTTCTTGGCTCTTTGGTTTGCCGTGGCTGGTTTTTCAATCGGCGCTTGTGTTCGAGTGATTGTAATCCTGAACGTTATCTTAAAAGCGATTAAATAATAGTATGTTTGAGCCACAATCATTTGAGCCTGGTAGTGTAAAAGTCTGCAAATCGAAACGATCCGGAAGCAGTTAATCCAATGAGCTATCAGAACAATCTACTGATCGACAACTGGACGCTTCAATCTGTTGGGGAATTACTGAAGGAAGGGCTATATGACGATGATGCCAACGAGCTGGTTGTAAGTTCAGATTTGAGCACGCATAGCTATCGATCCGTGTCACTTGATGTGCTGAACGTGCGTTGCCTGTTTCAAATTCTAGGCGAGCTGGTTTTCAATGATCGCTTGTTGGTGGATGATCAGGGCACGTGCACCTGGATGGATTCCTCAGAGTTATTACCGCTCCACTCTAATGGCATTGTGATCCCTAAGCCTTTCCTGGCCATCAAAGATCAATGGTTACCTGCCAGGAATGCATTTGTTGAAATGCTCTGCGTGAGTCCATCGATGTCTGAGCTACACAAACGGAATGTCGCCCGCTATTATAAATCTGGGGACAATGAAGACCCATTCTTCGGGCAATTGATCTGGGGTGGTTCTGGTATGCTTGGGCGCGCCCACGCGCTCGGTCTGCCTTACAGTTCACATCCTATCCGTGAAGCTTGGTTTAAGCGGGTCGATAGCTTGTTTGGAGAACGCTCAGCCCAGCAGCACTTAGATCAATTCATCCAGCAGGAGCAGGTGAAGGTGTATAACCGGATTGATCACAGTGGTTACTTGGCGAACCTTAGTTTACCTCCTGTGGCTGCACTTGCGATTCAAGAGGCCTCTGATGCATCGGATTTGATTAAAATTGGACTTCAACTGAGGGAGACTTATGAGCCTTTAAGGAAATGGCTACGGGAGTTCCAGGAGGCCATCGATAGTAACGACACCGAAGACCAGCTAAAGCGGCAGAACCTGCTGGATTCTGTTTCCAGGCATATTGCCTCCATGCATCAATCCTCTCCAACTGGCGAAACAACGGTGCAAGTCAGCATGAAGCTGTTGAAAGTCACTCGGAAGGTTGGAGATCCAATAAACAGCCTACAGAACAAATTCGGCGTTCGAGCAGCTATGAATCAATTAATTCTCGCCCCTGCCGGTCGTGAAGTCGTGCAGAAATTGGCAAAGCTGTTCGGGGAGCAACACAGTTCATTGGCCTTCAAATTAGAACAGGCGCTAGTCAGCCGGACTTGATGTTCATAGGAAATGCAATGTTCACGGAGTCGTGAACATGCGTGTAAATGTGAACATCCGCTTGACAGTGTTCATGTAATCGTCCATGTTCACGAAGCCGTGAACGCCGCATAAATCGTGAACAATCAAGAAATAGAATCTAAATTGATAGACCAGCTTAAGCATTTGCTGGCGAGCATCCCCTGGTTAGGTGATGTCGATGTTTCGGATGCTGACCGAGCTTCTGCCCTAGGATATGACTGGAAAGTGAACGTTCCGCTTGGAAACGGAAACAAAGCAATTCTGCTGGTAGAAGGGAAAGCATTCCCACGCCCATCCCAGTTTCCTGCCGTGAATCAACGTAGCAGCTTCCATGGTGACCGCCATAGCACTGAAATTCCAGTTCTTGCCGCTCCTCGTATATCACCCCGGATGGCGGAACTTTGCGATCAGCATGGTTGGGGTTGGTTTGATTTGGCGGGTAATTGTAAAATCAGTGCTCCAAACTTACTTCACATCGAACGAAGTGGAAATGAGCCTGTTCAAGTGAATGATCCAGCTGAAGCTAATTTAAGCACAACAGAATCCGCACGTGTCGTGCGGGCACTTTTGACCGACGAAGACCCAAGCAGGAAATGGACTCAAAGGAGTTTACGAGAGGCCTGCACACCTAATGTCAGCTTGGGGCTCGTGAATAAAGTTGTCCGTTACCTGAAAGATCAGGCTTACCTAACAGATGCTGAGAGTGGACGAGGCTTTAAGCTGCATGATCCTCTCGGCCTCCTCAAGGAATGGAGTCAGCATTATCGTTTCGATCAACATCTACGACACGACTACTTCACTCTACTGAAACCTTCGGCTGTATATAAACGACTGTCTGAGTCTCTCTCAAAGAAAGAGGCTCAATATGCTTTGTCTGTTTTTTCGGCTGCGGCTGAACAGGCGGCACATGTCCGCGGAGAATTGAGGCTCTGGCTCTACTTAGAAGGTAGGATTTTGGAATTGTTCGAAGAAATTGCAGAAGTAAAATCGGTCACCTCTGGTGCTAATATTGTGGTCCTAATTCCGCAAGACACGGGGGTTTTTAGTGGAAAACAGAGTGCTCCCTCCCTACAGTGCCCCTGCACTCACCCTGTTCAGACTTATATTGATTTGAAAAAAGCAGGTGGACGTGGCGATGAAGCTGCGGAGGCTCTGTTAGAACAAAAGATTAAACCAGTATGGAAGGAAGCTAACTTAGTATGGTAATGGAACCACGATTCGAAGAGGAATATTCTGACCGTAGAGTCGAAGCCGCAAAGCGGGCTCTGATTGATGTGATGCAAGTGCTTGCTTCCTTTAGTGATTGTCTCGTGCTAGTGGGTGGATGGGTTCCAGATCTACTCATTCCAGATGCGGAGGAACCACATATTGGCAGTATTGACGTGGATCTTGCACTCAACACGGAGAAGCTAATGGATGGTCGATATGCAGAAATGCTGGATCAACTGCTAAATACAAAGCGCTACTGCCAAGGGGCTAAAGACTTCCAGCTTCAAACTGAAGTTGATCTTAAGGATGGAAATGATCCCATCAAGGTAGACATCGACTTCATGGGGGCTACTGATGCCGACACAGAAAAGAACAAGCCCAAGCTCGTTGAAGGTTTTAGGTTATTAAAAGCAGACGGTTGTGCCGTCGCCTTTCATGCGCCAACGAGCCAGAGGATCTCAGGTCAAATGGCAAGTGGTGCGGAAAATACAGTGAGTATTCAAATCGCATCGATTCCGGACTTTTTAATAATGAAGGCGTTCGCGCTGAATGGTCGAGATAAGCCCAAAGACGCCTATGACATTTGCTACTGCTTGGATCATTACTCCGGCGGCATTCCAGAGCTCGCTCAGGCTTGGAAGCAACGGCTGGTTGACGGACTAAAAGCAACACGACTTGCAACGGAGTATCTTCGTGAAAAGTTCCAATCCGTCAGTGCTTATGGAACTCAGCAAGTGGTCGAGTTTCACAACTCCAACAACCCTGATGAGCGGGAACAACAGGCCAGGCGTGCCTATGAACTGGTGAAGACCTTTCTTGAACAAGTTGAGAAATAGAACGCGGGTGAAAGGTGTTTCAGTCAAACAGTCGATTTCAGCATTTGTTGAAATGAATCAAATACTGAAACTGCCTTCGCTGAAAAACGTTTTGCACAATGACACACTAGCAGTTAAGCAATAGAGAACATGCCCTCCGCCTACACAGAAGATAACCTCGTCGAGCAGCCCGCCATTGAGCTGATTCGAGACGAATTGGAGTGGGATTATCGATATTGCTACGACGAATGGTCAAGTGGCAGCAGCTCACTTGGGCGAGAGACCCGACGGGATGTGGTCATTGTCAGCCGATTACGACCAGCACTAGAAAAGCTAAATCCTGAACTGCCGGAAGCAGCTTTGGACGCAGCTATCGAGGAATTGGCCCGAGATCGGTCTGCTTTGAGCTTGGTTGAGGCCAATCGTGAAATCTACCGTCTGATTAAAAGTGGGATCAAAGTGAAGGTCGAGAACCGGCGTGACGGCGGGCAGGAGGTAAAATCAGTTCGTGTCATAGACTGGGATGATCCTGCCAATAATGACTTTCTCCTGACGTCGCAGCTTTGGGTTAGTGGTGATCTCTATACCCGTCGCCCTGATCTGGTGGGTTTTGTGAATGGCCTCCCCTTGGTGTTGATTGAGTTTAAAAAGCCAGGTGTGAATGTCCGTGAAGGTTTTGATCAAAACGTGACCGACTACAAAACGGCAATTCCTCAAATCTTTCATTTTAATGCCTTGGTGGTCATCTCGAATGGCACGCAAAGCAAACTTGGCAGTGTATCCGCAACGTGGGGACATTATTGTGAGTGGAAGAAGATCGAGGCAGAGGAGGAAACCGCCGAACTTTCATTGGAAGCTATTTTAAAGGGCTGCTGTGAGAAATCCCGGCTACTGGATCTGACGGAGAACTTTACACGATTTTCAGAAAGCAAGGGTGGCGTCGGGAAGATTGTGGCCCGCAATCACCAGTATCTAGGCGTGAACAAGGCTGTAGCAGCTCTACAGCAAGCCGAGGATTCCAGGATCGGGGTCTTTTGGCATACGCAAGGCTCGGGCAAAAGTTACTCGATGGTCTTTTTTGCGGAGAAGGTCTTCCGCAAGATTCCCGGCAACTGGACTTTTGTGGTCATCACCGACCGAAAAGAACTGGATTCTCAGATTTACAGAACTTTCTCCACCTGTGGGGCTGCAACGGAAGGACACTGTCAGGCGGAAAAATCGGAGCATTTGCGTGACTTGCTGAAGGGGGATCATCGCTACGTGTTCACTTTGATTCACAAGTTTAGGACGGAACCGGGGACTTTGCACGAGGTGCTGTCCGAGCGTGACGATATCATCGTGCTGACGGACGAAGCACACCGAAGCCAATATGACACCTTGGCCATGAACATGCGCACGGCTTTGCCGAATGCGAAGTTCGTCGCCTTTACCGGCACGCCTCTGATTACGGGAGAAGAACGGACACGGGAGGTCTTTGGAGACTACGTCAGTATTTACAATTTCAGGCAGTCGATTGAAGACGGGGCCACTGTTCCACTGTTCTATGAAAATCGCACGCCGGAATTGGATGTGACGAATCCGAACCTGAACGATGAAATCTATGACATCATCGACGAGGCCGAGCTGGATGAAGACGGTGAGAAAAAGGTAGAACGTCTACTCGGCCAGCGCTACCACTTGATAACTCGTGAGGATCGTCTCGACACTGTTGCCAAAGACATTGTGCATCATTTTATCAATCGTGGCCATCAAGGCAAAGCGATGGTGGTTTCAATCGATAAAGCCACGGCTCTAAAAATGTATGTAAAGGTGGAGGCTGAATGGATCGCCGAAAAGTCGAGGCTGATCGAAGACCTCAAGCGGCTTCAATCTGGAAGTCATGCGTATGAGGAGGCCTATACTAAGTTTCAAATCCTAGACGAAACCGCCCGAGCCTTAATCGTGTCATCCGGCCAAAACGAAATCGCTGAGATGCAACGTCATGGCCTAGATATTCGACCACACCGAGAACGCATCGTCAGAGAAGATCTTGAAACGCAGTTCAAAGATCCAGAGGCACCTCTTGGTTTGGTTTTTGTCTGTGCAATGTGGCTTACTGGCTTTGATGCACCTAGCTGCTCTACCATCTACTTGGATAAGCCCATGCGTGGCCACACGCTCATGCAGACCATCGCACGAGCCAATCGAGTTCATGGTGAAAAGGTCAGTGGCCTCATCGTTGATTATGCCAACGTCTTCTTAGAATTGGAGAAGGCCTTAGCCATCTATGCGGGTGGCCGTGGTGGTGAATTACCAGTAAAGGATAAGAAAGAACTGGTTGAAGCACTCAAGATCGCACTGAGCCAAATGGATCAATTCTGTTTACGTAATGAGGTAAAGCTTTCCGACGTAGAGGCCGATCCTGTTAAATACCTACGAATCGCCGTGGATCGGCTTGCACGATTAGATGCCGTCAAGGATGACTATCTGGGCCAGGCAAACGACATTGAACGGCTCTATAAGGCTATCATGCCAGATCCAGTCATCCCCGACTTGGCACCTCGCTGCCAAGTTGTGCAAGAGGTGGCCAAAGCACTGAGGGCCTTAAAAGAACCTGTTGATGTGACCGCAGTGCTCGAACAAATCGAGTCAAAGCTCGACGATTCCATTGTCGCAGAGGCAGGACTAGAGCCAGGGGAAGCTGCAACCACGATTGACCTCAGTAAAGTCGATTTCGACGCACTGGAAAAGAAATTCGCTAAGTCGAAGACGAAGAATAGCGAGGCGGTGAAGCTCCGAGCACTCATCGAACAAAAGCTCAAGAATTTGATCCGCTTCAACGCCAGTCGCTACGACTTCCTCGAACGATTTGAAAAGATGGTTGAAGAATACAATAAGGGTTCCGTCACCATTGAAGAGTTCTTCGAGCATTTGGTGAAGTTTTCGCAAGAACTCAGCGAAGAGGAGACCCGCCACATGCGGGAGCAAGTGAGTGAAGAAGAGCTGGCCGCTTTTGACATCCTCACCCGCCCTGGACCCGATTTAACGCAACAGGAGATCGACGAGATAAAAAAGGTCTGCCGTGATCTATTGGCCAAGCTCAAGACGGAAAAATTAGTCCTGAACTGGCGTAATAAAAGAACGTCGCGGGCAGGCGTTCGCATTGAGATCGAGAAGATGCTCGATGCTGGGCTTCCCGAAGCCTACACCTCCGAGCTCTTTGAACAAAAGTGCGGGGCCTTGTTTCAGCATGTCCTGGAAAAGTATCCCGAACCGGACGCTAGTGTGTATGAAGACGGAGTGGCTTAATAGCCGGGTTTCAGTTTTGTAGGTAACAAAACTGTTTTTTTTGCGGGCTGTGATCAGAGCTATGTTGACGAGAATTGGGCCGCCCGCCCTGTGTCTGGTCTTGGCTGCATTCGGCTACCCTCAGATTATTCATGCTTTAAATAAATAAAATGAGTTTTTTGGCTTTTTTCAAACGAGACAAATGCAAAAGGAATGTGTTACTCAATCAAGACTCATCGGCTGACTCGGCTCTTCCAGCACTCATGGAAGACCTTTGCTGCGAGCTACGCACGGCGCAGCCGAAGTAGCGACACAGATGGAAGCATGCCCTGCGTAGTTCGGAGAACGAAGCGGGGCGCTACTTGTGGATTGAGAATCAGCCCAGAATGGTAAAACCCCTCAGACTAGCTCCTGACTCCTCCCTACCCGACCACGTTGGAGAGTTGGAAGATGGGGAGGAACATGGCCATCACAATGCCACCGATAACGACACCGAGGAAGGTGATCAGGAGCGGCTCCATTAGGGAAGTGAGGGCTTTGACCAAGGTGTCGACTTCGGCGTCGTAGAAGTCGGCCACCTTCACGAGCATGCCATCGACGTTACCCGTTTGCTCGCCGGCGCGGCTCATGTGCTTGACCATGGGGGGGAAGTAGGGGTCGTTGGCGACGACGTCGGAGACTTGCCCCCCTTGGCTGATGTGCTTTGAAATATTCTTACAGGCGTTAAAGATGAAGGTGTTGCCTGAGGCGGAGGCCACGATGTCGAGCGTCTTTAGAATGGGCACTCCGGAGCGCATGAGGATGGCATACGTGCGGCAGAAGCGGGAGAGGTTGACCTTGCGGGTGAGCTCTCCGATGACGGGGAGCTTGCTGATTAAGGTGTCTTTGGTGACCTTCCCTCTCGGCGTCGCGACGAAGCGTTTGATCAGCCAGACGGCACCGAAGATGCCGATGATGATGAAAAGGATGTAGGACTTAAGGAAGCTACTCAGCCCGATCAGGAACTGGGTGGGCTTGGGTAGCTCGGCACCGAAGTCGTCGAACATCTCGGCGAACACGGGGATGACGAAGACGAGCAGGACGTTGACCAAAATCACGGCCAAGCCGATAACGACTGCGGGATAAACCAGGGCGCCTTTGACTTGCTTGATCAGTTTGACCGTCTCTTCAAAGTAGCTGGAGGTCTTTTCTAAAATCTCGGCGAGACTACCGGATGCTTCACCCGCCTCGACCATGGAGACAAAGAGGTTGGGGAAGGCGCGCGGGTATTCGGCGCAGGCTTCGGAAAAGGAGCGGCCAGCCGAGACGTCGTTTTTGACGTTACGAATGATGATCTGGAAGACTGGACTCTCGGTCTGCTCTTCGAGCGCTTCGAGCGCGCTGACGAGTGGTAGACCGGCCTCAAGCATCGCAGCGAGTTGCTGCGTGAAGATAGTCAACTCCATGAGTTTGACCTTCTTGCGCTTGGCCTGCTTCTCGTAGGACTTTTGCTTGGCGCGCCGTTGCCCTTCGGCAAAGCCCTTTTTCTTTTTGCTCGTGGTCGTCGCCTTCGAATTGAGTGTAGCCATTGGTAAGTTTTCGGTAGTGTGTCGTTTGAGGGAATTCTTCGTTAATCGTGCAGAAGATGCAAGTCCTTGACGCAGGAGGGGTTACTTTTGCTGAAAATTTACCTTTGGGGGCAATTTATCTTAGTAAAAGAGGTGGAAATCTCTGTGATCGTGCCTTGACAGTGGCGAGGGCAGGGGTTTTTCTCTCCCGCTTTTCCCAAATACAGGCACTTTTTTATGAAACCAACATATAGACCTTCCAAACTCCGTCGCGCCCGCAAGTTCGGCTTCCGCGCACGTAATTCAACACACTCTGGCCGTAAGGTTCTGGCTGCGCGTCGCGCAAAAGGCCGTCACCGTCTGGCCGCCTAGCCGTATTGTTGGCTTAAATTGTCGCGGGCGTATTATTGAGGCCATGGGTATCCCGGCTTCAATGCGCTTACGTAAGCCACGCGAATTTCAAGGAGTCCGCAGTTTGGGTCATCGTATCCAATGCGGACCTTTTATTTTCCAATGTCACGTCGCGGAAACTGCTCTCGCGCCCAAGCTCGGCATCATCGCTAGCCGCCGTGTGGGTAATGCAGTCAAGCGTAACTACGGCAAACGTATCTTTCGTGAGCTCTTCCGTAAACATGCCAGTGAGCTGCCTCAGGGGAGCGAACTCGTCGTCGTGCTGCGCAGTCATTTCGACCGTTATACTTTCGATGATTTGGCAGTGCGCCTACTGCGAGCTTGCCGCACGATTCAGAAGAACCAAGCAGCTGCGTCATGACCTTTACGCAACAGATACGGCGCTTGTTCACAGCACGCCCCTCGCTGCTCTCCCGTTTCGCCGCGGCTCTAGTGCGTGTCTATCAACTAGTGATTTCGCCGCTCAAACAAATTTTGTTCGGCACTTCCTGCGGTTGCCGCTTTCAACCCACTTGTTCCTGCTACACTCGCGACGCGCTCTTGCGTCACGGTTTTTTCTATGGCGCTTGGCTCGGGCTGCGTCGCATTTTACGCTGCCACCCATGGCATCCGGGCGGATTTGATCCCGTTCCAGACTTGAAAAGCGAGCCAAGGCACGACATTTCACCTCCTTTCAAAACTCATTTAGATGGATAAAAAGAACACACTTTTAGGCGTTGTCTTCATTGCGGCTGGTATCGGCTTCATGTTTTGGCAAAGCCAGCAAACTGAAAAACAGCGCATCGAGCAGCTCGAGCAGTTGCAACAAGCGGAAACGCTGGAAGCACCTGCCGGCGAATCGACGACCCCAGCGGACGCTTTCATGACGGCACCTGGCGGGACACCCGCTACCGCCGAACCAGCGATCACTGTGACTGATCTCTTTCAGGAGGCAGAAGCCATTCAGACACTGGTCGAAGCACCGCTGGTCGGAGAACAGACGATTACTCTGGCTAACGAATTTATCGAGGCGGTCTTCACCACGCGTGGGGGTGCCATTAAGACAGTCGATTTCCTCCAGACGAAACGCGGCGAGCGCGACGATTACGTATTTAATCAAGACGGCTATCTTCCAGCTCTGAGCCTCAGCTATAACGGAGCCGACGGCGCGATGCGCGAGTTTGCGCTCGATTACCAGATCGAGCAACAGACCTCCGATTCCATCACCTTCGTACTCGATCAAGGCGAAGGCATGGTCATACGCCGCAGCTATCGAATCGCACAAGGCGATTCGGAAGCGGAGCCCTACATGATCGCGCACAGCACGGTTTTTGAAAATAGGTCGGACACCGCGATCAACCCGCGCACGATTTACTTCAATCTCGGCACGGCACGACGTATCACTCACGATCAAGTTGGCGCGAACTACCTCAATGTCGGTTATTTCAACGGCGAAGATGCTGAGTTTATTCCCATTAAGAAACTGACTGGTGGTAAAGGCTTCCTTGGCTTCGGTGCTAGCGAGCCCAAGGATGAGATCGCTCAAGCCGCGCGTATCGAGTGGTCTTCCGTTAAAAATCAATTCTTCGCAGGTGTGCTTTCCTCCGAGACCGTAGCCAGCGATCTTAATATATATCCAGTCGAGGCTCCAGACAACGGCGATGGTACGCCTGGCGCGCTTGGCATCTCTGGAAGCGTCGGTTATGAAGTCGGCACCCTCACTGCCGGCGAAACTAAGTCGATGGACTTCCAGTTCTACGTCGGGCCCAAGGAATTTAAGCGTCTCCAAGCGATCGGCAACGAACAAGACCTCGTCATGCAGTTCGGCTTCCTCGGCTTCTTTAGTAAGCTGCTGCTAGCTTTCATGTATGCCATCCACTCCGTTGTCCCTAGCTGGGGCTGGTCGATCGTGATCATGACGATCTGCATCAAACTCCTCTTCTGGCCGCTCACGGCCAAGGCCAGCAAATCGCAAAAGCGCATGGCCAAGATTCAAGGCCCCATGGCCGAGATGAAGGAGAAGTATAAGGACAATCCTCAGAAAATACAGCAGGAGACGCTCAAGCTTTTCAAGGAGCACCAAGTCAACCCCGTCGCTGGTTGCCTGCCCATGATCATCCAGATGCCGATTTTCCTCGGTTTGTTCTATATGCTCCGCACTGCCTCCGAGCTGCGCCACGAGCCCTTCCTCTGGGTGAATGATCTCTCGCTGCCGGATACGCAGTTTGAAATTAACGGCTTTCCTATCAATATCCTACCCATGATCATGGGTGTGACCATGTTCTTCCAGATGAGTATGATGCCCGTCTCACCCACGGCGGATCCGATGCAGCAAAAGATCTTCAAGTTCTTGCCCTTCATCTTCCTCGTCTTCCTTTACAATTTCGCGTCGGGTCTGGTGGTCTACTGGACAGTGCAAAACATCCTTACCATCGTGCAGCAGAAGATTATCAACAGTCGCCCCGATGAGCCTCTTAAGCCCGTCGCCGCGATCGCAGATTCCAAGCCAAAAGGCAAGGGCGGTGCACCCCGCACCAAGGCGAAGCGTAAATAGTCGTTAATTTCCTCTTTCCAGCCTCACGAATTTCAGCTTATTATAAGATATGTCAGGACACAGTAAATGGGCCACAATTAAACGAGCAAAGGGCGCAGCGGATGCCAAGCGCGGTAAAATCTTCAGCGTGATCAGTAAAGATATCACACTAGCCGCACGAGATGGGGGCGGAGATCCCGCCATGAACCCCCGTTTGCGCACGGTGATCGCAAAGGCGAAGACAGCCAACATGCCCTCGGATAACGTGGATCGTGCGATCAAAAAGGGCACGGGCGAGTTGCCCGGCGTGATCTACGAAGAATTGGTTTACGAAGGCTATGGCGCGGGTGGCGTCGGTATCATCGTGGAAATCACGACCGATAACAAAAACCGCTCTGCTTCCGAGGTGCGCAGCACCATGACCAAAAGCGGCGGCAACCTCGCTGGTGTGGGTGCGGTGGCGTTCCAGTTTGATCGGAAGGGGCATTTTATTATCGATGCCAAGCTAATCGAGGAAGAGGCGCTGATGGATCTCGCCCTTGAAGCGGGCGCCGAAGACATTAAGAACGAAGGTGATCACTATGAAGTGATCTGCCCCATTTCCGCATTCGACTCCCTCTCTCATGCCCTGAGTGACCAAGAGATCGAGACTGAATCTGCTGAGTTGGCCTACCTCCCAAATGTCATGGTGCCAGTTGAGGACAAGGATACTGCCCGTAAAGTGCTCCATCTGATCGAAAAACTCGACGATCTCGAAGATGTGAAGGCCGTACACGCTAACATGGATCTCGCTGAAGATTTACTTAGCGACGAAGAAGAGTGATAAATCGACTCCAGTAGTCCTAAAAACCACTTGCCAAGTGCGCAGACTGCGCTCAAGGTGTCATTAAGTTATTTTAAAAATCGAACCCCACAAATAAAAATGCGTATCAAGATCCTCGCTCTTCTTTCTCTTTCATTTGCCGCACTGGTATTTACCGGTTGCGATGGTGGCACCGCCCAATTGGGGCCTAAGGAAGCTAATGTCCTTGGTATTGCTAAGATTCAAAAAGATAACTACCAGCCATCTGGCCACGCGACCTTTGCAGTCAGCACTGACGAGCTTTATACTCGCAAGAATTTCGATGGCGATCAGGTCACATTTCTCTGGGGCTTAGTCACACTCAAAGATTACTAGATCACCCTAGATCTTCAGTTACACTCTTTCCAAACCGCCTCAGCAATGAGGCGGTTTCTCTATGCGTGGTCGGCAACAACCGGTTTTGAAGCCTGAAATTAGAAGTTGGAGGTCAGAGAACAGAAGCCATACCATCTCCAAAAAGGTATGAGCCTGAACCAGCCCCTCCTATTCGGCAGCTGCCGGGATGACCTACGCTTGGCCGGGGAAGAGCTTTTCAGCTCCCCTCCCTTGAGACGAGAAGGGGGGTTCGGCTCCGCGCCCTGCGTAGCTCACAGAGCGAAGCACGGGAGGGCAGATTTGGTTGTCAAGGAGTTGGGGGATTTCAAGCTTCGCCAAAATGGCGAAGAACCGTCGATATCGCTTTAACCTAAATTCGATAGTTGAGAGTGCCGCAAAAAGGCGCAGAAGGCGCAAAATAGAGACTTCCGCGGCATTTTACTCAAAAGTATAGCTCGCCAAAATGCTTCTAAGTCCCGCCGAAGGGCATAATGAATGAAATGAATCGGGGGCGAGGTCTCAAAACCTACATCTGTTTGGTTTTGCGTCTTTTGCGCATTTTTGCGCCTCTTCACGGATTTCGGACAATAGGCAGCCAGGGTCTTCTTTCTTAGCTGCTTGTCTGTCTTAGATTAGAGGCGTCGATGAGTCCGGTGATTGCTGTGATTTAGAGGGTTGAGAAGGTGCTGGC
>Ga0222662_1000912_pt1 | contig 17752 bp, 13 predicted proteins | sample AntAcemetagen600_FD_179821 | JGI IMG/M metagenome (GOLD analysis project Ga0222662, IMG submission 179821) | Saline water microbial communities from Ace Lake, Antarctica - #600 | ecosystem: Environmental > Aquatic > Non-marine Saline and Alkaline > Saline | place: Antarctica: Ace Lake...
AGTAGGGGCCATTCACGTCATTCATCCATCCCATACGAGGACTAAAATGAAATTGAGGGCGATGCGGTCCCCTGTAGGCTGCGGGATCAATGACCTCCTCGTCACTCAGCTTGAGACGATCCAAAACGTCGGGATCATCCGATTTAAAACGAAGGACAACTTCCCGCCCGCGAAACTCGCGAACATCATAGGAGTAGGTTAAATCCGGTTTGTCATTTTTCTTTGCCAGTGGCAGGCGGGTGAAGCGCAAGACCTTGCCATTCTCTTCTATCGTGAAGCGTTGATTTTTCTTCTGCTCGGCCTCCGTCACATTCATCAATGGGAGTTGGATAAAATCGGCGTCGATCACTAATTGACGGGTCACTTCGACCGGGTTCGGGCCTGATACTAATTTGGCATCACCCAAGTCATCCGTCAGCAAAATCTCGTCCAGATTAATATGCCCCCATTGACCTTTACGCTCATCGACGATTTCCAATGTGGCATCGCGTCCGGCCAACTCACTCACGTCCCAACCGGCCGGAGCCAGTGTTTCTTTACCGCCCCCCACCACGTTGGGACCCACGGCGGTGCGGACGACCTTGTTGTCGACAATAAGGTTGATGCAGGTCTCATTCTCCCAGCCTCCGCCTCCTATAAGGAAGGTGATAAAATTCCGCTCAATCTTGAAAGGTGGTGAGGTGAGCTTTCCAGTCGGACTATCTCCTCCGTGGAAGGAGTTCGCTAGGCCGCTGCCGAGAAACCCATCGACGGTTTTTTGCCGCTCCAAGCTGCCGGAAGCCGGGCCGGGTCCGAACGCAGTTCCTTCAGCCTTCCACTCGCCGAAGTCGGCTCCCTCAAAGTCTGCTAGAACAATGGGTTCAACAATGGGTTCGGCGGCTTGACTCGTCGCGGCAAGACCTACTACGAGCAGTGCGGTCACAGATAATTTTAATAATAGAGGTGTGGGGATAATCATAATTTTTGACATACTTTATAGTTTCTTTTTTTACCTCTATTCTCAGTCAACCTATTCTAGGCTGAGTTTTTTTTGTAGTTCTTCTAAGGGCACCCCTTTTGTTTCTGGAACCATAGTTTTGACCCAAACAAGCTGAAGGAGCATCATAAAGCAGAAGAATAGAAAAATATAACCGGGCGCAAAAGCCGTTACCATCAGGGGAAATAAAGTGGTCAAAAGAGCGGCGAAAATCCAGTGGGTTGCACTGCCCAGAGATTGGCCTTTAGCCCGGAATTTGTTGGGAAACACTTCGGCGATAAGCACCCAGATAACGGTTCCCTGACCGATAGCATGTGCGGCGATAAAAGCGAAAATGCAGGCCGGGACTAAGGTGTAATGTTCTGTGAAAAAAGCCCAAGAACACAAGCCGAGCGACGCGATATAGCCGAAAGAACCGATATAAAGAAGGGTGCGACGACCGAGTCGATCAATAAGCCAAATTCCTAGAAAGGTAAAAATAAGGTTGGTTATCCCTATGCCTATAGACTGCAAGAGGGCGGCTTGGCTGCCGAGTCCGCTCAATTCAAAAATGCGAGGGGCAAAATAAAGAATGGCGTTGATGCCGGAAAGCTGGTTAAAAAAAGCAATAAAGAAAGCGATTAGAATGGGGACGCGCAGACGCCGCGACCAGAAGCGTGACTTGGTTGTTTCCTGTTGCTTAGACGCTACTAGAATTTCATCCGCCACAGCTTCAATTTCTTTTTCCGATGCTGTAGGATCGATGAGTCGAAGGACTCTTAAACCTTCCTTGCGGTTATTCTTTCGAGTCAGTAGCCAGCGCGGGCTTTCTGGGATTCCAAAGCAAAGGCAAGTATAAATCAGGGCAGGGATCGCTTCCGAGCCAAGCATCCAACGCCACGCATTTTCACCAATGCCGCCGAGCAGGTAGTTGGAAAGAAAAGCGATCAGGATACCGAAGACGATATTAAACTGAAACATGCCAGTTAGACGCCCGCGATGTGCAGGCGGGGCAATTTCGGATATATAGAGAGGAGCGACCACAGTGGAGATACCGACTCCAACACCACCGATGAATCGAGCCAGTATGAGTGTAGACGCATCCGCAGCCAAGCCCGACCAAAGAGCAGAAATGAAATACAGGAGGCCAATTGAAAGCAGGGTATTTTTTCGGCCAAAACGATCGGTCGGCCAGCTCCCAAAAATCGCTCCCATAACGGTGCCATAAAGTGCTGCCGCCATTGTGATGCCATGGATGCTTGGGGATAATCCCCATAAAGCTTGAATTTTTTGTTCAGCACCTGAGATGACAACGGTATCGTATCCAAACAAAAAACCTGCAAATGCTGCCGTGATAGACCATAAAAAAAGATGTCGGGTCGTTTGTTTTTGTTTTTTCATTTGAGGATGAGCAGCAGGATTGGAGGGCGATGGGGGGCACATAAGAATAAATGGGGTTCGGTGAGCAGACCTAGCTTAATCATTGACTAAAGGTATGTATACATAAAAATACACCCAATGAAATTAAAATTTACGTCTATTCTACTAGCAATGCTTGCTCCATGGTTCATTCACTACGCCGAGGCGAACGAGACCATCGTTCTAGCAGATTTTGAAGGTCTGGATTACGGCGCTTGGGTCAGTACAGGCAACGCGTTCGGAAGCGGCCCCGCTCAAGGCACGCTAGCTAGACAAAGTGAGGTTTCTGGGTATCTGGGTTCGGGTTTAGTCAATACCTACCTAGGACGAGACAATGCTCAAGGCACCCTGACCTCCCCTCTCTTTGAAATTGAACGCAAGTATATCACTTTTCTGATTGGAGGCGGCGGTTGGGCAGGCGAAACTTGCATCAATTTGCTGATCAACGACAAAGTTGTGCGCACCGCAACGGGGCCAAACGCCAGTGGAGGCGGTAGCGAAAGGCTAGATTTCTCAGCTTGGGATGTCGCCGAGTTTCTTGGAAAAAAAGCGCAGATTCAAATTGTGGATCAACGCAGGCATCAGTGGGGGCACATCAATGTTGATCAAATCGAAATGACGAATGAAGCGAGTGTACCCGAATGGGCGAATGAATCAAAAATTCAGCCGAAAACACTAACGCGCACATTGCTGATCGACGCCGACTTTCTCCAGCTTCCCTTAATACAGCCCGCCAAGCCCAAGGAAGCTGGACTTGAACGGCTGGATCTGAAAATAGACGGTGAAATCCGTCGTTTCCTACATGTGGATCTTGCCGCAGAGGGTGTGACTCCTGATATAATTTACTCCTACGATGTGCGCGAATTTCGAGGACGCGAAGTGACGCTCCGATTCAAATCAAGGGATGCGAAAGCTTTAGAGAAGCTTGAGCTAAACAACCAGGAAGTCATTGACCCCGAAGCCTACAGCGGCCCCCACCGCCCGCAATTTCACTTTAGCCCGCGCATGGGTTGGATGAATGATATCAATGGCCCCTACTATCAGGACGGACTTTATCATATGTTTTATCAAGCCAACCCGACCACGACGGGGCATTCCTCCGGATTTGATATGCATTGGGGGCATTCCGTGAGCAAAGATCTTGTGCACTGGGAAGAATGGCCCATCGCGCTTTTTCCCGATAGCAGCGGGCGATGCTTTTCTGGAAGTGCCGTTCTGGTCAAGCACCCGCTCCCGGGGATCGAAAACCCTACAGGACTGCCCACCCCTGCTCTTCTCTTCACCGCAGCAGGAACGCCTCGAACCCAGCGCCTTGCCACAACAGTTGATGGGGGTAAAACTTGGCAGCGTTTTGCGGGCAACCCTGTCCTTCCGGAACTGAACCGGGATCCCAAGGTATTTTGGCACGAGGAGTCTCAGCATTACATTACCTTACTCTATATGAATGAGACCGAAGAAGCTGAGGAAGGCTTCACTATCTACCGTTCAAAAAATATGTTGGACTGGGAAAAGGTCGGCCATATTCCGAGCTGGAATGAATGTCCCGAATTTCTTCAATTAACGTCCCCCAGCACTGGCAAAAAGGTTTGGGTTCTTTACGGAAACTGGAGAGATCGACCGGATCGTGATCTTCTCAAGGTCAATTACCCCTCGGCTTACCAACTCGGGGAATTCGACGGAACCACCTTCAAGCCAACTTCCGAAGTTCGTCCTGCGCACGGAGGCCCCTTTTTTTATGGCGCCCTCATCTTTCAAAACGAACCTAAAGGTCGAGCAATTATGATGGGGTGGGCACGGGGTATTCGTTTCCCCGGAGAACCTTTTAACCAATGCGCCAGCGTACCGTTGCGTATGCAGCTTAAAGAAATTGGAGGCAAAGACAGGCTCTGCTTTGAACCCGTTGAGGAACTGGCCAGCCTTCGCGGCGAGGCCTTGATCAACTTGAAAAATGTTTCGGTAAAAGAAGCAATGGCCGAACTAGCCAAGCTTGACAAGGCACAGCCTGTCGACGTTCTGCTGCGCTTCCGACCAAAAACAGACCATCCCGTTCGTATTCAAATTCGCCAATGTGAATTTGTTTATGAACCCAAAACGGGAAAACTAACTCCTAATCAAAACACGGTTTCCACCGAAAAGTATCGCGTCATCCATTCCGGAAAGTCGGTCAGCGCTCGGTTTTTGATCGATCGCGCGATCATCGAAAGTTTTTGGAATGACGGAGAGGCCGCCTACGCCTTGCGTGGATTGCACACCGATGCCGGGCCAGCTTTTGTTCTTGATGGAGAAGTCGAAATAGAGCAACTGGTCGTTTATCCTCTATCCAATATTTGGGACTAGATTAAGCAGTGATGATCATGCATGAGAATATGAAGCAAGTTACTATTATGACGGCGGACGAAGCGGTCGCGATGATAGAAAATGGCGCGACGGTCGCAACTGGTGGATTTGTAGGCTGTAACCACCCATAAAAACTCACGGCCGCTCTTGAAAAACGGTTTATCGAAAAAGGAGTTCCTGCTGACCTCACGCTGGTCTATGCGGCGGGTCAGGGAGATGGTAAAACACGCGGGCTAGTCAGCTCTTCTCAAGAGCAATGAACTCGCAGCGCGTTAAACTTTGCCACCTTAGGGCCCACCGTCGATACGCACCTTCATCTCCCGAACCGCCTCGGAGATTCCAGTGGAGAGCGCGCGAGCGATGATGCTATGCCCGATGTTCATTTCATGCAGCCAAGGAATCGTCCTTGCCTCTCGAATATTGGTGTAATTGAGGCCATGTCCGGCATTCACGAACAATCCCCCTTCGTGGGCACGCTTGGCACCGGCCTTAAGCACCTCCAACTCCTCCCGATACGACGAGGTCCCCCAGGCGTGGCCAAATTTCCCGGTATGCAACTCCACCGCGTCAGTCCCAAAACGGATCGCCGCATCAATTTGCTCTGGGTCGGCATCAATAAACAGGCTGACAAAAATCCCTTCGGCCTTGGCGGCATCGATGATATGCCGTAGTCGCGACTCGTCGGCTAGCAGATTCAATCCACCCTCGGTCGTGACTTCCTCCCTCCCCTCGGGCACAAGCACAATACTATGCGGAAGCAGCTTTAAAGCGAAACGACTCATTTCAGAAGTGGCCGCCATTTCAAGGTTGAGTGGGATTTGGATAGAATCCTTCGTTCGAATAACGTCGCTGTCCTGGACATGCCGCCGGTCTTCCCGCAGGTGTATTGTGATAGAGTCAGCGCCGGCCCGCTGGGCTTGCAAGGCAATATCCATGGGGTCGGGTTCCACTTCCCCACCCCGATCGCTCGGATGGTCTCGATAGCGAGCCTGCCGCACAGTTGCCGAATGATCGATATTAACACCTAAGAGAATTTTATGGTTCATATTATTTGGGGTCTGAATGACTCGGGTCAAGTGATCGCCAGAGAGTGAACCGTTGATCGAGCAGCGCCTGACGATGCTGGTCGGGCTGAAATATCGGCTCTGCCGCCGCCCCCTCTTCACACACAGACTGCCCCGCAATCATAGCGGCACCAGCCAAACCATCGGATCTGGAACGGCAGATGGGGCGTTGAAAACAATCCGCTGCCAGTTGTAACCAAAAATCGATTCGGCTACCACCGCCCAGTACTCTCAGCGGCTGTTGCTGCTGATAAAACGCCGGCCCCACCATAGCTCGCAGGGCAAAGAGAATACCCTCAAAAGCGGCATAAGCCTTGCCCGCATTTGCCCCCGATCCGTCCTCACCCTGCCAAGCGACCTCCGTCCCCCACTCCAGGGGATAGAAAAACGGGGTCGATTCGTCTACGGATGCCTCGCGAGCGAGCGAGACAAAGGTCTTAGAATCCACCGACCCGAGCAAGGCCTCATTGGCCCAGTCTAAAGCGGAGCAAGCATGGTTCAGGCATTGCAACTCATAGTATCCGCCAGAGGGATACGGTCCCCAAAGGCCGTCTCCGGAGAAAGGCCCTGCTGTCATTCCAGCGGAGCGATAAACGACGCCCGTCGTACCGAGAGTGAGAATAGGCTCACCTTTCCGACAACCACAACTCACCGCGCCGGCGGTGTGGTCGTTCCCCACAGGAACGACTTCTAGATCAGGGTGAAAGCCAGTGGGCACACGGCTTCGCTGCATTGCCAGCGGGCATCCAGTTGGTACGATGCCACCGAGTTGCGAGGGCTCTATATTTGTCGCGGAAAGCGCCTCGTCCCACCAGCACCCATCGACTAATGAGTAAAACCCACTCATTGCAGCGAGGTTAGCATCGTTGCAATGTTCAGCTCCAAGCGCCATACCCAAATAGGCTGGCAGACTCACAAACCTAGAAGACGAATCCCGAGAATGGCACTCCTGCCACCAGAGAACTTTACTCAGCATCAGTCTCGGCGTGACGCGTGGCCAACCTGTGCAACGGTGAAAGTTGGCTCCTAAGCGTTCCTGCAAGACTCTGGCGGCCTCCTCCGCCCGGCCATCCGACCAACCGTAAAAAGGAGATAGCGGAACCCCTTCGGCTGAAGTGACGACAAAGGTATTGGCCTGACTGGTCAAAGCCACTCGGCGGATCGAGTTCAGCTTGAAGTCGCCCGATTCGACCAGCCTTAGAAGTAGTTTGAAAAAGGTCGCTTTGACCACCTCTGGATCAAGTTCTGCCCGGTCTTCCGTATGCAGCGAATACGGCAAAGGCTCAGAGGCTTGACCCACCCGGTTCCCAGCAGAGTCAAACAACGCCGCCTTGAAATTGGTGGATCCTAAATCAACTGCGGCAATCATGTTTGCATAGTCGGTGCCATTTCCTGCAGCATTTCGAGGGTGGTGGAGACGAATTGTTTGCCCAAGGAGGCAGGAAACAAACTCATTTGTGCTTCATAGCCGTTGGCCATCTCGGCCTCTGGCGTGACTACGTACCCCTGCAAATCACCATTCGCAAGGGTGACCGGGAAAACGGGCAACGGAGCTTGCGACTTTAATTCCAAGCCGTATTCGACGAAGAATTCGCCCGGCCAAGCTGCGATCGCGCAATCACCTATTTTGAGCACCTGAATCTCTGCTTCACTGTAACGTTTCCGCAAGTTTTCAGCATCACCACTGGCCTCTGCGTGCGCTAGGGTATGCACTTCTTCCGCACCGAAAACGGCGCATTCGGCGGTACGTATCTGTACTCGATCCACATTTTTCGCCCGCAAACGTTGGTAATGCTCTCTGGCGGCCACTAGGTTGGCGACCGCTGCTTCTACCGAGGGGAAATGCTTGCCTTCAATTTTAATTCGACGGTTGCCTACCGCCAAAGGAAGCGATGTTGCGTAGTGGAGGTTTTTTTGATTGAGAATTTCAGATGCTAGACGTGCGCCTAATGCAGTTCCGATTCGGTCAGCTTCTGCAAAAGTCTGCCCACGGACTACTCGTCGGGGACTTTGGTTGCCACAAACCCCATTGAGATAGACCACTCCGGCACGGGGAAATGCCCGCTCTAGGGACTGCCGTGTGTAATGAATAAAGTCGCCCGAAAACAAAGTAGAGTCCTCGTGCAAAACTGTAGGATGCATGCCGTAAACAGAGAGAATGGCACTTATCTCATTCGTATCGCTGGCACGCAAAACCAGCAACCCAGCCTCTGGGTCTTCCGAACCGTCCGCATCAATGCGGTTGCCTCCGACAATGCCTTCCACATTCGCTTGAAGCCATGCCGCTTTCATTGGTTGCAAGGCTGCCACGGCCGCAACAACAGCGTCTTTCACCTGGGGGATACTGGCGGCGAGATAGCTACCATCTACCGGGGGGACTACGGGATCATCCCGCCAAGCCAAGACCTCGGCGATGTGCGGGCCAGAATGCGTATGCGTGGCTCCAATCAAAATTGCGCTGCTCTGAATGCCGGTCGCATCTTCGATGGCAGCTCGGCACTCTCGCGTCCACTCGGCAGTGACAAAAAGCCAGTCAATGGAGATATAGGCTTGATGGGTGCCTCCCTGTTCTAGCACCAAAACTGAGGCCAGCAAGGGATCATGCTGGCCAGTCGACGTACGCTCTACGTGAGGATAGCCAACCAGAAAACAAGGCTTATTAGGAGTGAGGTCGCAGCGACCAAAACCGGCCTGCAAAACTGATTTTTTTTGTGAAATCACGGGCTCTGTAAGTTTAATTTCTAATAACCTAAATCCCAGCGGGTTTCGATCGGGGCGGCAATGCTCTCGCTTACCCAAACGTCAGTCCTAGTGGTTTGTAAAATAGATTCCGGAACTAAGGGTGTCACTGGGCCATGAAGAACCAATCGACTAGTGGTACGTTGCCAAGAGTGATAGCCGCCGCCGACTGTGATACCATGCATGCTGATTCGATGTTTTGCACCGAGTATTTCGGCAGGGCCTACAGTTGCGGCCTTCGGCGGAACTGCCGTAAGATCACCGCTAGCCCCAAAACACCCATGTAGCGAATTCTGGGCAATAGTAAAGGGGCTGAGCGTACAAATCCGTGTGCCTTGCTGCTTCCATTCTTCCAGTGAATCGGCAGCAAACTCCGGTGCATCGGGATCTACAAAGGCGAGGTGTCCGGTCCAACCGGGGCCGATATAAGTAATGTCGGCCCCTCCTAAATCTTCCAGCATCTTCTGGTAATGGGGCAGCGTTTCATTGCTCAGCAAATGAACTTGTTTTTCCGGTGGACGAAGATCGGCATCGATGGCTCCGTAAAAATACTTTTTAAAGGAATGACCAAAGCCGAACTCCCAACTTTCTGGGGCGATATCGCCATCTTCGTTGGCATACTCATCGAGGTTAAAAGTATGAATGTGATTACAGTTGATACGCTCACGATTTAGACGCTCGGCGACTTTCACATAATTAGGCCACGGGTTGGGCATTAGCATCACGAGACGCTCTCCTGCCTCGCCAGACTCACGGATACGCCGGACAATGTCGTCAATCCAGATCGATTCCATCTTTTCGCCGGGGAGGACTCTTATTCGAAAGTCTGGATTGGCGTGTTGCGTTAAAGCCTCGCCATGAAGGGCGCGCACCTTGGCGACTGCTTGCTTGTCGCGAAAGGGAACAAAACTTGCGGGTTCAAATGAGAAACTAGATTCTGTATTCATTTTCTTTGTGTTTTTTCGCTGTAGGTTGATTCACTTTTCAGCCGGCTTGCCGAGCCATTCGAGCGTGTTGCGGCAACTGACCTTCGTCCTCAACGGCTCCGGCAAGGCGTCGAGTGCGGCGACCTCCGCCCGGTAGCTACTGCGCATTTGCAGTTTAGCATCTTCGTATGAATAAAACGGCGCGTCACTGCCCCAGATCAGTGAATCAGGGAAGGCTTCAGCCAAGTCCCGCAGGACGCGGGCTGGATCATTATAATCCGAGGGGAAACGTTCTTCCGCAATAGCGACAGCTGCCCTATTTTCCACAGCGCACGCACAATGGATAATGTGCGCAGAACAATCAAACCAGGTGTTCGGCATTTCAGCAACGCGCTTCAGGCTTTCGTGATGGTAACGGCAAGAATGCGCGAGAATAAAACGGACATTAGGATTAGCTTCAGCCACGGCTAAGATGTCGCTACACTGCGACCAAATGTCATCCGGCGCGATGCTGGAATGAATCAAAAAGGGCAGATCGTGGGCTTTGGCATATTCCACCATACAACTCCCCTCCTCAAGTAAGGAACGGATGGGTGACTGGAGGATGGTGGGTTGAATCTTAATCCCATGAACAGGATAATCGGCGGGCAGTTTTTCCCACTCTTTAACCTGAGCCGCTGGCATACGTAGCGGATCTGCCATGAGGAAAGGCCAAAGCCGTCGACGACGTTCCGGCACCGAGCGCATAATGTCTTCGCAAAGACGCCTATTTTCAAAAGCGTACGGAACATGGGGCGTATTTTTCGGTAATTCGACACGGTTCTGTCGTAAGCCCTCGATATCAAAGGCCATGTAGGAAACGAATGGAAAAACCACCCAAGCATCGATGCCGGAATCACCTGCTTCGTTGAACAAACGCTCTAGATCGAGCGCATAAGGCGACCAGTTCTGCAAATAGAACAACGGATCGACTCCGATGTGGACGTGATTGTCGATTTTCATAGCTCAGTTACTTATTGCGGTTTCTTGTCATACTTACAATAGCTACAATGACTTTACAGTTTACAGCAGGTGCCTAGTTTCGCGGATTCCAGCGCGGCAGTGAACAAGCGATGGCTCAAATGCGCCTCCTCTGGGGTCGCGGCCTTGGCGAGCAAGGCACTCGGCAATTCAGCTTCGGCCAATTCGCAAACAAAGGCAGCCCACATTTGGAGAATCGCGTCGGTAAACCCGAACTCAAAAATACCGCCAGTGATCGCGGGGAAGACAGGACTGTAACCGGTTGAAACCCGACGCCAATCTTGGCGGCCATTTTGATACTCCAGCAATTCAAGCGTATTGGGATTATTGGTATTAAACCGAGCACACGCTTTGAGCCCTTTGATTTCCAAATACCAACTGTTGGTTTCACCAGGGGCAATCCGCTGGGTGCGGAGGCTGAGCGGAAACACATCACCTTCTTGGTTCTTTGCCTCGCAGAGTAGCGTAGCGTTATCCCAAGTGGCCGTCTCTACCAGACCGCCTTTGCCGTCTGGACGCTCAGGCATAACATTGGAGACGATCGCACGCACATTTTGCGGAAGCCAACCTGCGCGAAACGGGACATGGCAAACATGCATGCCAAGATCTCCCATCACCCCATAAGCTCCATTACTGGCAACAATTCGTTTCCAGTTGGCAGGCTTGTCTGGGTTAATGTCGCTGGAGTGAAGGAAGCCTGCATTGACTTCGAGCAAAGTCCCAAAACTGCCGGATTCAATCATCCGCCCAATCGCCTGAACCGCCGGAAAATACGGAAACTGCGAACAGCAGCGGATCAGCAAATTAGGTTGCTTAGCCATTGCCGCGAGAATCTTTTCGTTGGCGGCCAGATCGATACCGAAGGGTTTTTCACCGAAGACGTGTTTACCCGCCTCAATCGCAGCCACATAGACTTCCTCATGCAGGTGGTGCGGCACGGCGATGTAAACCGCCTCCACCTCGGGATTACGCAGCAGTTCACGGTAGTCAGCCGTTGATTGCGTGACGGCAGGAAAATGCTCGGTGAACCATTGACGCGGCCCCTCACTACGATTGCAAACGGCGACGATTTCCGGCTTGGCCGGCATGTCTTTCAAGTGACACCAACGCGCGGCCGCACTGGCAAACTCTTTTCCCATCAGGCCGCAGCCAATCACTCCAAAACGGATTTTTTTCATAGTGCTCATACTTTAAGAATAGCCATGTTCTTTTTCAACTTCGCCGATGGCTTCTTCGATCATGTCGAGCCCTTTAAGCAAGGTCTTCTCATCCATCACGATGGGCGGGCTCATCCGCAGAATATGCCCCGCAGGGATCCAGGCCAATCCTTTACGGAAGGCCTTTTGATAAACCAAGGCACCTGCTTCTTCGAAGGGCTCTTTAGTTGTGCGATCCTTGACCAACTCAATCCCCATGAGGCAGCCCTTGGCTCGGACGTGGCCGATGATCGGGTGGCGCGTCTGCATCTCTTCCATTCGCTTCAGAGCCACCTCACCAAGATGAATGGCCCACTCATTGAGATTTTCCTCTTCTATGACTTTGGTTGATTCGAGTGCCGCAGCGCAGGCCATCGGATTGCCGCCGTAGCTGCTAGAGGCGGAAATTGCCTCGAAGCTTTCTTTGTAGGGTTCGCGCACGGCTACACAGGTGACTGGGAAGCCGTTGCCGAAGCCCTTGCCAATCGTGACGATATCTGGAACCACATCCCAGTGTTCCATGCAAAGGAACTTACCGGTGCGCCCCCAACTCGTGAGCACTTCGTCGATCATCATGAGCAAGCCTCGGTCGTCGCAGAACTTGCGCAATTTCGGAAAGAAATCATCTGGTGGCATAATCGATCCGCCCCACCCTTGAATAGGCTCTAGAACAAAACCGGCGACATCGCCCACGGTTGCTTTGTTCAAATACTCATCATAGAATTTCAAGTAAGCATCGGTGTCGATGGTACCGTCGTCTTTACTCCACATCGGTCGATAAACATCGGGGCGTGGCACCATGTGCGAACCAGGCGCACGCACCCGCCCGTAAGCCTGGGATCGGATATGCCCGAGAGAGACAGCTCCGGAGGTTTTACCATGGTAGTCGTAGAAGCACGACACCATTTCGTTTTTGCCAGAAGCCGCTCGCATCACTCGCATCCCAGCTTCTACCGCTGTCGTGCCCGAGTCATACAATTGAAAGCCGTTCAAGTCGCCAGGTAAGACGTCCGCCAGCTTCTCCATTAACTCAGTCTTCACTTTGGTGGTAAAATCATGCGCATTCATCAGCTTGTGAGCCGCTTTGGCGATTCCCTCACTGATCTTAGGGTGACAATGCCCCAGCGTTGTTACATAAATTCCGGAGGAAAAGTCGATGTATTCATTCCCATCGACATCGCGTAAAGTGCAAGCCTCGCCGCTGTCAAAGGCCACCGGAAACAACTTCACTTGACCACTCAAGCCTTTGAAATGCTTGGTGCAGCGCGTGTGCCACGATTTCGACTCTGGTCCGGGCGCTTCCGTCACCATGTTGGGTATTTTACTCAAATCCGTCTTGCCCCACTCCAGGGTATTAAAATCATCTGTTACTGTATTGCTCATAAGTTTGATCGTTTAGATTTAGTTTTGGTGATTAAACCACGCACACCTGATTCGTCAGGCGCTTGGCGGTCTGTAAAAATTGGCCGGGCGCACCAGCATCGGTAATAAAAAAATCAAAGTCGCCGAGCGAACCGGTGCGAACCAGCGCGGTTTGTCCAATCTTGGAACTGTCAGCGAGTAAGCAGGATTGGCTGGATTTTTCCCTCATACACCGGTCGACTCGCCCCAAGTGCAGATCGACATTATAGACGCTGCCATCCAGTCCGATACTCTCCGCCCCCTGAAAGACCCAATCTGCGGCAAAGAGTTCGAGGCAATGTTCCGTCACTGGACCAGTCAGATCAGGACTGCCCTTATGGATCTTCCCGCCCAGCAAAATCACTTCCAAGTCATCTGCGAATTGCAACTCCGAGGCGACCGCCAGACTGGGGGTAATCACCGTCAAGCCTTGGATAGAGGACAGCAGACGCGCCAGTTGCAAAGTAGTGGTTCCAGTATCGAGGATAATACGCTGCCCAGGCTCAATGAGATCCAATGCCACTCGGGCGATGGCTTGCTTTTGCTCAAGATGCGCCTTCTGCCGCTCGCGATACTCAAACTCAAACACCATCCGATCAGACAGCACAGCCCCGCCATGCGTGCGCTGAATACTTTCTGACTTCTCCAACACCTCTAAATCACGCCGGACAGTCATTTCGCTGACCTGAAGCTCTACAGCTAGATCAGCAATCGATACGGCAGTGTCACGCGCCAAAGCGTCCGCTATGCAACGGCGGCGAACGGCGGCTGGCCATTTTTTTCGAAGCGATATGCTCATATCTGAGTCACTAAATGTTATATTTTGTTACTTGCAACAAATAAATAACATATTCTAACAAAAAATATTGCGCGTTAATCCTATCATTATTGTATTTCTCAACTGCGCAGATGAACCCAAGGCACCCCCGCGCTAACGCCCGTAAATGCCCTCACATTCAGCTGCCGGAGCTTCAACCTCGGCAAAAGCACTCACCATAGACTTACAATACTGCGTCAACCCAACGACATCTGCACCTAAATTGATGAAGCGGTAGCCAAGGTCGATCAGTTCAGAAAGATTGGACGGACTACCGACCGTGCCCGCAAATTTACCGTGCTTAAGAGCGACCTCCGCCACACGCTTGCGAGCATCCACTAAGCGGGGATGATCCCACACGCCCGGCGCACCGATGGCGTGACTGAAATCGCCTGGACCAAAAAACAACATATCTACCCCAGGCAGGGCGGCGATGGCATCCAACTCCTCCAAAGGTTCGGGATCTTCAATCTGCAAAGCCACAAAGCGCTCTTCGTTGGCGGTTTCAAGGTATTGCGTAAAGGGAATCCCACAATACGCACCATCGGCATTCCCGCCATCGACTGGTCGCATTCCGAGTGGTTGAAAACGGGTCATGCGCACCACGTTTTTGGCATCCTCCAACCCCATACAGTGCGGCACCATAATCCCGGCTGCATCCATTTCCAGCGGACGGATATAATCACTGTAGCTTCCGCGGCTGATCCGCACCAAAACGTCGACGTCATGCGCCTTGGCTGCCCAAATCATAGATTCGATATCGCCTATCCCGTTCGGTACATGCTCCAAGTCTGGCCAAATGCAATCGACCCCAGACATCGCAGCAATCTCCGCAACCCGAGCATCGCCTAAGTTAAGCTTAAAACAGGAGACGACTTCACCTGAACGCAATTTTCTTAATACCCGACTAGGTCTCATTTTTCTCATAATTTAATTTGCCTGCCTATGTGTATGCACAGTAATACATTCCTAAGTCAAGATAGCTTTTGAGTTAATTCTTCATTTCCTCCACTCATTCCTCATACGAAAATACCAACGAACAATACATTCCTAATGACCAAGCCAATCATAGACAAAGAAGAGCTTCGCCTCGCCATCCTCGGAGTCACTCCGGGCAACGGACACCCCTACTCATGGAGCGCAATGTTCAACGGATACGATCGAGAAAAGATGACACGGGAGTGCCCCTATCCCGCAATTCCGACCTATCTCAACAAACAACCAGAAGCCACTCTCACAATCCCGGGTGCCAAAGTCACTCATATATGTTGCACTGGAGAAGGAGAGTTCACAGCAGAACACGTCGCCGCATGCACCAATATTCCGAACGTAGTTCTAAACCCCGAGGAAGTCATTGGCCAGGTTGATGCCGTCATTATCGCGACTGACATCGGATCCGAACACGTTGAGCGCTGTCGCCCTTTTGTCGAAGCAGGCGTGCCGATCTTCGTCGACAAGCCTATGGTCGACAACCAAGCCGACCTCGCTGTGTTCGACCAATGGATTGACCAGGGTAGCGCCATTCTAAGCAGCTCGTCGATGCGCTACTCAAAAGAATACCTGCCCTACCGCATGTCGACCCACAACCTCGGGGAGCTCAAACTCGTCACTATGAGCATGACCAAATACTGGGAGACCTATGGAATTCACGCCATCGAGGCAATCTACCCCATCCTCGGCCCAGGGTTCCTCACCTGCCGCAATGTCGGCGACAAAAACCGCAATTTTGTTCACTTCACGCATCGGTGCGGCGCCGATGTCCTCATTTACCTGCGCAAAGACATGGGCGCCGGGACAGGTCTATTGACTCTGCAAGGCAGCGATGGTTTCGACACACTCAAATCGAAGGACTCCTTTTACTCGTTCAAAACCCAGCTAGAACACTTCGTCCAATACCTCCGGACTGGCGAACGCCCGTTCCCCTATCAGGAAACGCGCGAACTCATGCGAATGATCATCGCCGGAATCCGCAGCCGAGAAGACGGCGGCGCGGAGGTAGAGGTTTAGAGCAGTCTGCTCTAGTCCAGACTATTGAGCAGTTCAATCGTAGCACTCACCAGCGCTTGGGCGCTCTCGGGCGATTTGAAGGTGGCTGCGCTGGCCTCATAGCCTCCTTCTTCAACCGCTTCAGCGGTCACCAAATACCCTTGAGTGTGACCATTGGCATAAGTGATTACCCGGCAGTCTGGACGTTTCTCCCTAAGCGCTAGAGCGAATTCCACAAAAACCTCTCCAGGCCAAGAGACAAAAAGTTGAGCGCCGACCCTCAGCACCTGTATCTCGGCAGGCAGGCAATTTTCCCGGCTCGTCGCCTCAAGTTCACCAGAAGCCTTTCGCTCCGCCAAAAGGCGCATACGGATCGCACCAAACCAGTCCGTTTCGGCAGTCCGAATGACCCGGGGGTCTTCCCCCGCCTCCCGCATCGATTCAAACCGCAAGCGCAAACGCTCTTCCCGTTGCTTTGCAGCCTCAACTTCCGGAAAATCATTGAATAAAAATTCCTCCACCTGGATACCCTCCAGTCCTAACCGAGGGCTCTTCTCAAACACCATCTCCTGAAGTGCCGCTTTAACGCTGTCGGCCAACAAGTTCCCCAGGCGACTCGCCTCAGAAACAGTATTGTTACGCGTAAAGTGCCGCGGCGACTGATTGCCAGCAGCTCCGGTAAAATAGACAATCGGAATGCCACCGAAGTCCTGCTGCAGAGCTGTCCGCGTATGCCCGGGAAAGTCCCCGCTGACCAAAGTGGAGTCTTCATGCAAGACCGTCGGATGCACACTCACCACCAATAAAATCGCCAGCAAGCCTTGGCCATCCGCTTCCCGAACAGCCAGAACAGGCACCTCCGGATCGGCCGTGCCGCCTGCGACTCGCCGATTTCCTCCGATCGCCGAGCTATCAGCCAAAGCAAATCCAATCTCCGCAGCCTGAGCCCGGTTAAACGCCTCCACTCCACTCAATATCGCCTGCTCAACCACCCATTCCAGATACTGAGAGTCCGGATGCCTCTGCGGATCATTCACATAAAACGGATACGGCCCTCGTGAAACTGGAGCGGAATGCGTATGCGTGACTGCAACCATAATACTCCCTGCCGCCAAGCTCGTTTGCGCCTCAATCCCAGCGCGAATCGCCTGCACGGAGTCTTTGTCCAAGAACAACAGATCCAAACTCATGGCTAGCCACCTCTGCGCTCCGTTCTCCACGTAGAGCGCAGAGCTGTATAGGTCGGTGTCGACACCCGTGGAAAAACGGCGCACCAGCGGGTAGCCATCTAGAAATTGTGTGCTCGATGGTGAAATACAAACTGCACTGGAACCGGCTTTTAGCGACATGGGTTGACTCCTTTTTCTTTGGTGTTGACGTCAGTGAATAAGAAATGTTGTAACAACTGATATTAATGTTGCAACATAAAAAGAATACAGGAGTGGCCTACCGCCAGTTGGCAGAGGAAATCACGGACGCCATCCTCTCCGGCAGCTATGCCCCCGGAGACCGTTTACCGGGAGAACTTGAGATGGCGAGCCATCGAGGTTTATCCCGAACGACTGTGCGCTTGGCGATGAAGCAATTGGAGGGCGATGGGCTGATTTTCCGGCGCCGCGGCGAAGGCACCTTCGTCAGCAGCCATTCCGGCCGCACCCGCCCCGTCTGCAACTCGTTCGACACTTTTGTCAACGACCATGCCCACCGCTTACAGCGGGAAGTTCAGCTGATGGAGTGGCGAGTTGTCACGCCCGACCTGGCCTCAGCTCTGGGCATTCCCCTCAATGCCCCCGTCCTTTATTTCCGTAGATTGGATCGCCTCGACAACCGCCCGCTTTCTTACGACGACGGTTGGATCGTCGGTCTCCATGCCCACGCCCTGACGCGCGATG
>Ga0222662_1000913_pt1 | contig 17743 bp, 7 predicted proteins | sample AntAcemetagen600_FD_179821 | JGI IMG/M metagenome (GOLD analysis project Ga0222662, IMG submission 179821) | Saline water microbial communities from Ace Lake, Antarctica - #600 | ecosystem: Environmental > Aquatic > Non-marine Saline and Alkaline > Saline | place: Antarctica: Ace Lake | collected...
CCACAGCGCGGCTTCACCCACGAAGTACGTGTGGAATCCCTGGACCTCGAGGTTGTAGACGGTCGCGGTCTCCTGGAGCCACGTCCCCGCTGCGACCTGCATCCAGCCGCCGGAGGCGGTCAGGACGAGATCGCCCACCGCGAGGTCGCCGGCCGCCACCCAGCCGTGCTCCACCGAGCCGAAGGGGTGCTCTGGCGTGACCTTGACCACCTCCGACTCGCCGGCGTCGTTCTCGAACACCAGACGGACGAGCTGCGCCGCCTCACGCGCGTAGGTGCGCGCCACCGGCCGCCAGTCGATGACGTCGCCGTCCTCCTCGCGGGAGAGCACGACGTCGTCGATTGACAGCTCCTCGATCGGGACCAGGCCGTCTGACGTGTGCACCAGCGTGCCAGCCACGAAGCACGACCCCGACCGACACCCACCGCCGGTCCCTGAATCCCGGCTGCTCTTTGCCGCCGCCGCATCGGCGGAGCGAGGCTCTCCGTCAGCACGGCCCGACGAGGCCGGGTTGGGATCCGCTCGCCCAGCGTCTGGTGAACGGGAACCGCGACCGCTCATGGCGCGGGCTGCCCCACCAGCAGTCATCAGGACGGCCCCTCCGATGAGGCCTCCTACCGCGTCGTTGCGCTCGTCCGCAGAGAGCTGCCGGTCGTTCAGCCAGGCCTTGCCGGTGCTCGCTTCGTACACCGCCCCGACACCGACGACTTCACCCAGGGTCCCTGCGATCGCGTAGCCGTGACCCGCGCCCCGCTCCCTCCCTGCATCCAGCGCGTCCTGGTACGTACTCACCGTGGTGACCGCGGCGTATGCCATCAACGCACCTCCGACGAACGCGCTCAGCGCCCCGCCCGAAGCCACCGTGCCGACCACGAACAGTCCGACGCCCACGGTCTTCGCCCCGCCCCACAGCGCTCGCTTCCAGCTGAACCAGTCGTCGCCGCCTGACCGAGGACCGTTCCGGTTCATCGGCCCCTCGATCCTCGGGCCCTCACGTAGGTGCTCCTGCGTGTTCGTGCGCGGCGAGGTCGACTCACCCTCCGCGGCGCTGCTCGGGGCCTTCGGCAGTGAGGGCTCGTCCCGCCTGGGCTCCAGCTCCGCCACTGGGTCCGCCTCCGGTGGCCTGGGCTCCTCCTGGACGTCGGGCTCGGCCTCGGCGGGGACGGGGGCCTCCGCCGCAGGCCCCCGAACCGATCCACGGGAGGTCCGCGCCTCCACCTCGCCCGACGGGCTGTTCTTCCACCCTCCTGGCTGGGCGCCGACCCAGTTGTCCACGCTATTGGGGTCGTTCTCCGGCTCGAGGATCGTCGGCACCCCGTCACGGAAACTCCCAAGGTCCAACATCGTCCCATCGGCAGCCCTCACTGCCCTGGGCTGCTCGTCCCCCGAGTCCTCCATCGCCCCACCCTCACCGCACCCGAGGCACGTGACGTCGCCGACTCGAGGCGTGTAGTTGGATGGAATGTCCGGCAGGCTCGGGGTCATCATCGCGAGGCTCGCGGCCATCAGGCCCGGCCGCTGAGGCCCCAGCCGCCTACGCATGGCCTCCTGCCCGGCCTGATGGATCGGGTTTGCCCAGTAGACATCCATGTCGATGCACGCCCCGGACGGATCCGAGAAGTTCACCGGATCCCCCGCCGCGAAGCGGTAGCTGTTGAGGTCGCCCTCGACCCCCATCGGGTCCATCTGCAGCCACGTGCCCGTCACCGGGTCGTAGTCACGCATCCCCGCAGACAAGAGCTGGACGCCTCCCTGGCTTGGGAGCATTCCCTTGAACGAGGTCGCCGGTGGGCTCCCGTCGGCTTGAAGCACCCCGCCGTAGGCATCCCAGCGGGCCTGCCACGCCAAGGCGCCATCGCTCCCCGCGCCCATCAACGGGGACCCGTCCGCGCCCGTCACCACGGCGCTCGTCGCACCGCTCGAGAGGCTCAACAGTTGGGCTCCGCCCTGGTTCAGCAGGTTCTCCACCTGGCCATTCCCCTCGACCACCCAGGGCAGCCACGAGTCGGGCCCCGACAGGAACGTCCGGCTTCCCGCGCTCGTGGTCTCGCCAACCCTCATCCCATCGACGCCGTAGGCGTACGTCGCGGACGAACCCACGGTCTCCACCCGCCCCCGCGGGCTGTACGTGTAGGCCTGCCCACCCTCGCCCTGCTGCCGGCGGCCCGAGGCGTCGTACGAGAACGCCGAGTCGTCCGCGCCTTCACGCCACAGGCCGCCCAACTGGTTGTCTGGGCCGTAGAACGCGGTCAGGACCGGGGCCCCGTCGAGGCTTCGCGACAGCCGGTTCCCGACTCGGTCGAATGCCTGCTCGTAGACGTCCCCATCGAGGTCCTCGACCGTCAGCCAGCCACCGCCGTTGTACTCGTAGGCGTTGGACTCGCTGTAGGTCCCCAGCGGGCTCCCCAGACTGTCGAGGGTCTCGCGACCGGCGAGGCGCCCAAGGGGGTCGTAGTCGTAGTCGACCAGCACATCCCAGCCGGCGTTGGAGCCGGGCCCCACCGGCGCGTCGTACGAGACGAGGCGCGTGTCGAGCTGCCCGTCCACGTCGTAGGTGGACGACTCCCACACGCCGCCCTTCTTCCAGGTGCTCTTCGGGCGCCCCATACCGTCGCGGGACAGGACTTCGTACAACGTCGGTGACGTTCCCTGGGGACCGTCCCACACCCTGTTCAGGGACCCGTTGTCGTAGTCCAGCGCCACGAAGTCGCCGCTCGGCCAGGTGATCCCGGTCTTCTGCCCGAGAAGGTCATAGTCGAAGCAGAGCTCACCGGCCTCACACGCCTGATTGAACGGGGTGAAGGTCGGGGTCGCTCCAGCGAGGACCCGCCCCAGCTCCGTAGGCCGATCAAAGTGGTCGTAGCTGGTGAACCTCGTCTCGACCGGCTGGCCGTTCCTGGACACCTCGGCGCGGCTGCGCCGGCCCAACGCGTCGTAGCGCAGGGTCTCGGACTCCGTCTCCAGACCCCCATCCTGGCTCCACTGGACCTGCTCCAGACGGCCCTGCAGGTCCCAGTCGTAGTCGACCACCGTCTCGGGCTGGCTCGGATCGCCGACCAGCTCGAAGTCGAGTCGCCCGAGTCCGTCGTAGAGGTACTCGCGCTGGGTGGTCTCCGTGAGACGCTGGACAAGCCGCCCACTACCGCCGGCCGGCGAGACGTCGTACTGCCAGCTGGTGACGTTGTCGTTGCCATCGGTCAGCGAGAGTCGCCGGCCGCCGGCTGTGTACGCATACGAGGACTCCGCGTACTCGTCCGGCGCGCAGATCTCCGCGATCGGACTGGACGCACTCGCCATGCCAACGCACACCGGCGAGAGCGCGGTCCGGCTCGCCTGGATCTGCCCCGCGTCGAGCTCCCAGTCGAACTCCGACCGCTGCAGCTGCTCGCCTCCCAAGGACTCGGCCCAGACGGCGGTCACTACCGGCCCCTGATACTCCCGGTGAAAGGTCGTTCCCCGCGGGTCCGTGTGCTGAGTCAGCTGGCCCATGGCGTCGTAGATGAACCACTCGTCCGCCGCCCCGGGCAGGAAGGGGTTGGTGACACCGTCGCCATCCTCGCGCCACTGCAGCTGGCCATCGGGCCAATACCCGAACGTGGCCGGAGCGCTGCGTCCAGGGAGGTGCAGCTCGGCGAGGTACCCAGAGTCCGCGTAGACCCAGCGGGTGGGCTCCTGGCTGGCGACGCTCGGCTCGAAGCGCGCGTTGCGGCCCATCGAGTCGAACCACATCACTCCGGGCAGGTCTCCGTTGACGGCGGTGCCCTGCAGACGCCCCGCGTCGTCGTACTGCGGGATCACCCACCGATGCAGCCCCGCAGTGACGAGCTCCGCCGTCGCGAGCGTGCCGTCGTCACGCCAGGTGTGCCGCCACTCCTCCGCACCCCGAATCCGGCTGTCGAGGCGACCATCCTGGTGGTAGGTGAAGAGGGTGCAGACCTCGCCCGAGGCGGCGCCGCCAGGACACTCCGCCGTGACCCGATCGAGATCGTCGTAGGCGTACTCGACCAGCGCCTCCCCCGACGGCCAGGTCAACAGGTCGGCCGTCGGGTTTGCGGCCCCCCGATAGATCTTGAGCAGTCGGCCCCACGAGTCGTACTCATGGTCGATGGCGACTCCGTCAGGGTCCACCGAACGCAGAGTGCGCCCGACGTGGTCCACGAAGGTCACGCTCGTCGAGCCATCGGGATGGAGCACCTCGTTCCTGACGCGACCCAGCCCAGCCGGCGCGAACGACATCGTGGTGACGCCCCCGTTCCGATCCGTGATCGAGATGGGCCGGCCACGGGCGTCGAAGCCCACCGACTCCACGGTGCCGTCGGGGAATCGTGTCTCGACTCCTCGTCCCAAACCGTCGTGCACGTACTGCCACACATCCGCGGACGGGTTCGAGACAAGGGTCGCCTGCTCCACCGCGGCGGTCTCCGAGGACGGCTGTGGGGGGGTCACTCGATACTCGAGCGAGGAGCCACCTGGGCCGATGCGGTCCCGGCCGACGACACGGCCGGCGGCGTCCCGAAGGACCTTGAATCCCGTGGCGTCGGGGCCGAAGTACTCGTCCAGCCGCCCCGCTGGGGTCACCGACATCGAGGTGCCAGGGAACAGCGGCGCCAGCACGCCCGATCCGTCGACCCCCGTGAACGATGGGAGCTGGGCCCCGGTCCGCACACCCAGCCCGTTGTACTCGTTGCTCGTCACCCGCCCCATCGCGTCTTCGAAGAGCTCGACCTGTCCGCTGGGGCGCGAAGTCGTGGTCGCGTCGACGCGACCGTCCACGATGCGCTGCTTCTGGAGTGGCGTACGAACCCACTCGACGAGCCGTCCGTCGGCGAGCCACCGAGCAGTCCGGTCGTGGCGGAACTCGGTGGTCTGCGCGTGGCGCAACGGGGTGCTGCCCGCCAGGACGTCGCTCAGCGCGCCCTGGGTTGCGCTGGACCCGACCGATCGGCGGAGCGAGTCGTACTCCGTCAGTCCCCACTGCGGCGGGACCCCGTCGGCTGCGATGTCCCGATTCGACCGCGCGACCGGAAGCCCGTCATCGCTGTGGATGTGGACCACGCTCGCGACGGTGTCGCCAAGGCACGCACCGAACAGGTCCGCCGGCGACGTGGCGGAGAGCCCCACCGCGCTCGAGGGAAGCTCAAAGCCTTCGGTGAGTACACAGGTCTGCTCCAGCATCGGCAGCCCCCGGCGGGAGAAGTAGCTGAAGGTGGCGTTCTCTCCATCGGTCGTCCCGATCTGGGGCGCGGCGCCTCCGTGGGACTCGATGCGGTCGTCATAGACGGTCCAGACGCGCTGCTGGGGCTGGCCCGCTCCTGGGTCCACGGTGGTCAGCAGCGGCCGACCGAACCCGTCATGGAGACCACGCTGGGACATCCCCGACGTGGTCACTGTCGAGACGATGTTGCACAGCTCGTCGCGCGCGTCCCAGCGCACCTCGCTTCCTTTGTGGTGAGCGGTGATGCCGCCACAGGACGACTCGTAGGCCGTGACCGAGGTGACCCCATCCGGATCGGCGTAGGCTTCGGTGCGGCCAAACGCGTCCGAGCTCGACGACCACGCCGAGACCTCGCCGCTGGATGCGGTCGTTGTGCCACCAGTGATGGCCCATCCGCTGCGCGTGTAGGACTCCACCAACCCCAGGCTGGCCCAGGCCCCCGCCCCCTGAGCATCGAGCCCAATCTGCTGCGGCCCGACATGCCCCTGGGGCGCGCCGTAGGCCATCGCCGCGATCTGGTCGTCGTCCACGGTGGATCCGTGCCCCAGAGCGTAGACAGTGGTCGGGACGGTCCAGGTTCGATCCCACGTGGTGTCCTGCAGGGTCTGGTCCCCCATCGTCGCGGGGTTCCCGACGCCGGAAGGCACGCCCAGATCGATGTCCGTACCGACCAGCCCGCTCTGATACGGGAAGATCCAGGCCTCCTGCGACGTGGCTGTGCGCAAGTCCGGCAGGTTCCCCTTTGCTCCGCTGTGCGGGTTGGTGAAGCCGGCGCAGTCCGAGACGTAGGCGTCGAGCGAGCCGTCAAAGGACGCCGGCGCCACGGGGATCGCGACGGCGCACGACCTCCACGGCGGGGCAAAGAGGGTCGCGCCGTCTGAGGGGTCGAACGACGGCTCCCCAGACGGTTCGGGCGCCTCGGGGGGCGGTGCGAACTCCCAGGTCGGCTCGCCCGAGCAGCACCCCGCGAACGCGCTCGGGTCTAGCTGGACGCCTCCGACCTGCTGGTACGGCGCTGGCTGCCAGAGTGCGACCTCGTCCAGTTGATGGAGGCGCGTGCGCACCGCGACCAGCTGACCGCTGGCGGCGAAGGTGGCGTCGAGCCAGCGGACGCCTGGCAGATCGCGGCTCGTCGTGAAGAGGGACTTGGTGAAGGCCCCGCGTGAGCCTTGCTCGATGAGGGTCTGACACCCCAGGAAGCGCCTGTCCCCTACCCGGCACCCGAATCGCTGCCAGACCCGATACCCGCGCGCATCGAGGACCCCGGCGAGCCCCCAGCTCGACGACGGCAGGAGCGGGTGATCGGTGGGATGGGTCGGAGCCCACTCCAGCATGCTGGTCCCCGCCCAGCTCGTCCGGTCCGCGCCGTCGGCCTCGCCCGTTTCGTAGGTGATGCCGACGAGCTGAAGCTCCGGAAGCGCACGCCCCTGCCGCCGCACCGACCCCTGCGCGCCCTCGAACGACACGTGATCGACGAAGCCATCGCCATCGATGTCGATCAGCTGCGAGACGGCGTCCTGGCCCATGAACGCAGCCCGCGCGTTGACCCTGCCCCCCTCATCGATCCGGGTCGACAGGGTGCCGAGCCAGGTCAGCGACCCGTCGCCATCGAGACGTCGCGCCGGGCTCGACTCGCAGGCCGACCCCGCGATCACCCCCATGTCGCGGTAGGACTGGGGGAAGTGGACCGCCAGTGGGTAGGGCTGCGCCGCGTCTTCCGGGACCTCGAGCCCGTCCCAGGAGGCGGTGAGCACGTCGGGGTTGCCCTCGCGGTGACAGAGCTGCACCCACTCCTGCTGTCCGTCGCCGTCGATGTCCGTCCACTGACCACCGGGCGTCATGCTCGCGGTGGAGGCGAAGCCGGGCTTGCCCAACCCGCGAGAGAACCGATGCCGCAGCCACGGGTGCCAGCGCTCCCCCTCGGCGAGGTACGCCAGATCGATCACCGGCAGATCGCTGGCCACTTCGGACGCGGGAAGGAGTGGGTATTCAGGGCCGTCGGGCCCACCCGAGCCGGCGCTAGGCTCTTCCGGTCCGTCGTCGTCGTCAGCAGCGTCATCGTCATCGCCGCCGCCCGAGCCGCCGCCTGAGCCGCCGCCGCTGCCTGATCCGCACCGGCCCGCCTCGATGTAGTCCTCGCACTGCTCGAAGGCGGCACCGCAGGGGGCGCAGCAGAAGCTCGGCAGGTCCAGCTCACCGACTTCGCACATGGGCGCCGTCCAGGGCTGGCGGAGGATGGGGTCGTCGCATGTGCGCCCCAGGCTCAGTCCGTTGAACGGGAGCGCGGCGCAGTCGGTCGGCGCCTCGTCTGCGATGCGGTAGCGCGAGAAAGGAACCCCCAGGGTCGGCGGGGGCTGGGCCCCCACGGTCGGTGACTCCACGAACGCGCCGGTGCACGTCCCATAGAACACCTCCGAGTACACCCCATCCGACTGCGCGGGCAGCTGCACCGACAGCCACTCCTGGGGGATGTCGTTTCGGTTCTCCCACGACGCGAACTCACGGAACAGCGGCTCGGTCTCCACCGCGATGGACACATCGCTGCAGCCGTCACCGTTGATGTCGCCAAACCGCATGTGCTGGGCCAGGTACTCCCATCCGGTGCTCGCAACCCACGGGGACGAGACCTCGTGGTTGAACGCGGAGAGCCGACGAGACGACACGAGGTATCCCGACTCCTGGTCCTCGGTCTCGCAGCTCAGCAGCTGCGTCGAGCCGCTGGACAGGGTCCCCCATGGGGTTGTGGTCCCGCCCCAGAGGAGCGCTGCTTCCGCGTTCCAGGAGTCGTTCCCGAACTCCGGCTGCACCCGGCCGATGGGAAAGTCCATGGCGACCCCCGACACGGCTCCGGTGCCCGGGCCACCGAAGAGGGGAAGGTCGATGGGGAACGGTCCCGCGTACCCGTCGGAGCCCCCGAAGTACACGGTCCAGCGAGGGGTCTCATCCGAGGGGTCCTTGGGCGGGGGGATGAGGCAGAGACCGCCCGAGAGGGCGTCGGCCTCGAGCAGGTCTTGCTGGGTGTCCGCGCCCAGGTTCGCCCACTCGGGAGTCCGGGTGAAGTCCCAGGGCTCCTTCTTCGCGGTCGGCGGGTACAGGGTGTCGAGGAATCCATCGCCGTCGATGTCCACGAGCTGTGCCATGGGGCCGTTCGCCCGGCCCTCCAGCGTCGTTGGGTGCGGGAAGGAGGTCCCGTCGAGCGCTCCCCAGTCCGCGCGCTCGTCGCTGAGCAGGACTCCAGCGCGGGAGCCCATCACGTCGTCCATCCCGTCCCCGTTCAGATCGACGAAGCGCACCCTGGCGAAGTGGTCTTCCCACGATGACGTCGGAGGCCCGGCCGCGTTCGCGTAGTCCGTGATCACACGGCTCGCCTTCGGGTCGTGCACGAACTGGAGCTCGCCGGTGTTCACGAACGCCTCGACGGAGAACACCTCCGAACAGACCGAGGAGCTCAGCGAGTAGCACTGGTAGGGGGCCTCGAGAGCCGTGCAGGTTGGGCCCTCGGACAGCTGGGGGTTCGCGTCCGCGCACGAGTCGGCGCACACCGGAGGCTTCACCCCCGCCGGCCCACCGTCCTCTTCGGCGAGCCATCGGCTGCGCACCCGGAACCGCACGACATCCACGAGCGAGTCGTGGTTCAAGTTCACGAACTTGAGGACCGGGTTGAGGTAGTAGTCGCCTGGATCGAGAGGACCCCCGTCGTCACCCGGAGAGGGCGGAACGCTGGGGAGCACGAGGGCTTCGGGCGCCTGCCAGCTCGGGTGGTCATCGAAGGAGGCCCCCGATGCCCGGCTGTAGGACGACTCCGGCACCGAAGCCGACCACTCGCTGTGGTACTGGAACTCGCGGAGTCTGCGGCGGGCACGCTCGCCTCCGCCTTCGACCGGCGCAGCGACCTCCCAGATCTGGCGAAGGAGCGACGCATTGCTCGGAACGGCCTGCTCGTACGCGAATTCATAGGACCGAAGCGGCGCCCGCTGCGGGCCCACCAAGAGATCCACGGAGGCCAGGCGCGTGTTGTGAAGCCGGAGCACGCCAGCCCCGGCGGCGACGCGGGGGTCCGGTCGAGTCTCGTGGTGGAAGCGCAGCTCGTAGTGGCGCTTTGAGCCCGGGCGCGCCGGCGACGGACCGGAGAACGCCGCCTCGCCCCAGGACACCGAGTCGAGTCGCAGGCTGTAGCCGTCGTCGCCGTACGCCTCGTGGTCCCACGAGAACAGCGCGCTGTTCCCATGCGGATCGGCCTGCCTGCAGATCCACCAGCGCCACGTCGTCTCGGTTCGGTGCACCGTCGGCCAAGGGGACTCCGGGTCCTCCGCCAGCTTGTCGGAGAGCTTGGTTCGGCCTGGTCCCCTCTCCCGCGCGCCGCAGAGTCCGTCGATCTGGCCGTACGTATCGACGCTGCCGTCCCGGTGGACCTCCCACCGATCGGGGGCCGGGTAGTGGATCAACACCTCCGGTCCGCGGCGCCGCGTCCGGTAGTAGATGCCGCCCTGGGGCGCGGTCCCTGCGCGAACCAGATCCTCACCGCTGTAGAGGAACGTGTCTCGGGACGTTCCTTGTGGCGCGCCGCCGTCGTCCCCGCGCCGCTCGATGCTCTGCAGGCCCGAGAGAGCCCAGCTGGAGCCGAGATCTCCGGAGCCTGCGGGGGAGTAAGCGACGGCGATCTGGCGCGGAGCTCCCAGGCCCGGTGTGAGAAACGGGACGCGATGCTGCAGTTGACCATCCACGACCACCTCGGCGCCCGCGGCGTCGTCCAGCAGCTGGTCCAGTGGGGTGCCGTCCGCCGCCACCCCATCCATGGTGGTGCGGGTCATCACTCCGCCGGGGACCTCCCCCGCCCACTCGCTGGTGGGGTCAAACGGCTCGTAGTCGGGGTGCACCACCGGCGCGCTCCACCCGTGTGGGTCGCTGTGCTCGCCAGGCGGGTGGTCGTCGTCGTCGCCGCCGCATTGCGGGTCGCCGCCGCAGCTCCCGTCGGGCCCCGAAGGGTCTTCAGACCCGCCGCCGGGAGTGCTGAGTGCACCAGCGACGTACTCGGAGGCCAGCACGATCAGTCGAGAGAACTCTCCCTCCTGACGGGCGTAGGCGAGCGGAGCGTCCGCGAGGGCGGGATCCATGAACCGAACGAAGTCCGCGGTCGATGGACTCAGCGAGGCGCCGAACGGGGCGGCCTGGCTCGCGGCCTCGACTCCGCTCGACGAGGCGACCGCGAGGACTCCGGCGCCATTGACGGTCGCGCCGACGGGGGCCTCGCCAGGGCGCCCAACCCACGTGAATTGCGGCGGGGCGGACGACTCGTCGTGCAGATCGCTCCAGGCAAACACGCGCACATCCCCACCCACCGCGACGGCGAGGAGAGCCTCGGTGGAGACGAGCTCCGAGCCAGCCACATCATCGCTGCCTCCCAGCACGGCAGACGCAGCAGCCCACGGATCCTGGTCGCCGAGCGCCGATGTCGGCAGGAAGCGCAGCGCATCCAGCGTCCAGTCGCTCGGTCCGACCAATACCCCGCCCGGGGCAGCGACGAGGCTGGGCAGGCCGTCGCCGGGCACGTCCACGGCGAGGAACGCGGGCGCTTCGCCGTCAAATCCAAGGTCGCTGACAAACAGGATTCGGCTCTGGGTCCCGTCAGTCGTTGCGATGGCCAGACGATCGCCCTGCGGAGTCCCGACGGCCGCGGGGCGTCCCACGTTCGTCCCGGGGAGCTCCACTTCGAACAGCTCCGCCATGCCTCCCGAGAAGCGCATCCCGAGCAGGTGGCACCCCCACTCGGTGCACGTGGTCGCGACAAGCTCGCGGGCGCCGTCGCCATCAATGTCTGCGGACGCGAGCTGGGCGCGTGCGCCAAACAGCCACTCCTCGTCGAGCAGGACCTCGTCGTAGGCATCCGATGGAGCCATGCGGACGACATCGAGCGGGGCGGAGCGGATGACGGGTTCGTGGCCGTCAGCCACAAACAAGCGGCCCTCTACGACCAGGGCATCCACGGCGAATCCGGGCGGGCCGAGAAGGGAAGCGTCCACGCCCTCGTCCGCCCACAGGCGATCCGGGAGAAATGCGAGCGCGAAGAGGAGAGCGCAGAGGATGCGGGGTGACGGCGCAATAGAACGCATGACGGGGCCTCCGGGGGCCGCTGCACGCGGCGCTCCCAAAGGGGGGTCGAAACCCTCCACCCCAATCCGCCACAATTCCCCTGCGCCGGGGCCCTACACGCGAGCACTTCTCGCTCACCAGTCCCGGTCCACCTCGTCGAGGATCTCCCCGCTCCACTCCGCATCCAGGAACTGGATGCTGTCGCAGTCGCACGGGCTCAGGTCGTCGTTCGCGGAACGGGCTTCTTGGACCCTCATCTTGAATGAGGTCCCCGCCCGCCGGCCCATCGACAGGACTTCCCCAGCCTGCACCGAGACGGCCACGGGCTCTGCGAGGTCGCTGGCGGCGCTCGCACTGTCGTCATCATCGTCGCCCACGGACGCCTGCGCTGCGGGTCGCAGCTCGATGTTGGGTCTCCCCGAGCGCTGAGCCTCCGCGAAGATGTCCATCCGCGGCAGCTCGTCCGGGTAGCCCACGCAGTCCGCGGTGTCGGTGACGGTCTCGAGCCAGGGCTCCCCCACCTCGGCCAGGGGGGAGAGATCTCCCGGCCGCAGGTAGCGGACGATGGTGACCTCGCGGACCCCGCAGCTCACGCTGATGGTGTCGGTGGCCTCTCCGTCGGTGAAGAGGCGCAAGGTGGCGTCGAGGGTGGGGGCGGTCGTGCAGCCAGCGCTGAGCGCAATCAGCAACACCCAAAGCAAGCGGACTTGAGTGACGTACACGGCCCCCCCTAGCGGAACGTACCGACCAACGTGAAGCTGAACTTCTTGTTGGCGGCGTCGATGGACGGGGAAGCACCCAGGATCTTGACCGGCGACGAGCGCTCCGCGAGGAAGTCGGGGCGCTTGGCGTTCTGCAAGGCGCCGATGAGCAGCGAGACGCCTCCGGCCGCGACCATTCCGCCGCCCGCGCCGATGACGCCGATGACCGCCTGGGGCACTTCGCGCGACTTCTCCTGACCGGTGCGGACCGCAGGCGCGATGGCGAACATCGTCACGCTGCCGGTGACCAAGAGCGGCAGGCTGAATCGCAGGTAGTTGGTCCGGCGCTCCGGGGCGACGCCGAGCTGGTTCAGCGCGTTGTCTCCGTCCAGCGCCAGCGCGCCTCCCATGCCCACCAGGGTCCAGCCGGTGGCGGATGCCACCAGCCCCGGCGTAGACACGATGCCTTCCCCGCCAAAGTCGATGGCGTAGACCATCGCGCCGGTGCCCATGAGACTGCCGATGACTGTCCAGGGGACCGTCAGCGCCTCAGCGAGGCGGGAGCGAATCATCGGTCCGCGCTGTTCGTAGGCGAGGTGCTTCGTGGCGCCGTGGTGCCCGATGCCCGAGACCAGCAGCGGGATGCCCGCGGTCAACAGCACCGGGATGGACCCCGCGAGGAAGGCGACGTCGGGCTCGTTCCAGTTGAGGTTGTACTCGGTGATGGCGGGGATGAGCGCCAGGGCGCCACCGGTCAGGGCCGCGCCTCCGATGGCACGCCCGACACCTCCGCGGAACGCCCGGCGGGCAGCTTGGATGTCCTCGGTGCTCTCCGTCTCCTCGGAGTCCGGGTCGGGAGCGTCGCCGGCCGCTGCGTGAGCGGCGTTCGGGGCCAGGGAGAGGGACGTGCACAGGAGCAGAGCCGAGAGGGTCAGCATCCAGCGGGTGGGGGTCGAGTGGGTCATGGTCATTCCTCCGTAGCGGCGGTTGTTGGTTGGTGACTGGTTGAGCAAGGGACGTGCCATGATTTCGTCACCGATCGTGGACAGGCACTTGAAACAACTCGGACCGACTCGCGAACACCGGCGCGGGCACCCGCCCGGCAAGCAGGACGGCGCAGTAGACGTAGGTGCCCCCACGCATCTCCACGGGGAACTGGGCCTCGTAGACGCCATCGCCACGGTGCTGCATGGGCTCGCTGAGCCACCCTGCGCCCGGCGGGTTGTAGCGAGCCACCATCTCCACCTCGCCAACCCTGCCGTCCAGCTGGACGAGGACTCGCACCACCCGGTCTCGGGTGCGGTGGCGCACTTCCACCCGGGCACTCTGCGCGCCCCGTCCCAGGAAGCTCGCCTTCCGGCCCCCTGCCTTGAAGTCCCAGGCACCGTCGGCGTCCAGATGCGCGAGCTCGGCCAGCGCGCTCGACGGAGACGCCGACGGGGGCGGCGGCGCTGGCGTCCAGGGCTCAGATGGAGTCTGGGTAGCCGGGGGCTCCTCGACGGCGAGCTTCTTTGCCGCGGGCTGCGCCGGTTCCGAGCAGGAGGGCCGATGCGCCGACGATGGTGCGTAGGCAACCCACCGCGCCTCGTCGCCCAGTCGGTGCAACGAAAATGTGGCGATCTCCAAGGCAAACAGGTCCCCCGCGAACGGGGCGAGGACCGCCTTCGGAGCGTGGTCTGGGGACTCGCCGAGGACCCATCCCACCGATCCGCGCTCTGGCATCGCCAGTCTGACCCGCCTATCCAAGACATCGCGCGGAACAGGATGAACGCGGCCATCCACCCACAGACACACCGCCTGTTCGGAGCCCCCAGTGACCTGGCCCCACCCGTGCTCCGGGGAGTGAGCGAACGCGCGCGGGTGCGTGCCTACTCCTGCCGGTAGACCCCAGCTCACCGAGGCGATCGTGTCGGCAAGCGCTGACGACAGCGCTCCTGCCAGCGCATCGAACGGCTCGGGCTCGTCGGCTCCGACCTCCACTGAGACCGTCGGGAGGAGCGACATGCCCATCTGCAGCCTCGCCTCCCCCGAGCAAGCCTGCGCCGGGGTGCCGGGCTCGTTGCACCAGAATCGGCGGACCTGAATCGTGAGACTCGCCGGAGAGTCCAGCATCTCGGTCCGCCCGGCCCAGATCCCGCGAGCACGCAGAGCCTGCTGAACGCTCCTGTGGAGGCTCGACTCAAACGAGGCGGACGACACCAGGACCCAGTTCTCCGCGGACCCTCGCGACGTCGCCCCCGACTCCGTCGGCTTGTGTCCCTTCCCGACGCGTTCGCGCGTCGCGCGGGGGCGCGCATCCTCCACTCGGAGGACGATGGGCCTCGTGAGCTGCTCGGCGGGCTCGGGCGAGGGCCAGTCCAGCCTGACGACTCCAGCCTGAGCCAGAGCGGGGACCTGGCTCACCAGGGCCATCAGGAACAGCAGCAAGGGGATCAGGGACGACGACGGATTCGGGACGCGATGTGGCGTAGACATTCAGAGCACCTCCGAAGCGAGTCATCGCAACGGGCGTGCCAAACGTGTGTCGCCGATCGTTTCCACTCCGAGGGTCGCCCCCCGACGCCTACCTCGCGGGCTCGAACCCTCCGGAGTCGTCGTCGTCCACGAGGTCGTCGGCGAGACCCTCGCTCCAGCCCAGGCATTGCTCCGACGCGGCGTCCACGACCTCGTAGGCCTTGCGCTCCGTCGAGCAGTCCGCCCCCGAGTACTCCTGCACGAGGCACTTGTACGACGCCAGCGAGCTCACCGGAGAGTCGCAGTCGACGTTCTCCTGGAAGAACCGGTCCAGACCGGCGTTGACGTAGCAGGCATCTGCGGACGCCGCGAAGATGCGGCACTGCTCCTGGCGCTGCTCCGCGCACCCCGCCAGGGCCAGCACCAGCCCACACAGCGCCAGCCACGTCGCTTGACGCAAGGGATTCACGGCGGCTACGGCTGCGCTCATGTCCGACACACCCATCGAGTTTTTCTACGACGTCGTCTCGCCGTACTCCCACTTCGCCGCCCACACGGCCGACAAGCTCGCCGAGACTACCGGCCGCACCGTGCGGTGGCGCGCGTTCTTCCTCGGTGGGGTCCTGCGGGCGTCGGGCAACAGCGCGCCGGCCACCGTGCCCGCCAAAGGCGCCCACCTGCGCAACGACTTCGTCCGTGAGAGCGCCCGCCTCGGCGTGCCGTTCTCCTTCCACCCCGGCTTCCCCATGAACACCCTCGCCATCCAGCGCGCCCTGTGCGGACTCGAAGCCCGGGACGAGGTGCACGCCGCACGGGTCGCAAAGCGGCTCTTCGACGCCATGTGGGTCGAGAATGTGCGCGCCGATGATCTCGAGCGCCTCGGCTCGATCCTCACCGACGTCGGTGTCGCCCCCGCGGATTTCCTCGCCGGCGCCCAGGACCCCATGAACAAGGCCCGCCTCAAGGCCAACTCCGACGAGGCCGTCGCCCGCGGCGCCTTTGGCGCCCCGACGTTCTTCGTAGGCGACGAGATGTGGTGGGGCCACGACCGCATGGACCAGCTCGCGTTCTGCGTCGCGAACGGCTGCCGGTAGCCCTCACCCCGTGTCGTCCACCATCCTCGGGCGCTTCCGCCAAGGCATCGGCATCGGCGTCGGCCTCGCCGTGCTCGTCTACGTGGGCTACGCGGTCGCCGTCGGCGCAGACGAGGTCGCCGGTGCGCTCGGCGCGTTCGCCTGGGAGTGGCTGCCCGTCCTGCTCGCCCTGAGCGTGGTGAACTACGCCATCCGCTACGCCCGCTGGGAGTACTACCTGCGCGTGCTCGACATCCGCGTGCCGTACAAGACGAGCGCCGGGGTCTTCCTCGCGGGGCTCGCCATGACCATCACGCCGGGCAAGGTCGGCGAGTTCCTCAAGAGCTACCTGCTCAAGGAGAGCGAGGGCATCCCCATGGCCCGCACCGCGCCGGTGGTCTTCGCCGAGCGCCTGTCGGATCTGCTCGCCCTGGTCCTGCTCGCCGCCCTTGGCGCCGCCGAGTACGGAGGGCCCAGCGCCACCCCGCTGCTCGCCGCCGCTGGCATCGCCATGGCGTCGGGCGTGGCCGTGCTCCAGAGCCAGGGCCTGACCAACACCGTCCTGGGTCTGCTGACCCGCGTGCCCGGCGTGGATCGCGTCGTGCCAAAGATCCGCGAGGCTGTGGACGCGTCTCGGGCGCTGCTCTCGCTCAAGCCGCTGCTCATCGGACTGCTGCTCTCGGGCATCGCCTGGTACGCCGAGTGCGCCGAGTATCTGCTCGCGTTCAAGGGGTTCGGCATCGACGTAGACGCCGGGGTCGCCGTCTTCGGGTACGCATTCAGCACCGTCGCCGGCGTGGTGTCGCCCGGCGGCCTCGGCCCCACCGACATCGGGCTCATCGAGATCGCCCAGCGCTTCACCCCCGCCCTGCAAGGGCAGCGTGACGTCGCCACCGCGGCCAGCTTCATCGTGCGCTTCTGCACCCTGTGGTTCGCGGTCATCCTCGGCGCGTTGGCCCTGCTTCGCTTCCGCCGGTTCGTGGAGGTAGACGTGGACGAGGCCCGCGGCGCGCAGGACACCCCCGCTCCCCCGCGCTGATACCGTCCCCCGATGCAGAAACACACCCACTCGGGCGCCATCGGCCCCGCGCTCATCAGCGCGCCCCTGGCCACGGGTCTCGGCGCGACGCTGCTCGGCCTCATCTACGCCTACGTCGTCGTGTACACGCCGATCGCGGGGTACATCTCGCTGCTATTCCTCGCCGGCTTCGCCATCGGCCTGTTCATGTTGGTCGCCATGTCTGCGCAGTGGTTCAAGTGCCGCGCGCCGTGGTTCATGTCGGCCGTCGGCCTCTTCGCCGGCGCCGTGGCGCTCTACACCTCGTGGGCGTTCTTCGAGTACGCGCTGGTGTCTCGCTACGACGACACCTCGACCCTGACCATGCTCGATTTTCTGACCAACCCCGCAGCCGTGTGGGCGCTGATGGTCGAGATCAACGCGGACGGTTGGTACACCATCAGTTCCGCCACGCCATCGGGCGCCGTGCTGTGGTTCTTCTGGGGCATCGAAGCCCTCGTCATCCTGGCCGCCGGCGGCCTCGCTGGCATGTTCGCGCTCACCGACGAGGTCTTTTGCGAGCGCTGCAACACCTGGGCAGACGACGTGGAGCCGAAGCTGCGGGTCGAGTTGCCTGCCGACGAGCACGCCGTCCAGCAAGACAACGTGGACTGGATGACCGGCCTCGCTGCGCTGCCGGAGGGCGCCTACCCCGTCATGCGGGGGCAGCTCAAGTCGTGCCCCACCTGCGAGAACACGACGCCCCTCAAGCTCGAGGTGGTCACGGCCGAGCTCGACAAGGACGGCAACGTCTCCGAGACGACCGCCGAGCTCATCCCCACCAGCGCGACCTCGACCTTCGAGCACGGCAAGCTCGTGGGCCTCGCCGCCCGCGTCCCTCCTGCCCCTTCACCCGCCGTCGCCGACGAGGCTGAGCCACCCCGGTGACCACCGCGCCCGGTCGCGCAGCTCCCGCCACGGCAGCTCGATCCCCGCATCCGGCTCCAGGGCAGGGCGCAGCGTCACCATCCCGGTCTTGTGGTTGTGCGCCACGACCTCGAAGTGCCGCAGCGGACCCGCCCCCGCCCCCGCCCGAGTCCACGAGCTGCCGACCAGCTGGTTCGGTGACTGGGGATGAGGCCGCGAAGAGTGGGAGGTCATCTCGACAACGTAGCTCCGCCAAGGGCCCCACCGCGCCCCAGCCCACCCCCGT
>Ga0222662_1000920_pt1 | contig 17636 bp, 12 predicted proteins | sample AntAcemetagen600_FD_179821 | JGI IMG/M metagenome (GOLD analysis project Ga0222662, IMG submission 179821) | Saline water microbial communities from Ace Lake, Antarctica - #600 | ecosystem: Environmental > Aquatic > Non-marine Saline and Alkaline > Saline | place: Antarctica: Ace Lake...
AGGGAACGCTCGCCGAATTGCACCTCTTGGCAGGAGATGATGCCGCGAAAGCCGTCAATGCCATCGCTGCTGACGCGTTGTGGAGAGTTGCGATGGACTGCGGGGTGATCGATCCTGCCGTCTTACGGCCCCGACTTCTCTGGTCTTCCGCGGTGTTGGGGCGGGATTCGACGGTGCAGAGCCTCGTCCTCGAAGCTGCGACGGCCCCGTCAGGTGGAGATCTGGAGCTCGCGATCATTCTCCGCGAGCAGGGTCTTCCGATGATCGAACTGTGTGAGATCCTTGAAGCGCGACTTCGACGCAACCCGCAGGACGTTGGTGCCGCTCGAATACTGGTGGTACTCGATCCGGTCAGGGTGGCGAGCGTTCTCAACGATCAAGCCGCTCATCGGGCATCTTCGGAAACGCGTCTTTCGCTGGTCGACGCCGCACTTGCCGGTGGGCCCGCAACATCAATACTCGTCGCCGCCGGGGTCATGGATTCGATGGACCTTCTGGATCCGGTCGTCGATCGGCTCGTCGAAGGGCCTTGGACCGAAGACGAGCTACTGGAGACATCGCTCGGCGAGGAGATCATGACCGCCGACGTCGACACGACGCTGGTGCGAGCGGAGATTCTCCGACGCCATGATCGACCGGACCTCGCCCGTGCGGTCCTTCATCAGGCGGGATCGTCCGAAGGAGACGGCTTGCGCCGCATACTGGCCATCAGGCTTGCGGCTGATGAAGCGGATCCCGCATCGGTCCTCACCGTCGATGATCAGCCATTCGACAGTCGGGTCGAAGCCGAACGTGTTCTGGGGTTGCTCGCCGCAGGCGAGCCCGAGCTCGCCGTCGAATTCGCCGAGCGTGGGGTACGTCGCTCACCGATGTCGCCGGAGATTCAGGCGGCGCTCGGCCGGGCGCTTTCTTTGGTGCGGAGTCGCGAACTTGAGGCGGTGGAGGCCACGGCACGTGCGGTTCGGTTAGGTGATCGGCGGTGGTCGACCCAGATCGAACTTGGAAAATCCGTGAATCGGATTCAGGCCGAACTCCCGGTCGATTCGGAAGTGAAACTCGCGGTGGCCGTGATCGGGGAGGATCCGGTATTCCGACGGCTGGTCGAAGCCGATCAGGCGATGGCGAATGGAGATTTTGCGGCGGCGGAACGACTACTCGACGGCATGCTCGAGCGCTCGGGAGCCAAGGAAGAAGTGCTGATTCGGATGCTCGGGGTCTGGAAGTCACTCGGCCGGCGCGAACAGGGGCGACGGCGGGTCGAATCACTTTTGGCTCGGCATCCCGGGGATCCGGCCCTTCTTGACGCCCGCGTGGCGCTCCGTCGATCCCCGGGCGATCGCCAGAGACTTCTCGACGAACTCCGCATCACGGTGGCGGATTCGTTGTCCGGACTTCCGAGTCATCGATTGGAGTTGCTTCTTGCCGAAACGGATGCCGATCAATCGGAACTGGCCGAGCTCATTCGGCGTCGCCTTTCCCGTCGTCCAAGCACGCCTGCTCGATTGATCGATGAGTTAGAGCTCGCGATTCTGCTCAGTGATTCCCAGATGATTGATCAGGCGGTTCGCGGCTGCGAGAAGATCGAGTCCGCCCTGCTGACACCTCGCCTGCGTCGTCGACTCGCGTCGGTGGCGGCGGCCGTTCCGAATCGAAACGGTGAAATGATCGTCCAACGTATTGCCACTTGGAGTCTAGAAAACTCCGAACCAGTCAATGTCGATGTCGCCGCGGCGATCGTGATGACCACGAGTGCAACTGGCGAGTCTCGGCGAATCGATGGGCTTATGCCCGCGGCGGCGTATTCCAAACGAGACTTGGACTGGCGTCCGGTCGGTCTCTCGATCTCCGAGCGCAATGTGGAAGCAGGCGCTGAGCTACTCAGGTTCGCGCTCGACGCGCCGGATGCGGATTCGCCCGCGAATATCGGCCTGCTTCGGTCGGCGGTCGCCTCCGGGATCGTGGCGGGTTGGTCGGGCCGAAGAATTCAAGATTTGCTGGAACGGCAGCTCGCCAACGGAAAGTCCCTGGCTGATTCCTACGGCATGGATATCAGTGATCGACTTGCCCTCGCGGGAGTTTCGGGTGATGCCTCACTCTTGGGCCGTCGTGATCTTGCAATCGAACTTCTGGACGCCGCGGTCGCTCAGTCTGATGCAGACGTTTCGATCTTGAACAACCTCGGATTTGCACTGCTCGAAGGCGACTCATCCGCCGTTGAGCGGGCAACGGCGTTGCTTCAAGATGCCTACGGCCGGGATCCCTTAAGTCCGAGTGTGCTGGATTCTCTTGGTTGGCTTCGCTATCTCGAGGGTCGCCACGGTCCGGATGATGCCGACGGGGCCTTGCTCCTGATCTCGCAATCAATCGAGGCCCGGCTCGCGGCTGGCCGTTCGGTGTCCGGGGAGGTGCTGCTGCATTTTGGGGACGCGGCTTGGCGAGCTGGCCGTCAATCTGATGCCGTCAACGCATGGAGCGGGATCACCCGAAAATCCTTGACCGCTCGCGAACGAACAGGCCGTCTCGCTGCCTATGCCGATTATCAGAAGGAGATCTGGGGTCGGGTATTCACGCCTCCCGCGGAGATGTACGAGGACATCGAGGGTCGTTGGATTCAGGCCGCGGAACTCAGATTGCGAGCGATCGCCGAGGGCGGGCCGCCGCCCGTCACGCCGACGTTCTCGGAGCGTGAGAGAGTGCAGAACTCCTCCGAATGAAGGACAATAAAAGCGGAGACCGGCATCGTGCCCGGCGATCAGGGACGCTTCAGACCACAACGAGGACATTAAGATGGCCGGTCACAGCAAATGGGCCAATATCAAGCATCGGAAAGCCCGCGTCGATTCGAAGCGGAGCAAGCAATGGAGCAATTGCAGCCGCGCCATCCTGGTGGCGGCCAGAGCTGGCGGGGGCGATCCGAAGTTTAATACGACGCTTCGCTACGCCATCGAAGATGCCAAGGCGGCCAACATGCCGAAGGACACCATCGAGAAAGCGGTTAAGAAGGGCTCCGGTGACATTGATGGCGAGTCCTACGAGCCCGCCAGGTACGAGGGGTATGGTCCCGGCGGGATCGCCATCATCGCCGACTGTCTGCAGTGCAACTCCAACAAGACCGCACCCGAGATCCGTGCGATCTTCGCCAAGGGTGGAGGCAACCTCGGCACGCCCAATTCCGTCTCATTCGGATTCACTCACGAAGGCATCATCCTGATCGACGCAACGAGTGCCGATGAGGACGCGGTCATCGAAACGGCGCTGGAAGCCGGAGCGAACGACGTCGAGACGGAGGACGGGCTGATCTCTGTCACGACCGAACCGTCGGGCTTTCTTGAAGTCAAGGATGCCTTGGTGGCGGCCGGCTTTAAGGTGGAACAGGCGGAACTCACCTTCACGCCTGAAACCACAGTCGCGTTGGCGGTTGAGAGAGCAAGAAGTTTCCTTCGGTTGGTCGACGCACTGGAGGATCAGGATGACGTCCAGAAGATCTATCACAATGCGGAGATCCCGGACGAGGCCTACGAGTGAATCGGCGTTCAGTCGACGCTCATCACGTCGGCGAGGGGCTTCGGCGAGAATGGATCGAGGTCTCGGGTCGAGTGCAGGGCGTGGGATTTCGAGCGTCGGTGGTCGATTTGGCGTCCCGTCGGCCGGTGGCTGGCTGGGTCCGAAACGAACCGGCAGGCACGGTTTTGATGCTTCTGGAGGGCGTCAGGGGGGATTTGGATGCCTTTGTTGAGGTGATTTCCCTCGAACGAGCGGCCGATATCTCCACGATAGATCGACGCGAGGTCGAGGCCAAAGATCGTGAGAAAGGCCCTTCTGAGCCTCTCACGGGCTTCTGCATCAAGTTCGATCGCCTTCCGGGCCGATGAGGGACGAGCGGGGTCAGATTCCAGACCCCCTCAAGGACTACGATCGAAATGCATCCAATCCGAATCACGCTCGCTCTCACCGTCGGCCTGCTCTTTGCTGGTTGTAGCAGTCGGACCGCAACATTCCCCGGGTTTAGCGACCCCGAGGTGTGGAACGCGATGGTGACGGTCGCGAAGAACCCGGAGTACAAAGACTGGTTCGTATTCGAGAACGAAGTTTGGACGGATCGGCCTTCTGGAGAAATTGAGATTCATCGATTCCTCCGCCGTGATCTGGTGCGAGTCGGCCAAGATCCGGAACGCCAGGAGGAGCAATGGAACTTCCAGATCGCGTTCCAGCACACCGATCCGCCGACCATCGCGTTTTCGGCACGACAGGTCAAGATCCCCGCTCATCTCTGGCGCGAGGCTGACCGATATTTTGCGGACATGAGGAGCATCCTCGGTATTGAGCCCGGCGCCGGAGTTGCAGAGGTCGAAGTCATCGATCTGGATGCCACTGGGCTCGGAGACGGCGATGCCTCCGAATCCGAAGCAGTCTCCGGTGAGGCCGTGGAAGTCGACGTTGAATTGATCGACCTCGACGGTCGCTGAGCCACTCGAGGATTCGGTCATCGCTACTTCTCCAAACCGCCCCGACGAGCCGGTCGACCTCGACTCGCAATCTTCCAATGTGATCCAATCGCTGGATGCTTCCGAGCGTCGAGAACTTCGCCCGGTCGGGGTTCTCGCGGTCTGTTGGGTCCTACTCCCCGCCGCGGGTGGATTCGTCCTACTGGCCAATCTGGGGCCGGCATCGGATGCCATCAATTCCATCGCGGCGTCTTCAGGATTTGCCGCGTCCTTGGCCGCCTTCGCCGTGTTCTTCGCGATCACCTCCGGACTCGGTCTACTTCCCACGTATGCTCAAGCCATTCTTGCGGGATGGGCCTTCGGAACCACGCTCGGGACCTTTGGAGCCATCCTTGGAATCTTGCTTGGGGCCGCGATTGGTTTCGGATTGGCAAGGCTCATTTCTGGGCCCGCAATCGAGGGGATCATCAGTAAGAGGCCGGTGGTTGCCGCGGTCCGCAAGGCCGTCATCGGACAAGGATTCATTCGCGCTACTTACATCGTCGCGCTGCTTCGCTTGAGCCCCAACAGCCCGTTCGCCTTGTCGAATCTGGCGCTTGGTGGCGCTCGCACGCCGATGGCGTCCTATCTGCTCGGCACGATGCTCGGCATGCTTCCTCGAACTGCGGTCGCAGTCGGCATCGCCGCGGCTGCAGCGGCCGATGGAAGTCGAGGATTGCTTGAAGTGGTTCAAGAAAAAGGGTGGCCGATGACCATCACGGGCATCGTCGTGCTGGTGGTCGCGATTCTGATCATCGGATCCATCGGCAAGCGAGCATTGAAGCGGGCCCTCGAGGATCAAACTGGTTCGATGGCGTCAAGTTGACGTCGGAGTCGTTCTTGCAAACGGCCGTCGGAACCTTGCTCCCGTGACAACTTGAGCAGACGCGTCGCTTCGAGAATGTCTTCTCGTGTAGATTCGGCGCCTCTTAACCGCAGACTAGCGCGGTAGGCCAAGCAGAGCCCAACCTCCGCGGTCAATTCTGAGTCGCGGGTTTCGATCTCCAAGATGGCGCGGCCGATCACGATCGTCTGATTGAGGCGATCTAAGATCTCGGTATCGTCACTTGATTTGTCTACGGCTTCGAGAACCTCCGCACGATTGGCGATCGCGACTTCCGTGAGGTAGCGATCTGCTCGAATCGCGAGGCGCCGTGCGTCAGTATCCGGAAGGGTCTGTAGCCGAGGTCCGATGATCGAATTTCGGAATCGGGTGATTTCAGCGGCGAACGAAGAGGTATCGCCGCCGTCGAGTTTTACGAATCTTGACGCAATGGACATGGCCTTCATCAGATCGGTGACGGCGCCTCGACGGTCCATGGGGTCCAGCCATGCCACCTCGAAGGTCAAATCGAAATGCTGTTTCAGATGGCGGCGGGCGGTCGCGGGGGCCTCTTCCATGAGGAGTTCCTGTAGATAGAGATGCGCCTTGGCAAGATCACGCCGTGTCCGGCCTGATTCAATTCTTGCGGACTCATCGGCGAGGCGTTCGCGACGCGCGAGAGATTTCTCCATCAGTATTCGAGCCGCCGACCGATCGCCGAGTTTCCGTTCCGCATCAGCCATTCGCATCTCAAGAATCGCCAAGTCACGATTTGCGGCGTCGCCGCGGCTGGCGTGGAAATCGTGCGAACGTTGATATTCGACAAGGGCGCCCTCGATGTCATCGGAGAGGAAGAGCAGATCTGCACGATCGGTGCCCAGCATGGCAAGTTGACGTGCAAATCGCTGGCCGGAAATCGATTCAGCCTCTTTGAACAGTGAGATGGCGGTATCGAGATGGGCCGAGCGGTCCCGTTGTGGGCTGGCATCCGCTTCTTCCATCGATAGCTGAGCATCCACCAGAAGCAGGTCGATGGATTCGGGATGACGTCCGCGAGCGTCGGCGAGCTCCTCGGCAATGCTCGCACGGATTCGGGCTGAAGCCTTTCGATCGCCGAGCGAGGGATTACGGCGTTGCCATTGGATCCGAGCCTGTTGTAGTCGGAGACCAAGTCTTCGCGCGAGAATCACCTCGTCATTGGGGACCGCTCGGTTCGCCGCCTCAAGTCGTTCGAGCATGAGCGTGCTGAGCGAACTAGCGGTGTCCAGTTGATTCGCCTCCTGCAGCGACTGAATGAGATTCTCGGTGCCCAATGCCGCAGACTCGATTTCCAGATCGGCCAGCGCGGCCCGAACCAGTTCTGCCGATTCGGCTCGGCTCGCCTCGGTTGCGGCACGGGCGGATGCTAGATCCGCTTGATTCTGCGCCGATCGAGCGATGAGGATTGCGACGGTGGCAAGCGATGCAAACGCGATGGCCAGAACGCAGGCGGCGGTCACCGCCAAGCCCGCACGGTGCCGGGCAACGAAACGGGTGGTGACGTAGGCGATCGATTCGGGTCTGGCTTCGACTGGAAGACCGTCGAGATGTCTCTGCAGATCCGCCACGAATTCACGTGGTGAGGAATAGCGGCGTGATGGTTCTCTTCGAAGCGCCTTAAGGATAATCACGTCAAGGTCGCCGTCGAGGCGTCGACGAATTCGGTCGATCCTGCTGTTTCGACTGGACGCAATTTTTCGAGCGTTCTCAGGATCAACGGTGGCGGTCGAGATCGCTTCGCTCGGCCGAACCGGTTCGGTATCAAGTTTTGCATTCCGAATGCTGACATAGCCGCGGTCAACGTCGGCGAAGGGGAGTCGTCCAGTGAGAAGTTCGTAGAGGACCACTCCGAGGGAATAGACGTCCGCGCGGGTGCCGATCGCATCTCCCGTGAACTGTTCCGGGGCCGCGTAATCAGGGGTGAGGACGCCCTCGCCCGCCTGAGTCACCTTGCTTCCCAGCCCGCCGATCTCGGGGTTGACGATCTTCGCGATGCCGAAATCCAGAAGTTTCGGATCACCGTTGGGAGTCACCAGAATGTTGTCGGGCTTGATGTCTCGATGCACCACGAGGTTCTCATGCGCATGCTGAACCGCCAGGGCGATCCGCATGCAGAGTCTGACGCGGTCGTCGATCGAGAGTCGTTCCCGGTCGCAGTAGGTGCTGACCGAGACGCCTTCGACGAATTCCATCGCAAGCCACGGCCGATTATCTTCCAGAGTTCCACCATCGATCAGTCTCGCGATGTCCGGATGATCCAGTGATGCGAGCACCTGTCGTTCCAGCTCGAAACGCTTGACCACCGTCTCGTCGCTGGAGGATCGGGAGAGAATCTTGATGGCCACTCGCTGACGGAAGCCGCCTTCGGCTCGCACGCCTTCCCAGACCTCTCCGAACCCACCCCGGCCGATGGGAACTTCGGCTTCGATTCGAAACACGCCGACGCGATCCGGTCGACGAAATCGTCCCCCGGAACGACGCTCGTTCGTTCCGGCCCCGCCGCGACGGGGAAGCGAAGGAACGCCGGATTCCGGCGCGATCGCCGCGGTTTCCATTCCGGTGTGCGGCGGTGCGATGTCGACGGTCGCGTCGAGGGGCGCAGATTCCCGCTCGAGGAGGGCCTTCAATTCCTGATGGAGGGTCTCGTCCTCGCCGCAGGTGGTGCGGATGAACGTCTCACGCTCGTCCTCGGGCTGATCCATCGCCGCGAGCATGATCTTGCGGACGCGAATGGCATGCGGGCCTTCATCCGGCGAGTCATCCTCATGCGTGTGCTCTGCCATGATCGATCTCCGTGTCCGGGGAGGATACCCGCACCATCGGAAGGGACCTGCGCGAGGCGCCGTGGACGAACGGGGAGGAGATTTTCCTCCTGCCGAAGGTGTCCTTCGTCCCCGTGTCAAGACTCAATGGGTGGGGGATGGTCTTCCCGGGGTCAATGGCGGTCCCGCAAGGTACGACGGCCTCTTTTGGGACTCGGTGACCTCAGAACGTGCATGGTCCCCAGAGTGAGAACAGAAGGCCGAGGTCTTCGGCATCCACGACCCCGTTGCCGGAGAGGTCCTGCGGGCAGTCACCACATGGCCCCCAGGCGCCGATCAGGATTCCGATGTCGGTTCCGTTCACCATGCCGTCTCCACTGAAGTCGGCCTGATTGCATGGTGGAATCGGGAGTGTCTCGACGCCAACGAGATTGATCGCGGGATCGATCTGCTCCGCGGGATCCAGAGCGAGGCTCAAGGTCGGTTGCCCCTCCTGCCTCGTGCCACCCTGCCCGATCGCGATCGCGGGTGCTTTCCGGTCTAGGGGAACGATGCTCACGACTTCGAGAACGAATCGCCCGAAGTTCTCCGAGTTGGCGATGGCTCGAAGGATCATGATTTCCGGGGTCGGTCCTCCGGTCGCGATGATGATCTCCGGTCCGGCCTGCGCGTCGAGGGAACCGGCGGCGATCGCCGACAGTGGTCGATTGAGTTGAATGCTCGAGGTCGCGAAGTTGATCGGACTGGTGATGTCCAGGCTTCCTGCCGACGTCACGGTGAGCGCTTCCGCTCGGCCGTCCCCATCAATATCCGCCGAGGCGATGTCGATGGGAAGACCGGAGAGATTCGCGGTCGCGATGACTTCCAGCAGGCCGCTCGATGGATTCGCTTGGACGATGCTCAAGATTCCTCTCGTCGTCTCCCCCTGCAATGACGTGCGTGATCCACCCACGCCCAATGGCGCATCGGGGTCCTTCTTGTTCTCGTCGTCAATGGGTGAAGATGGGCCGGGCTCGTCGCCGACTTCGACGTCCGAGGTCTTCGTGAAGGTTCCGTCCTCGTTGGATCGATAGCCCGTGGCGTTGCCGGAGTCTTTGGAGACCACGACGATGTCGGTTCCATCCGAACCGAAGCTGGCGGCATCGTTCCCGAGATTGGTCGGACACAGTGAGATCGGACCTCCATCAACCGCCAGCGGGGTTGCTGGAAAGAGATCGCTCGGGTCGTTCAGGGGATTGCGATAGATCGAAACCGTTGAATCACCGAAGTTCGATATCGCGAGATCGATGGTGCCATCCGCGTCGAAGTCGCCGCTGGCGATGTCGCTGGGTTGGTTTCCGACGGGATAGTCGATCGGGCCGATCAGGCCACCGCTGGCGGTGGGACTGTAGATCTGCATTTTTCCAGCGATGGTCGCTGTGATGATCTCATCCAATCCGTCACCGTTGAGATCGGCCGTTTCGATCGCGGCCGGAGGCGCCGCAAGCGGCCGTTCGTTCTCGATCGTCGAGCTGTCATACGTTTCCGCGGCCAGGATCTTCGAGACCGCAAGATCGACCAGGCCGTCTCCGTTGAGATCACGGAAGTCGACGAGGATCGACCGTCCTGGGACGGGGTAGGTGAGAACGGTCGAGAACGGATTGGTTCCCATTCCGCCCTCCGCGTAGATCAGGCCGATTTCCTCACCCAACGGGGGGAGCTCCGAAGAGTTGCCGGTGCCGACGACCAGTCCACCGCCGAGGTCCGCGATTTGATCCGTGAACAGCCGAACGGACGAAGGGCCCGCCGGTACGAAGGCGTCTAGCTCGATCGAGAGGGTTGCGCTGGGCCTCAATCGCAGTGCACCCGAAGTGGCGTAGGCCCTTTCGGAGAGGGAGAGACCGCTTGCGAAACCCGAATCGCCGACATCCAACTGGTTGAAACTGAAGAGGGTGGAGGAACCCGTGCTTTCGAGGCGGAGGAGGCCGGGGCGCTCGGGAGAGTTCGATGAAAGCCCGCCGATCTGGGTGAACCCTTCCACTCGAAAGAATGGGCTTCGACCGGAGAGAGACACAGTGACATCATTTCGGCCCACGATCAGTTCGCCGACGTTCACGGTGTTGGCGAGGATCCTCAGCGGCGGACTGGCGAGTTCGAAGATCGCCCGGTCGAACGTCGATGGAACCGATTGCGTCGACCAGTTGGCGGGATTCTCGAATTGGCCGCCTGCAGGATTGATCCACTGGGGATCTTGAACCTGTGCGAAGGCCGGTCCGGCGAGCGCGCTGGCGAAGAGGGCGGCGTGCAGTGCGTTTTTCTGGTGTGTCATCTGAAATTCTCCCGGGAAGGCGGATTCACTCGAGAATCTTCAACCGCTTTCATTTTGACCGATGCGGATTCTCAACTCAATCAAAGAGCGGGCAATTCCTCAATTCCCCTCCGATCCGGTGTGGCGGTCGATGGCGGTTCCTCGTCAAAAAACGCCGTGGCAGGGGTACCGTCGCGTAGCCGGGAGGGAGTCTCTCGTGACACCTGGGCGTCAGGATTCCCGTGAGTTCAGCAACTCAAGCCTCTTTCTGGGTGCGGGAGGGGCAGTCGCGCGAAAAAAATACCCCCGGCCGGAGCCGGGGGCGGAGGGAGGGAAAAGGGCTTGTTGAAGCCGGGTCGGACCGGAAGGGAATCCAGTTCGATCCGGAGGAGTCAGCGACTCAGGAAACCTGAGACCTGAAATCCATGGGTTTGGGGTATTCCCGATTCAAAGAACGGGTCAGCCCATCGCCTTGGCTCCTGATCGATGCGTTTCATCGATGCCTGAATATCGCACGTGGGAGACAGAATGCAAGAAAAAGGTCATCGGAAACCGCTTTTTTTCGGTCTTGATGACATGACCAGCCAAGATCGGGCCGATTCTGAATCGGCCGCGCGTTTGGATGGGACTCTCAGAGAGGCCTCGCCACGCGGTCCGGTGCTACAATTTGAAATTCGATTTTTACGAGGAGCACGTCATGTCTGGTCAGACTTACCATCGTTCCGCCGCCCGTTGCAGGCGATTATTCCGTCAAGGGGCTTCCTTGGCGGTCGCCGCATGGCTCTCGGCCGCCATTGGATGTGATCGCCCTGGCGCGTCGGTTTCCGAGACGAGTGACGCGGCTCAGGAGACGACCCAGACGAAAAAGCCGGGGCGCGATTCGAGCGATCAAATCCCCACTGCGAGGACCATTGCGGATCTTCCCATTGGCTCCGCCATGGCCTTGACGGATAAGCCGCCGGTCGAGGTGGTTCCGCCGTTTCTCGACTTCGGTTTCATCTCTCCCAACGAAGATGCCAGCGGTTCGGTCAAGATCATCAATCGAGGGACCGAACCGTTGATGATTCTGGCCGCCGAACCTTCCTGCAAGTGCACGACATTGAACGACCTCTCAGGCACCGTGATTCCGCCCGGGGGGAGCATCGATCTGGAAGCGAAACTCGATGGGGCATCGAACACCGGGCCAAAGACGGCGTCGATCAAGGTTCTATTCGATGGATATTCGGTGGTTCAGGTGGTCGACCTAAAGGCCGAAATCGCGCTCCCGATCCGGGCCATTCCGCCGTATATCAATGCAGTTCGGAATCAGAATCGGCAGGGGAGGATCGTGATCGAATCGATCGACGGGGAACCGTTTTCGGTCTGCTCGATCCATGGTCTGCCGCCGATCTTCCTCGGATTTGATCCCGCCACCGACACCCCAAGAAGTCAGTACATCGTCACCTACGATCTCGACACGATGCCCACGCCTTTTCCGCGTTACCTCGTGATCGAAACCGATCAGCCTGACACGCCGATGGTCGACGTCTATCTCCGACATGAAACAACCCTTCCCAAACCGAATCGTAATCTGCGCATGGCTGGCGGATTCCGGTTTCCACTGGGGTTGATCAAGCAAGGTGGTTATGTCGACTTCGAAGTCTCATTCGATACGGTCTCCCAGCCGATTGCCACGGTGATCAGTGAGAGCTCTGACTGTCGAGCGGAACTGTTGGGTACTCGAACGGAAGAGACAGAGAAAGGTCTCCTTACGATCGTGATGATCCGCGTGACACCAGCATCGGACTATGAGGGTGTTCTATATGCACCACTCTCTGCGATGACCTCTGGTGGTGAGATTGCGGCGTTCAACGTCTTTGGCATCGTTTCTCCGGACGGTGAGCCATGCGTCGGCCCGACGATGGAGCGTGTTTCACCCCCAGAATCGGGGGCCGCGACCGTCAAGCCGGCTGGTTGACTTCACGGTCTGGCCCCGAAAATTCTTTGTTGATTCCAGGGCCGTTCGCATGACAGTGCGATCGGCCCTGTTCATTTGCGGTTCATTCGAGACTGGCAACCCGGTCGTTGAACCGAAGGGCGACCCTCAGATGGCAAATGGATCCAGCATGCGGAATCCGGCGACGAGGAGCAAAGTGATGAAACAGATTCGAATCGCCATGAGCGGAAGTTGATGAACCAGTCTGGCCCCGATCCAACTTCCGAGAATCGCGGTTGGCACAATGGTCAAAGCGATTCCGATTGACTGGGTCGCGGAAAGTGAAGCGCCGTCGGGACCTGAGAGATCGCTCAAGGTGAGGTTCTTGTAGATGGCTCCGATCACTGCCATCGGAACCGTGACCGCGGCGGCAATTGCGATCGAGTTTCGAAGCGGAAGTCTCGCAGCGAAGCGAAGGCCCGGGACTGCGATCGTTCCACCCCCGATACCAAGCAACCCGCCCATGAAACCCATCACGCTGCCGATGCCAGTGAGAATCGGGAGCGACGTCTTGGGCGGACCAGCGTTGCCTTCGGCCGTCGTCGAATTATTCGGGGTTGCCGCTCGTCGCAACTTCCCGTTCCACCATATTCGGTAGGCCTCGGTTGCGGCAAGCAGTAGGAGAAGTCCCCCGAAAAATCGCTCGAGGATGTTTGCGTCGAGTCGATTGCTGGCCGCGACTCCCAACAGAACGAAGAGGGTCGCTGCCGGAACGATTTTCCGGACGAGGCGAAAGTCGATGGCACCGGCGCGGTGGTGAGTCAGGGTTGCAGTCCCCGAAACGAAGACATTCAGGATCATCGCTGCCGCCTGATAGATCTGCTGGTCGGGCGCGATGATCAGGGAGGCCGCCGGAATGAAGACCGTCGATCCGCCGATTCCCAGGAGCCCACCGATGAGACCGGCGATCAGTCCGATGCCAGCGAAGGTTGCCATTTCAAGAAGGGCCATGGCAGGAGTGTACGCCGACTGGTGCATCGGGTTGTAACGATCACGCGGGGTAGTAGGTCCTGAAAGCGAAAGAGATCGCCAATCGCGCGAGATGCGATTGCTCTACCTCGAACATCAGACAGTCTGAAGGTTCACGAAGTCCCTGGATCATCCGGGTGCCACTCAACCTGCTGCTGACGGCAACGTCACGAGAACTCGAACATGCGAAGAACGGGGTCAATCACGACGTTTCTAGGCGCTGTTCTGGTGATCGCCACATCGCTGCTGCGCGGGAGTGGTGTCACACCCATTAACGCGGCGAGTATCGTCCCACTCGCGGCTACCCCTCTCACGCCTCGATTCCACGATGGCCGGCCAATCATTCCGGTCAAGTCCCTCCGGATGCGGGTGACCGCGTACAGCCCCGACCATCGATCTTGCGGCGATCAGGCCGATGGGATCACCGCGAGTGGCTACTCCGTTCAAACCAATGGTGGTCGTCTCGTCGCCGCGGATCGTCGAATGTTCCAATTCGGCGAACTGGTTTCGATTCCGGGCTATGCCGCGGAGCATGTCGTTCCAGTTCTTGATCGCGGTGGCGCCATCAAAGGAAATCGAATCGATGTGCTTTACCCGACGCACGAGAGAGCCATGATCTGGGGGGTCAAGCAGCTTGTCGTCACGGTTTGGGCGTATGCCGACGGACAACCGATTGGTTTCAAGCGGCCTCGCTGAACCGTCATCTGGCGAGGCGAGACGAAAGCTCGGCGGTTCCGCCCGATTCGCAGAACGGTCCGCGGCCTCATCTACTGTCGTGTGGTGATCAGTCGAGTCTCGAGTTTCGTCCTTCAAGGCGGCCGCGCCGAGCCCTGTCGCATCGAAGTGGACCTTTCGGGGCAGGGACTTCCGACGATGGGGATCGTGGGTTTACCCGACGCAGCCGTACGAGAATCGGCGGAGCGGGTTCGAACCGCCATCCGCAATGCCGGATTCACGTGGCCCCGATCCCGACTGACCGTCAACCTGGCTCCGGCGGATCTTCGGAAGGAAGGACCGGTGTACGACTTACCGATCGCGGCGGGTGTACTCGCATGTTCCGGAAGGCTTAGATCGGAGGCTGATGGGGGGCGGCGACTCGAGGCGTGGCCGATGGCTGGTGAGCTCGCCCTCGATGGTTCTGTTCGGCCGGTCAAGGGAATCGTGGCGCTCGCGGAGTTGGCGGCGCGAACCGGTGCGGAAGGATTGGTCGTCGCCGCCGCGTCGGCTGAGGAGGTTCGACTGGTTTCGGATCTTCCGGTTGTCGGAATCGAGCATCTCCAAGATCTCGCCAGGTTCCTTGACGGCGAGGAACCGGCGTCGACATTCCAACCAGAATCGAAATTACGTGCGCCAGTGGTCATGGCCCCGATCACGGTGGATCTCGCCGAAGTACGTGGGCAATCCAATGCCAAACGTGCGATCGAGATTGCGGCGGTGGGTCGTCACAATGTGCTATTGATCGGCCCGCCTGGTTGCGGCAAGACCCTGTTGGCGCGGGCACTGGCGGATCTCCTGCCCCCGCTCGAGCGGGCCGAGGCGATCGAGTACCAGACGATTCGTGCCGCCGCGGGGCTGCCCTTTGAGTTGGATCGATTTCACCGGCCGCCGTTCCGATCACCCCATCACACTTGCAGCCCGGCGGCGTTGGTGGGTGGTGGTTCAACGCCGCGTCCGGGCGAAGTCAGTCTTGCCCACCATGGCGTCCTGATGTTGGATGAGCTCCCGGAATTCTCGAAGGCATCCATCGATGCGCTTCGCGAGCCTCTTGAAGACGGAGTGGTCACGGTTTCCCGAGTCGCAGGTTCCACCTGTTTTCCCGCTCGCTCCATCGTCGTCGGTGCGATGAACGTGACCAGAGACGGCGGGAACGTGTCTGAATATTCAGGAGCCGCGGCACGCCGATATCTCGGTCGCATTGGTCGGCCGATTCTGGATCGATTCGATCTTCACGTTCCGATGACGCCATTGCCGATCCGCCGGTTTCTTGAAAGACCAGGCACCGCGACCACCACCGTCGTGCGGAAGCGAGTTCGTCTCGCCCGGGAATTCGGCGCCTTGCGAGGATCGGGGCCTAACGCGAGTCTCGCGGGAACGACGTTGGAGGAGGCTTGCGGAATGTCTCAGGCGGTCCTTGAAAATCTCGTCTCGATGGTCGAGGAGTTAGGACTGAGTGCTCGCGCGTTTGATCGAATCAGACGGCTGGCTCGATCGATCGCAGACCTCGATGAAGCCGTGGTCATTCAGCCTCATCATCTGGTTGAAGCGGTGTCGTTTCGAATATTGGATCGCAACTGAATACCCGAAGCGATGGCTGTACGTTCATGGCCGACGCTTGGGAAAGGCTGCGCGTATGCTCCTCGTCGCATGACGGGCCATCAATCAACTTCGCCAGCAGATCTTCAGTCGCCGATGTCAGGGATCCGTGAGGTGTGGGCACAAGCCTGGCCGACGGTCTTGACCATGACGAGTTACACGGTCATGGGTTTTATCGATGCGGTGATGGTCGCTCGGATCGGTCCCTTGGAGGTGGCGGCACAGGGAAACGGCGGTATCTGGTCGTTCAACGCCATCGCTTTCGTCTTTGGCGTGCTCACCGTGGTGAATACCTTCGTCGCGCAGAATGTCGGCGCCGGGCATCGAGATCGCACCGCGAGATATGCATGGGCGGGAATCTGGCTATCGGTCGCCGCCTGGCTGTTCCTCCTCCTCCCATGGGCGTTTCTCTTGCCGCTCGGGTTTGAGGCGGTGGGACATGAGCCTGAGTTGGTCGAACTCGAGTCAAACTACGCACAGATCCTGCTGTTCGGAGGCGTGCTTCTGGTCACCGGCAAGGCGATGAGCCACTGGTTCTTCGGATATCAACGGCCGAGGGTGATCACGATCTCTGCGATCCTCGCCAACATCGTCAACATTCTCGCGAATGTGATTTTGATCTTCGGTGAGGCCGGAATCCCCGAGCTGGGCATTCCCGGAATCCCCGGGACGCCTGCGCTGGGCCTCGCCGGCGCGGCGATTGGAACCGTCATTGGTACGGCGGTCGAAATTCTAGTCCCGTTGGTAGTTTTTCTTGGACCGGGTTTGGCCCGTGAAGTTGGTAGTCGGTCCAACTGGCGTCCGGACTTCCGCGCGATGCGGGATCTCCTCCGACTCGGCTGGCCGGCGGCCCTGCAGTTCGGGAATGAAATGATCTGCTGGGGGATCTTTGTCACGGTCCTCATCGGGCAGTTTGGGACCGATCATCTCACCGCCGCGTGGGCGGTCATCCGCTACATGCATCTGAGTTTCATGCCGGCGGTCGGATTCTCCGTGGCCACCACATCGCTGGTCGGAAAATGGATTGGTGCGGGCCGTCCGGATCTGGCAATCAACCGGGCGCGGATCGCCTTGGGAATCGCCGTTGGATACATGTCCGTGTGTGCCATTGGTTTTCTGATTTTTCGAGGGTCGCTGGTGGGGGTCTTTGTAGACGGTGATGTCACCCCGGAGTCGAAAGCCGCCATCCTCTCGATCGGGGCTTCAATGCTCATTTGGGCCGCCGTTTTTCAGACGATGGATGCCGTGGGCATCGTTTATTCCGGGGCGCTGCGAGGTGCCGGAGATACGGTCTGGCCTGGGGTGGTCACGGCGATTCTGGGCTGGACGCTTCTGGTGGGGCTTGGCGCGGCCGTCGTGGCGGTCTTTCCGGGGCTCTCATCGATGGGTCCCTGGATCGGCGCCACCGCCTATATCCTCGTATATGGAGTCGTGATGGGGGTACGGTTCGAGCGAGGGCGGTGGCAGAAGATCAACCTAGTCTCGGAAGATCGCCCCGAAATCGCGGTTCACATCCCTCTGGGACCGGCCGCACCAGCCATGGATGCCGCCTCTTCCTACCGCGATATGGCCGATGATTTGATTGGACAGCCTCCACAGGACACTGACGCTGGCAAACAGTGAGGTTGAGCGGAATCCGCGGGGCGAGTAGAATACGGGACTCGCGTCTCGCGAGACCTTTTTTCCCCGGAGATTCCAGATCATGTCCGAAGGACTCGACACTGTCATCGGAGGCAGCGCGATTGACGAAGCGCGGGCCGACGCGGTCTACAAGCAGGGACTCGATTACGAGGCCAAGGGCGACCGAGCCAGCGCGGTTGCCTCCTATCGCGAGGCGGTCTCCCATGGGAGCAAGTCACAGCACCTTCATCGTCTCGCCTACCTCCTCGACCTTTTGGGTGAGGAAGACGAAGCGGTCCAACTCTACGAGGCGGCTCGAGATTCAGGACCCCCGCGACTGCAGACGCTGATAAACCTTGCGGTC
>Ga0222662_1000923_pt1 | contig 17620 bp, 14 predicted proteins | sample AntAcemetagen600_FD_179821 | JGI IMG/M metagenome (GOLD analysis project Ga0222662, IMG submission 179821) | Saline water microbial communities from Ace Lake, Antarctica - #600 | ecosystem: Environmental > Aquatic > Non-marine Saline and Alkaline > Saline | place: Antarctica: Ace Lake...
AAGACCTAATCCCGTTCCTCCATATTTTCTCGTGGATGAAATATCTATTTGAGAGAAGGGGACGAATAATTTCTCAAAGTCCTTCTTTTCGATACCAACGCCGGGATCGGTTACGCGAAAATCCATCATGACTCGGCTGGGTTTTAGCGGCTCAACGGTCACTTCCAACCGTATGACTCCTTTTTCAGTAAACTTAATCGCATTGGATAAGTAGTTTCGGAAAATTCGCTTAATTTTCGACACATCGCCGATCAGTTGCAGTTGCTCTCCTTCGGCAACTTGCACATCGATGCTGGATTCGATCGTAACCTCTTGACCCTTAAGTTGCGACCCCATGAGCCTGACCTTGTGGGTAATCAGTTCATGGAGGGAAAAAGTTTCGTCCACCAGTTCTGTTCGGCCAGCCTCGATTTTCGCAAAGTCCAAAACCTCATCAATAATTTCCACCAAGTCATTGCCCGCCCTTGTTATTGTCTCCAGGATTTCCCTTGTGTCATCGTCCTTCGCGTCATCCATAAGAATTTGTGCAAACCCAAGGATAGGGTTGAGGGGAGTTCGAAGTTCGTGGCTCATAACAGCGAGAAAATCCGACTTTGCCCGATTAGCCTCTTCCGCTTTCAGCTTTGCATCCAGTAACTCCTGCTCCTGATGCCGAAGTTCGGTAACGTCCTGTATCACTCCGATCATTCTCTCTACTTTTCCGGCGTCATTCATTCTAGGGCTACCCTTTACTCGCACAATCCGGTGATTCCCCTTGGCAGTAATGAACTTTAAATCATTCTCAAAAACGGCTTCCTCGGCCAACCCACTATCGAAACCTTCCCGAAGAACAGAGCGATCCGGTTCTGGGTAAAAATCAAAGGCAGTGTCAAAGCTGGGTTCATAATCCTCGCCTACCTCGTGAATATCTCTTGTCACCTTTGACCAGAAAAGCGTATCCGTCTCAAGATTTACCTCCCACGCACCCATATTCGCGACATCACCAGCCGCATTCAAAATATCTCTCTGCACCCGGAGCTCTTCTTCGATTCGTTTCACCCGATCTATATTGAGTGTCGTTCCCATCATCGTAACAGGATCGCCGTTTTCGTTGCGGTCTCTTATCAATCCGGCATTAGAAACCCATAGCCAATCGCCTGCTACGATGCGAAACCGGTGTCTGACACTCCACTGCTCCTCTTCACCGGAAAGGCATCTATCGAGAGACAATGAAACTGCTTCCCGATCATCCGGATGAACTTGCTCCAACCAGCCATCCCGCGAGCGCATTGAGTCAAAGCATTCCATCCCTAAAAGGCAGGACCCGACCGAATGAATGCGGATCTCGTCCTTGCCAAGGTTCCAATCCCACCAGGACATATCTGCAGAGGAAATCGCAAAATCCAATTGCCTCTCCAAAATCTTCGTTCTTTCGATATCGGTGAAGCTGATGAGAGCCCCCTCGACCTCATCCGCCGATGCCTTGAGATCCAATCCCCCGGTTATCGGCACGATGCGCAGCAGATAACTGCCATGACCCAAGGTGACCTCACGCTCCGAGCGCTCACCCTTTTCCAGTGCGGTCCGAACCTCATCCAGCATCCGGTCACGCTCCTTGAGATGATAGACTACCTGATAAAGGGATTGGCCGATGTCGCTGGGCAGGAGGTAAAATGCAGAAGCTATGGCTGCATTGAACTTTCGGATATTAAAGTCTTTATCAATGAACAGATATCCATCCTCGGAACTACCGAGCAGATTCTCCATTTCAGCATTGAGGCGAATCAGCTCTTGGTTTTTTCGATCATACTCGTCGTTTACCGTTCGCAATTCTTCATTTGTGGAAAGCAGCTCCTCATTGGTCGTTTGAAGTTCCTCATTGGTTACCTGCAACTCCTCATTTGTCGCCTGTAATTCCTCATTGGTTACCTGCAGTTCTTCATTTGCAGTCTGCAATCTTTCTCTCACCGAGCGGAGCTCGTCCTGCAACAGGGCCATCTTATCCCCGGCAGACTTCCCTTTCAGTTCGATTGGATCTTCAACCTCGCCCACAACCGGCTCTGTTCGGGTGGCTGGCTGAGGTAAAATAGTAAAAAGGTAGAGATCCGTATCTCCTATTGATTCCACATGCAGGTCCAAGCACTCCTCACCAGATTCTCCCTCGAACCTGACACCGGAAAAGTTGACTTCCACTCTTTTCTCCATCGCTCGATGGAGAAGGAGCGATGCGGTTGTTTCCAACTCACCCTCGAGGCGAGAGAATAATTTGGAATCCAAACGACCCTTTACTGTTTTGCAATAACGGGAAGCGTCACCGAAATAATAGATTATCTCCCGTTCAGAATTCAAAAGAAATCCGGCGAGAGTACATTTATCCAAGACCAGATCATATGCGGCCAGTAATTCCCGACCCACTCGAACTGTGTTATCGGTGCCAGGCTCCAGTGGATTTGCCGCCTTAGAGTGGGTCAAATTCTTCGATTTAATGCCATTCTTTATTGCAGAAAAATCGGCTTGGATTTTTCGATAAAATTTCTCCCCACCGGTTCGCCTCTGGAAGGCTCCCTCCAATGCGCCAGTATGTTCGCCCTTCCCAAGAAAGAGAGTACCTGACTCGTTCAGGGAGGAGTGAAATGTTTTCATCACCCGCTCCTGCGTCTCTTCCTTGAAGTAGATGAGAACATTCCGGCAGGAGATTAGATCCATTCTGAGGAAAGGTGGATCCGACAGTACGTTGTGTTGGGCGAAAATTACTCTTTGCCGGATCTCCGGTTTTATTTTGAAATTATTCTTTCCGAGTGTGAGGAAAAATCGCTCCCGTCGCGCTTCACTCATCTCAGCCAAATCCTCCCCGCTGAAAATTCCTTCCCCTGCTTTCCGTATCGCCTTCCCGGAGACATCGGTCGCGAAAATCGTAATCGAGCCATCATAGCCCACGGCCTCACAGGCCTCGATTACTGTCATCAACAACGAATACGCCTCCTGCCCGGTTGCACAACCTACGGACCATATTCTGAAATCCTGATCAGTGCATTTCCTTAGACTTGGTTGAAGAATCTCAGATGAAAGTTTATTAAACACATCAGAATCCCGGAAAAAAGAGGTAACCCCGATCATTAGGTCATAAAAGAGGCTATCCACTTCAGCGCTGTTTTCCTTCAGATGATCCGTATAGGCCGATATCCCATCGATCCCGAGTAGCTTCATCCTCTGTTCGATCCGCCGTCTGACGCTTGTTAAACGGTAGCTTCGAAAATCAATCCCATAGCGACGGCTCAAGCATTCAAAGATCGAAGCCAGCTGATCCTCAGCCCCGATCTCCTCCTCAACTCCCTCCTTGTCTACATTCACTGGCAAATTAATACTTGCCTGATTCCGGACAGGGGTTTCTCCCTTGCGCAATTGATCGAGAAAAGTCCACATTTTAGAAGGTCTGAGAACATCGTCCACAATCCCGTCAGAGATAACGCTTTGCGGCATTCCCGGGAATTCCGCCGACTGCGGATCCTGAACCAGCATCCAACCACCTCCTTCACGAATTGCCCGGGAACCGACTGTGCCGTCCGACCCCGTCCCGGATAGAATCACTCCAACAGTTCTTTTCTCAAAACTTATCGCTGCTATCTTAAAAATACCGTCGATGGGATGAATGCCTTCTCCGGCCTTGCGAGCATGTAACCGGATTCGATCCCCATCTATAATCGGTATGATACCTCCCGGGGTAACGAAGATCTTTCCGCCTTCGAGCTGAATCCCGTCCGTAAGCTCCACTACGGGCAGTTTGGTGTGCGGTTTGAGTATTGTAGGCAGACTCGTCGGCGGATCCACCGCCAGATGTTGAAGAATCAAGAAGCAATGATCCGATGTCGCAGGGACCGTGGAGAAAAACTCTTCTATCGCTTTCAGCCCACCTGCGGAAGCACCAATCACTACCAACCATTCTTCCTTTTTCATTTCATTTCCTTATAACATCCAACCTTTCCTATTACTAAATTTAATATCCTGGACGAGTAATTGTCCAACGAAATCTGCTCCTATAATCGCGCAGTTAAAAATCTGCTAATTTCGAAATTAGCTCCTAAACCCGCCTCTGTCGCTATCTTTTTTTGGGGTTGCTATTCTAAATTTGCGATTTCGATCAGCTAGCAGCCTGTCGGACTTAGCGTTTACTAAATTTTCTATCCTCCGCCAGGGCTGAAGCGTAATGGACCTGGAAAGATTGTTGCGGACGGGCTGCTAGGTGCATGCTTGTAAATCGGAACTTATTCCAGGCAAATTCGGTCGCGGATAAGCTTTAGAAGCCGCGCTGCGGATTCCTCTGCAGTCTCTTTTTCCGTATCAAGGACGAGAACCGAATCCATATCCGGTTCCTCAAAACCGGAATCTTTCCCCGTAAATTGCTTCACTTCCCCGACGGCAGCTTTAGCATAGAGGCCCTTCACGTCCCGACGGGCACACTCTTCAAATGAGGCCTTCACGTAAACCTCCAGAAAATCCTTCTCCCCGACCGCTGCCTTCGCAAATGCGCGCAATTCCTGCTTGGGGGTAATGAACGAAGCGATCGTGATAACGCCTGCGTCGAGAAACAAACGGGCCACCTCCGCGATCCGCCGAATATTTTCCTTCCGGTCCTCGTCCGAAAATCCCAAATTGTTGTTGAGTCCGCTTCGAATGTTGTCGCCATCCAGAATCTGGGTCATTCGACCTTCCGCGTGCAGAGCTCGATCCACCAAGTTTGCGATGGTACTCTTTCCGGAACCCGACAGTCCGTAGAGCCAGACGACCAGGGATTTTTGCCCCAAAAGCCGTTGTTTATCATCCCGCCCGAGGAGGCGGTCAAAAACAGGGTGGATATTTTCCTGCCTCATCGCCTTACAGATTCTTCTCTTTTTCCCGTTTCATCGCAGCCGCTACGAAAGAGGCGAAAAGCGGATGTGCGGAGTTCGGTTTCGATTGAAATTCCGGGTGGAATTGAACCCCGACAAACCACGGGTGGTCGGCGAGTTCCACGATTTCCACAAGATTGCGCTCCGGGTTTCTACCGGCAACCAAGAGGCCGACCTCTTCCAGCTTTTCGAGATAGGAATTGTTGAATTCAAAACGGTGCCGATGACGCTCGTGGACCATTTTTTTCCCATAGGCCTCGAAGGAACGGGTCCCCTCTACCAGTTCACACTCATAAGCTCCCAGCCGCATCGTGGCTCCCTTTACAGTCATCCCCCGCTGGTCCTCCATCAGATCAATGACAGGATGAGCTGCCTTCAAATCAAATTCCGTGCTATTTGCACCGTCAAGCCCGGCAACATTCCGAGCAAACTCTATGACTGCAACCTGCATTCCGAGGCACAGCCCCAAATAGGGAATCCCGTTTTCACGGGCGAGACGGACGGCCTCGATCTTTCCCTCAATACCCCGATCCCCAAATCCCCCGGGCACCAAAATTCCGTCCAGAGCTGAAATATCCTCCGGAAGACCGTCTTGCAAAGCCTCCGAATCCACGCGGACCACTTCGATCCCACAATCATTGGCGATCCCGCCATGGGTTAAAGATTCATAGACGGACTTGTACGCATCCTGAAGCTCGATGTATTTACCGACAACGCCGATCCGAACTCGTGTCGCTGGGTACTTCAATCGCCGAACGACATCCTCCCATACACCCTGGCCAGGACGCTCATCCGGCAGACGCAACCCGCGCACCACCAGAGTATCAAGGTTCTCCCTCTGCAACATAAGCGGCAGCTCATAAATCGAAGACTCCACATCCAACTCTTCAACCACCGCAGATCTGGGCACATTACAAAAGAGACTCAATTTCTGTCTCAATTCCTCGGGGATCACTTCTTCCGTCCGGCAGATCAAAATATCCGGCTGGATACCTATCTCCCGCAACTTCGCAACGCTCATCTGACTCGGCTTACTCTTTAGCTCGCCAGCGGCTTTCAAGTAAGGAAGAAGGGTGACATGAATGAAGAGACGATTTTCGTGGCCGATCTCGAGTGAAAACTGCCGCATGGCTTCCAGAAATGGGAGACCCTCGATATCACCGATCGTTCCGCCAATCTCGGTAATGAGAATGTCCACATCCTCTCCGGCAGCATAGATCCTTTCCTTGATTTCGTTGGTGACGTGCGGAATAACCTGCACCGTTTTCCCCAAGTAATCTCCTCGCCTTTCTTTCTGAATGACCGATTCGTAGATCTGTCCGGACGTGAGATTATTGAATCGAGTTAATTTGCAGGAAGTGAACCGCTCGTAGTGCCCAAGATCCAAATCCGTCTCCGCCCCATCATCCAGAACATAGACCTCCCCGTGCTGAAACGGACTCATCGTGCCGGGGTCAACATTCAGATAGGGATCAAATTTTTGAATCCGGACAGAAAAACCTCTCTGTTCGAGTAGAGCTCCCAAGGCGGCCGATGTGAGGCCCTTACCCAGAGAGGAAACAACTCCTCCAGTTACAAAAATAAATTTCCCAGCGGGCGTGCCTGATTCTGCCATGGGAGACCTTTTTGTCGATTCATTGTGAAGAGTGCAACACCTAGCGATGAGATCGGCCTTTTTTTTCTGGCTTTACTGCTCCGAATTTCTAATTCAGTGCCGTTACCCTATTTCAGTGAATAATTTACAAAACTTTACCCAGGAAAGAATAGTTTGTAAAAAAGCGAAAATACGAATGGATCTGATCGATTATTTATCAACCTAAAAGTATTCGTTCAATTGTGAACGTAAGCTGGCAAAGTGAATTTATTCAGTTATTCGAGAAAATATTCGGCGCATCCGCCGGATCCACTCCTTTTTTGACGATTGCTGGAATCGCTCTAGGCACGCTCGTTCTTTTTGGGTGGTTGATCGTAAATTTCGTCTGCTCCACACGAAAAGGAATTCTGGTTACTTTCTTTTCCCTGGCGATTCCAGGCATTCTTGGAGCTTTCGGATGGATCGCGGCGATGCGATTTGGAGTGCCCCAATTGGATGCGGGCCCTCTACGAGACCAACTCCCGATCCTGGTAGCGCTCAGTGTGGTTCTTATTACCAGTTTTTTTATTACGCGGAAACTACTGGGAACTTCAGAGAAAGCCTGCCTGGTCGCACTCGTCTGCACCTATGCATGCGTATTCGCTGCTATTCAGCTCGGTGGGTCGCTCGTTCATGAAATGGATACCAGTCTCTCCTCTCTGGAAGAAAAGAAAATGCAAAGAGACAAGTACCTTATGGAAGAATAAACTGTGCTGGAAAATCAAGCGGGTGAAGAAGCCCACACCTCTTCAAGAAACTTAAAGGCCTCCTTAAAAATATCGGCTGGTCATTCCCACAAAAAAAGTGACATTATTGTTTAATGACTACATGGAAGGACGAGCTAAATTCAGTGCTTGAGCAGATTACGGGAGCGCCAATTGGCAGCACCCCGTTCTGGGTAACCTCCGGCATTGCGCTGGGAACGCTACTCTTGCTGGGTTGGCTGATTGCAAATTTCATCTTCTCCGCCAAACGCGGCATTGTTCTTACATTTGTAGCTCAAATCCTACCGGGCATAGCAGCCTTGGCGGGATGGATCGCCGTAACCCTATACGCACTCCCGGAATTGAATGCTGGGCTCATCCGCGACTACTTACCACTCGGTGGGGCCGTTCTCGCCGGCTTTTTGGCAACTCTCCTCATGACCCGTTTTTTTCTCGGCATTTCAGAGGGGAAAACCCTGCTTTCGGTTACCTTTACCTATATCTGCGTAGTTGCGTCTATCTTCCTGGGAGGATCGCTTGTCCGGGAAATGGACTCCAGTCTGGAAAATTTGGGGAACCAGACCGAAGAACGTAAAAAAGAAGCCGATTCAATTCTCAGTTACTGAGAGACAATCCATTTCTTTTGCGCAGGGGTTTCAGGTTTGACCCTGTCGACGGGCTACTCTTTGCTCTACCGTTTTCCAATTACAAAACGATAGACACTACAGTGGACATAGAGATAAAAGAAGTTAACGAAACTCGAAAAGAAGTTCTCGTCACATTTTCGCAGGACGATATTGCCAAGGAAGAGAAAGGCATTCTCGGCGATTTCAGTCAGCATGCCCGTATTCCGGGATTCCGGCCTGGCAAAGCGCCGGAAACGCTTCTTCGCAAACGATACGGGAAAGAAATTCGTGAGGAGCTCAAGAGAAAGATCCTTCAATCCGGCTATCAGAAGATGGATAAGGAGGGTGATCTCACCGTTCTCAACCTGGTTCAGGTTGAGGATCCTGACCTGGATACCGAAGCGCCTTACGTCATGAAGATGACCGTAGATGTGAAGCCCTCATTCGATGCCCCCGACTATAAGGGTATGGCTCTGGAACGCGATCCAGCTGACGTCACCGAAGAAGAGATCGAAAAAGCGATCGACCACACTCGCGGCCAGCGAGCTGATTTCAACAAAGTAGATCGTGCCGCAGAAAAAAGTGATTATGTTCGCTGCTCTTATGAAGGAAAACTCGACGGTGAATCCATCGAGGAACATGTAGCTGAGCGCCCGATATACGGAACGCAAAAAAATACTTGGGAGGAGGCAGGAGCTGAGGACGCACCAGGTATCACCGAGATAGCAGAGGCCCTCATTGGAATGAAAGAGGGAGATACAAGCACCGTGGAGGCCACTTTCCCAGAGAACCACGAAGTGGAATTCCTCAAAGGAAAAACCATTTCTTACGACTTGGAGGTTCTTGAAGTCAGAGAAAGGAAATTACCTGAATTGGACGAAGAGTTTCTCAAATCCCTAAATGTGGAATCCGTCGAACAACTTCGAGAGCAAACAACCGAAACTCTAAAGAACCAGAAGGAGCAAGCCGGACAGAATCAGCTTCGCCAAGCTGCAACCCAGAAACTGGGTGAGATGGTCAATTTCCCCGTCCCCGAAAGCCTGGTTGCCAACGAAACCAACCAAATCCTATCCAACTATATGAGCCGCCAGATGCAGCAAGGCGCCACAGAAGAGGATTTTGAAAAGAATCGAGAAGCCCTATTCGCAAGTGCGAATGAGGAAGCAAATCGCAAGGTAAAGCTCGATCTTATCCTCGACGAGATCGCTGATGCTGAAAAGGTCGAAGTCACAGAAGAGGACATGAGCAACTTCCTCTACAACTACGCAATGCAAACACGCCGTGCCCCTGATGATATTGTGAAGGAGCTCCAGAAAGACCGCGGCCGTGTGCTCGACATCCAGAGAAATATCCGGCGGAGCAAGGCTGTCGGTAAGGTTATCGAGCAGGCTGAAGTTTCCGAAACCACCAGCAATTCCTAATCTCGCTTGCAAGATTAGGAATCCTGACGGTTCATATTCATACACAAGCAACCGACAACTTTAAAAAAATCTACAGTGAGCTACTTACCACTTCCATACGTATACGAGCGAGAAGGCCGCAATGAGCGTGCCTGGGACATCTACAGTCGCCTTCTTCGTGATCGGATTATTTTCATCGGCACCCCCATCAACGACTACGTCGCCAATGCAGTCATTGCTCAGTTGCTCTTCCTGCAAATGGAAGATCCCAAAAAGGAGATACACCTCTATGTGAACTCTCCCGGAGGCAGCGTTACAGATGGCATGGCGATTTATGATACCATCAATTTTGTGAAGTGCGATGTGGTCACCTACTGCGTTGGCTTGGCAGCGAGCATGGCAACCGTCCTCGTTTCTGCTGGCACCAAAGGCAAGCGTTATGCTTTGCCCAATAGTCGCCTCATGCTACACCAACCCTCAGGGGGTGCTGGAGGTCAGACCGCCGATATTTCAATCGCAGCCAAGGAAATCCTTCGTTGGAAGAAAACTCTCAACGACATCCTCTCCAGACACACCGGTCAGAAAGTAGAGCGCATCGAGAAAGATTCGGACAGAGACTTCTACCTCTCCGCCCCGGATGCCAAAGAATACGGACTAGTCGACCATGTAATCGCCAGCACGAAAAGTGACGCGCTGCCGGAGTCAACATAATGGCAAAACCGACAAAAATGACCTTTTGCTCATTCTGCGGTAAATCGCAGAATGAGGTTCAGAAAATGATAGCAGGCCCTGCCGGGGTTTATATCTGCGACTCCTGTGTAACCGTTTGCAAAACCATTATTGATCGTGAACTCGGTGAAGAGACAAAAAAGCCGGTTCAGAAGGAAAAACAGTTCAATCTACTCCGTCCCTCTGAAATCAAGGCTAACCTCGACAAACACATCATTGGGCAGGACGACGCCAAGAAAACTCTCTCGGTCGCCGTCTATAATCACTATAAGCGCCTTCAAGGTTCTGATCAGGATAATAAGTTTGAAGACCGTTATTCAGAAGTAGAGATAGAGAAAAGCAACGTGCTCTTGATCGGCCCAACCGGAAGCGGTAAAACTTTTTTGGCCCGCACTTTGGCCAACATGCTCGATGTTCCCTTCGCCATAGCCGATGCGACAACATTGACCGAAGCAGGGTATGTCGGTGACGATGTTGAGAACATTATACTTCGGCTCCTTCAATCTGCGGACTTCGATCCAAAGAAAGCCGAATGTGGCATCATATATGTGGATGAGATCGACAAGATTGGGCGCAAAACTGACAATGTTTCTATTACTCGTGACGTTTCGGGGGAAGGGGTTCAACAAGCTCTTCTTAAAATACTAGAAGGCACTGTCTGCAACGTTCCACCTCAAGGCGGGCGTAAGCACCCCAATCAAGAGTATATCCAAGTAGACACGTCCAAAATTCTCTTCGTTTGTGGGGGCGCCTTCGTCGGCCTCGACAAAATGATTCTTCGGAGGGCGTCAAAGAAATTCGTCGGATTCACTCCAGGGCTTGATAAGTCTGATGGCACGAGAAAAACACCTTCTCCAATCGAAGAGGAAGAAATTCTCAGCTTGGTCGAACCTGAGGATTTGGTCCACTACGGCCTTATCCCCGAGTTTATCGGACGACTACCGATTGTCTCAGTCCTTCGTGAGCTCAGCCGGGATGATTTAGAGCATATCCTGCTCGATACAAAGAATTCTCTCATCCATCAATACTCCAAGCTGCTCTCAATGGACGGTGCGGGCCTTCGATTCACACGCGACGCCATCGCGGCCATCGCTGAAAAAGCCATCACCCTCGGAACCGGTGCTCGAAGCCTGCGCTCGATCTTGGAAAAACTCATGCTTGAGGTGATGTATACCATTCCAGACGACTCTTCTGTTTCCGAAGTGGTAATCAACCGAGCCGTCGTGGAAGGTAAAAAACGTCCAACCATAAAACGTAAAAAAGGCGACGATCGCAATCAGGATGCCGCCTAACTCGAACAACAAACGAAAGAAAAAGGTCGACTACGAGGCATTGAACGCGCCTCTCATGCAGATTCCAGGCATGAAAGTGGAAGCTGTTCGAGCGTTGATGAATGCCGACGTGCGGGAAATATATGAACTTGCAGGGCGGGCACCCGAAGTTCTCTTCGAAGAGGCTCGGCAAAAGACATACGATCTTGGAAGCGAAATTCTTCCCTACTTCCGGCTAGCGGTGTATTATGCGGAAAGCGAAGATCCCGACCCTGCAAAACTACACGCATACGTCTGGGATTCTTAAATTCCCTACCATCCGACGAGCAGCAAATCCAAGAAAGCTCGAGACTGCGGCCATTGCTGCCACAAAAAGTTCACTGGAAACCGTGCCCTGATTTGCCCAGCGACGTAATTCCGTTAAATTGTTAACATGGATTCGGAAATAGAATATTCGCTACCGGAAACGGTGCCCGGCATGACCCTTTCAGACGTGGTTCTTTTTCCGCAGGCCACGATGCCTCTGTTTATCTTTGAACCACGCTACCGAAAAATGCTCGCAGGGGTACTGGAGGGAAACCATTTGATGCTCATTGCTACCCAAGACAAGGAGCGTTCTCAAGTAGAGGATACTTTTGAGCCATATCACCCAACAGCAACTCTCGCTTTGGTTCAATCCAGCCAAAAAAATTCTGATGGCACCTCTTCCATTCTCATACAGGGATTAATCCGCGTAACTGCCGAGACCACATTTCAGGAAGATCCATATCGTATCTTTTCTATACAACCGATGGCCAGCGAACCAGGCGCTTCCTCTTTAGAACTGGAACGTCACGCAAGTCACCTAAATGCCTTGATTCGCAGGCGCTCCGAACTAGGAAGCACAATCTCCCGGGAACTTCTCCGCTTTTTCCAGAACATTGACGACCCCGAAATGCTAGCAGACATAGTATCCTATACCCTTGTTCCTAGAACAGATGTCAAACTACGCCTCCTACAAACTCTCCCAGTGGCACAGCGCTACGATTTACTTTTCACATATTTCCAAGAAGAACTCCAAGAACTGGAACTAATTGCCCGCCTAAAAGGAGGCTTGGACAACAATCGGATCGACTGGAACTAATGAAAAAATTGGGTCAAATCCCTGAATATCTTGTCAATTATAAGTTACCTAGCTACTTAAACTAATCTTTGACATCCATAATCCATTAACAGTCAGGTCTCTACGAAATCCACCTCTTTACTGAAGGCTTAGCAGCGAATCTTATTCCGAATTCGGCTGGAACAAATTACCTTGCTCGTCTGAAGGTGCCTCAAGTGGCTCTTCCTTGTGGAGATGTCTTGGCGGTTCCTTTACACGTGAAGCTGCTGCCTGTCTTTTCTTGTCACATATCCGCCCAGCGATCTGTCTCACGTGCATCCTAATCCACATGTTGGTGCTTGACTGCTCTCGGTAATCGGCCGGGCCATAACTATGAATTCTACCCGCTTGTAAGAGACTATCATTTTGTGCGAACTCAGCTTCGCTGGACGGATCATAAACCGCATAGGTCAAACCTCCACTCCGCCGAACAACCGAGAAAACCGGCACATCGCTTGGACCGTCTGCCAGGTAAATCATTTGGTCGATCGGAACTCTTCTATCTTGCGGAAGGACATTGGCATTTACATCGATATCTGGATCTTTATTCGTCCCTTTATTGATCTCAAAAACGAACCGGGTCTTGATCGTATTGTCGACCATGACACCGATCTGGCTAACCTCTCCGCCGGACTCCAGATCAAATTCTTTCTGACTGGCAAAACCAGGAGGAAATGGCTTTTCAATAAACTCACATCCAAAAATACCGTCTACATAGGGAGCAATGCTGCTACCGCGAATCATCTCTGCCAGCCCGGTACTGATGATGTAGTTCTCAACGGTCACCCCTTGCTTTTGGAATTCAGCATCTTGCGATACTGAATTCTTGATCGTTTTGAAAAATTCAGGAAGTCCGGGGTAGAAGATCAATTCTCTTCCCAACTCACGCAGTTTTCGATTGGACAACCCCTTGAGAGGACCATTCTTAACATAACTAAGCAAGTGGTTTAAATAAACGGTGTCTTTGGAAACATGACATCCGTGGCGAGCGTAAAGCTTTGGAAGTTCGTTCACCTCGTTCCAGAAAACCTTCTCATCAATATCAAAAGCCTCAAAAAGAGGAGTTTGCATGTACCCCGGAATCAGGGTCTTGTCGAAGTCCCAAATACAGGCAATCACGGTTTGACCGTGCAGGTTGGATTCTGGCATAATTTTAATTCGTTTGTTTATTGGAATAGTTTCTTCCGTTCTGTAGTAAGCTGCTCGCAGCTACAATGATTTTCCCGATGAATTGCGACCCACCAACTTTAAATGCACATACTACCCAGCACTGAATCGATCCGAGAACGCCTGAATGACATGGATCAGGAGATGAGTGACCCTGCTATCTTCGGTGATGGTCGAAAAGCGGCCGCATGTGCACGTGAACACCAAAGACTAACGCGACTCTTCGCGTTGTCAGAAAAACTGCGATCACTGGAGTCCCAAATAGAGGAATCCAAAGAACTACTTAAAGACTCTTCCGAGGATCCGGATATTCGGGAACTTGCCGAGACGGAACTTCCGGACCTGGAAGATCAATCGATTAGGCTAGAGGAAGAGATAACATTATTGGTCGTTCCAGCCGATCCAGCCGATTCCCGCAATACGGTGATGGAAATTCGAGCTGGGGCTGGCGGTGATGAGGCATCCCTTTTCGCCGCAGATTTATTCCGGATGTACAGCCGCTATGCGGAAATCAACGGTTGGCGCATCGAACCGATGAGTTCCAGCCTTTCCGAATCCGGTGGATTCAAAGAGGTGGTTTTTTTGGTTTCGGGAGATGAGGTATACCGACTCTTGAAATTTGAAAGCGGCGTACATCGAGTCCAACGAGTGCCTACAACCGAGACCAATGGGCGCATTCATACTTCGACGGCGACCGTCGCGGTTTTACCGGAAGCCGAAGAGGTGGATCTTACCATAAATCCGGAGGAGATTGAGATATCAGTTTCTCGAGCGAGCGGGCCTGGCGGACAGGGAGTCAATACTACGGATTCCGCCGTCCAGATCCTTCACAAACCGACAGGTATGATTGTTAGTTGTGCTGACGAACGCTCTCAGATTAAGAATAAAGCCAAGGCCATGAAGGTTCTTCGCTCACGTCTTCTTCAATTAAAGGAGGAAGAGGAAAGAGCTAAATATGCTGCCGACCGACGCAGCCAAGTTGGATCGGGCGACCGCAGTGAACGGATCCGCACCTACAACTTCCCGCAAAGTCGGTTAACCGACCACCGCATCAATTGGACTTCTCATGATCTGGACGGTATCCTCGCTGGATCTCTCTCTGATTTGCTGGATGCGCTTTTACGCGCTGACATCAGAGCTAAAGCCGAAGCCGCTTTGGCCCCTGAAACATCTCCATAATCCTGCAAGCATTAAATTCCTTACATCGAAAACCACTTACTTCCTTGAATACACTTTTAGAAATTCTTGATAAATCGGAGGCTCACCTCCGTGGAAAAGGTGTAGTCGAAGCGCGTTTAGACGCAGAGCACCTGCTGGCCGACACTCTTCAGTGCAAAAGGATGGATCTCTATCTACAATTTGATAAACCCCTTCAAGAGGAAACTCTTGCACTCCTTCGTCCAAAATTGGTCAGGCGAGGCCGTCACGAGCCGCTATCTCATATTCTTGGCCACCATCCATTTCACGGATTGAAACTCACCGTCTCACCCTCGGCCCTTATCCCACGCCCCGAAACGGAAGAGCTGGTCGAAAAAACAGCCGGGCATCTTAAAAGTGCACCCAATCGCATTTTGGATCTCGGAACCGGAACTGGTGCTATCGCTCTTTGGATGAAACAAACTTATCCAAATGCAGAGGTTGTGGCAACGGACCGATCCGAAGAAGCTCTTAGTCTTGCCAAAAAAAATGGCTTGGACTTAAACACCTCGGTTGCATGGATTTCATCCGATTGGTTCTCTTCCGTTGAAGGCACTTATGATCTTATCATATCCAATCCTCCTTATCTGACCGAGCAAGAATGGCAGGAAGCGGCACCTGAAGTCAGAGACTACGAGCCAAAGGAAGCACTCTTCGCCTCTGCTAATGGCCTAGCTGATTTACGCATAATTCTCACTGAATCCATCTCCTATCTAAACCCAAAGGGCTTGATTGCTCTTGAAACTGGCATAAACCAACGCGAAGAATTGAAAGCGATCGCAACCGAAAGCGGCTTTAGTGATGCATGGGGAGAAGAAGATTTCCACCGGCGAAGTCGGTATTTTTTTGCAATTAAGTAAGCTGTTTCGAACCGAGTAGAAATGGGGGTTCTTATTCCCTACGTCCAAATAGTGCAGATCCTACGCGTATCAGGGTGCTTCCCTCCGCAATTGCATCTTCCATGTCTCCACTCATGCCCATGGATAATTCGGCGAGAGGCAGACCGGATCGAATCCGAAGCTTTTCAATTAATTCTCTGAGTCTTACAAATGCTATCTTTGCCGCATCGCGTCCGCCTTCGAAGGGAGCTATTGTCATAAGCCCGTCAATTTCCAGATTGTCGAACTCCAAAAGTTGATCAAAGACATCTTCAAATCCTTCGATGTCGAAACCATACTTTTTCGGATCTTTGCCTGAATTTACCTGAATAAGGCAACTGAGCTTTCCGGGAGTCTCAAAGGCAAAACCATCTAATTTACGGGCTAATCGAATCGAATCCACCGATTCTATTCGATTGAAAGTTTTAACCGCCAAAGCCGCTTTATTTGACTGCAGATGACCGATTAAGTCCCATGAGATTTCCAGACCTTTGGATTCCGAGATTTTACAGACAGCCTCCTGAACTCGGTTCTCTCCCACTCGATCCAGTCCAACTTCCAGTGCATAGTGAACAGCTTCGATAGGATGAGTCTTTGTAACAGGCAACAATTTGACCTCCCCAACTTTCCTACCACACTGATATTCAGCACTTTCCATCCGATCTCTTACGATGGAAAAATTTTCCATAAATTCATTGTAACTTATCATAAAATAGATTTAATATTAGCATATCTTTTCAAGTGACACCAATTACTAACCCTAAAAAACACAAAGCATGCATATAGAAAACTTCAAAATCTTCTCAGACCTCGTCGAAAGCGAGAGTTTTTCTCGTGCAGCCAAGTTGAACGGGATTACGCAATCAGCTGTAAGCCAGCAATTACGCTCTATGGAAAGACATTTTAACGTCTTGATCGTTGATCGCAGTCAAAAGCAGTTCCGCCTTACACAGGAGGGGAAACTTCTCTATGATTCATCGAAGGATATTCTGCATCTATACGAACGATTGGATTGTGAAATGCAGGAAATGAGAAAAGTCATTAGCGGTAACATCAAAATTTCAACGATTTACAGCGTAGGTCTTCACGAGTTACCGAAATACCTAAAAACATTTATGCAGGAATTTCCATCGGTTAACGTCCACGTGGAATACCGTCGCTCTAACCATGTATATGACGACGTTCTGCACAACGCAGTGGATCTAGGCATCGTCGCTTTTCCTTTAAAAAACAGGCAGCTGGAGATCATCCCTTTTAAAACGGATCAACTTGTTGTAGTAACAAGTTCTTCTCACCCACTGGCTGGCCAAAGCGATGTCTCTGTGCGTGAATTAGAGGGGTATGATTTTGTTGGCTTTGATAAGGATATACCCACAAGAAAGGCGACGGACGAAATATTTCGAGAAGCAAAAGTAACAATAGATCCAAAGATGGAATTTGATAACATTGAAACGGTTAAGAGAGCGGTCGAAATCAACGCTGGCTTTGCCATTTTACCTGTGTCAACAATCGCCAATGAGGCAAAAAACGGCCAAATTTGTTCCATTCCATTCAGAAAGAAAAATTTCACACGCCCGATTGCCCTGATTCACCGAAAAGGAAGAGTCCTAACGCCTGCGATGAAACAATTCGTTCAATTGCTTACTGGAGACAAATTCATTACAAATAAAAAGAACGGTATAGTCAAAAATCTTAAAGAAGTAGCAGGGCAATCAGCATGATAGCCGTTTAAATATAACCTTACCAACCCTAAAGCTTTGAACCAAGCATGGTGTTGGAGCACAAGACTAAGATAATTTCTATTCAATTCGGGTCTATACCAGTAGAACCAAAAATCACCCGAATAAATCCTTGCGCAGTCCCCCGAGAACGGAGAGTCCACCCCAATCGGCCCCCTGCATCCCGTGGACACTTGGAGGCCTGACTCGCCCCTCTTTCTCCGCATCTGCGTGCTCTTGCACAAAAGCCTCCGATCCCAGCACCCGTCCATCGGTAAAATACCGCACCCG
>Ga0222662_1000924_pt1 | contig 17609 bp, 18 predicted proteins | sample AntAcemetagen600_FD_179821 | JGI IMG/M metagenome (GOLD analysis project Ga0222662, IMG submission 179821) | Saline water microbial communities from Ace Lake, Antarctica - #600 | ecosystem: Environmental > Aquatic > Non-marine Saline and Alkaline > Saline | place: Antarctica: Ace Lake...
CCTGGTCTGCCGGCGGAAAGACGAAACTCACGCAGGTGATCGAGCACAACAAGCACGACTGCACGGCGACCCGGTTCGTGCTTGAGCACCTCACCGCCAATTCCTGATGGACGATCGGACGGACGGGGTCACCCTCCGAACCGATTCACCCTGTCCAGCCCGAGAATCCGCCGACCCCTCATCTCCGGACTCCTCATTTTGAACGGGTGTTCCGACTCCCATCCCGTGAAAAAATTCAGAGGAATGCGGAAAGTCCCGCGCGAGGGTCGCACCGGCTTGCGGTTCGCGCTCCACCACGTGGCCTGCGAACCGGGCGCGACCGCCGTCAGCGCACTCACCGGACTCCAAGCCGATATCTCTTCGGAGGTGGAGACCATGACTCCCCGGTTCGCCGGACAGACCCGCGAACTCGCCGGGGCTCCGGTCGGTCTCACTCCCCGCGAAACCAGCGTCGCCCAAGAGGATCTCGCCCTGACTCGCCAGATCGAAGTGGGAACGGTGCCCGACATCTCGCACCGGATGCAACCCGTATGGGTCGGCCGCCAGTCGCTTTCGGGGAAACATCGTCTTCACGGTCGGATCCTAACCCTTCGAGCTCGCGCTCCCCGCCCCTTCCTTCGCGCCCGCAGCCCGAAGCAGTTCGGCCGCCCATGGCGCTTCGACCACCCAATCACCCCGGCCCATGGCCACATCCAGCGGGGTCAGCCCTTCGTGATCCTGGAGGTTCACGTCGGCACCGAGCTCGATCAGCAGGGGAAGCAGCTCCTGATTCTGGCTGATGATCGACAGGAAGATGGCGGTCTGCCCCTTGTCCAGTCTGAAAAGATCGCCGGTCACCCGCGCATTCACGTCGGCCCCGGCATCGATGATGCATCCTGACGCTCACCAGATCCTGTCCGAATCCGGCCGTCGCCAGCAGGAGCGGCGTCGCGCCCCCTGCCCCTTCGGCATCGACATTCGTCCTGGCGTCGACGTCGGCGCGAGCAGGGCTTGACACCAATCCAACCGTGGTTACTATTGGCATCTAATTGCCATTAGCAGCCAGCACGAGTGCTTCGCTTTGCATGCGAAGCCACGCACAGCCACCAGCCGGAGTCGGCCCGTCCGTCGCCCAACGCCACGATCACCATCACGGAACACGCTCGAATGTCACCCGAATCGAAACGCCATCTCCCCGTCACCGTGCTTTCCGGATTCCTCGGCGCCGGCAAGACGACGCTGCTCAATCACGTCCTGAACAATCGGGAAGGGCTCCGGGTCGCGGTCATCGTCAACGACATGTCCGAAGTGAACATCGACGCCTCGCTGGTGCGTGACGGTGGAGCCGAGCTCTCGCGGACCGACGAACGAATGATCGAGATGACCAATGGCTGCATCTGCTGCACGCTTCGAGAGGATCTGATGATCGAAGTCGCGAGACTGGCGGCGGAGGGTCGATTCGACCATCTGCTGATCGAGTCGACCGGCATCGGTGAACCCATGCCGGTGGCGGCGACCTTCTCCTTCCGAGACGAGGACGGCCGGAGCCTCAGTGACGTCGCCGCCCTCGACACGATGGTGACCGTGGTGGACGCCGCGAACTTCCTCCACGACTTCGACAGCAAGCAGAACCTGAACGACCGCCGGCTCGGCGTGAGCGACGAAGACGAACGGACCATCGTCGATCTTCTGACCGATCAGATCGAGTTCGCCAACGTGATCGTCATCAACAAGTGCGATCTGGTGTCCGAAGCCGAAGCCGAAAGGCTCGAAGGCATTCTCCATCACCTGAATCCCGATGCCCGCACGCTGCGGGTGTCGCGGGGACGCGTCGATCTCGCCGCGGTCGTCGGTACCGGCCTGTACGACGAGGGGGCCGCAAGCCAGATGCCGGGGTGGGCCAGGGAACTCGAAGGCAACCACACCCCCGAGACCGAGGAGTACGGGATCGGCAGTTTCGTCTATCGGCGACGCAGACCGTTCCACCCACAACGTCTGGTCGCGGCGATCAGCACCGGCATGGAAGGCGTCCTCCGGTCCAAGGGCTACCTCTGGATCGCGAGTCGGCCTCGCCACTGCGGCATCTGGGCGCAAGCCGGTGCATCCCTGCAGATCGATTCCGGCGGCCTCTGGTTCGCCGCCGTCGATCGGGCGCACTGGCCCGATGATCCGACGACGCGCGACTGGGTCGACGGCAACTGGGACGCCGAAGTCGGAGACTGCCGACAGGAGATCGTGTTCATCGGCGTGGCGATGGACCGGCAGGGCATCGAAGCGATGCTGGATGCCGCGTTGGTCACCGACGACGAGATCGCGATCGGTGCCGAATCCGGGATTCGCTTCGAGGACCCGTTGCCACCTTGGGAGACCGCACCTCCCGAAGGGGCGACCCACTGAGTCCGCGAAGCCGCCGAGCTGATGAATCCTCGAATCACCCACTCCCTTTCCCCCGCCACCGACGCGATCGACGCCCCACCGTCGCGCGGCGGATGCACCCTCGGTCTCGGCGCGACACCACGGTCCCGTGACGGGTGGCGAACATGAGCCTGGACTGGCTGATCGTCGGCGGCGGAATCCACGGCATGCACATCGCCGCGCGACTGCTCGGTGATGCCGGGGTCTCCCCGGATCGCCTCCGCATCGTCGATCCCGCCGATCGACTTCTCGACCGCTGGCGATCCTGCACGGCGACGACCGGGATGAACCACCTGAGATCGCCCTCGGTGCACCATCTCGATCTCGCCCCCCTGTCCCTCCAGAAGTTCGCGGGATCCGGGAAACGTCCAAAATCCGGTCTCTTCGCCGCGCCCTTTGAACGGCCGTCCCTCACCCTCTTCAACGATCATTGCGATCGCGTGGCGAGCCGCTTCGGACTCGCGGATCTTCACATCAAGGATCGTGCCACGAGGTGCGAAGTCGACTGCGACGGCGTCGAAGTCCGGCTGGCCGGCGGCCCGCCGATGAGGACCGCCAACCTCGTGCTGGCCGTCGGTGCGAGCGAACAACCCCGGTGGCCGGACTGGGCGATCCCCCGCGACCCGCGCCTGCACCACGTCTTCGATCCGGACTTCGACGGGTGGCCTCGTGCCCACGAGACCGTGGTGGTGGTCGGCGGTGGAATCTCGGCGGGCCACATCGCGCTTCGCCTCGCCGCGGAAGGCCATGACGTCCACCTCGTCTCGCGCCATGCGCTGCGTGAACATCAGTTCGACAGCGATCCGGGATGGCTCGGTCCGAAGTACACCAGGGATTTCAGCCGGGAGCCGGACCGCGACCGGCGCCGCGCCGTGATCACCGAAGCACGTCATCGAGGCTCGGTGTCCCCGGACATCGGGCGCTCCCTCCGCCGTGCGATTCGACGGGACCGGCTCGAATGGCACGAGGGCGAAGTCGACCGGCTCGTCCCGCGGGAAGACGGTCTTGAACTCGAGCTCGGCACGAACACGATCGTGACCGCGGATCGCGTGCTCCTCGCCACCGGTTTCGCTTCGCGGCGTCCGGGCGGGTCGATGGTCGACGAGCTGATCGCCTCGGCGACGCTCCCCTGCGCGAGTTGCGGCTACCCCATCGTGGACGCCGCCCTTCGCTGGCACCCGCGGGTCTACGTCTCGGGCCCCCTCGCGGAACTCGAGCTGGGGCCGGTGTCGCGGAACATCGCGGGCGCGAGGCGGGCGGCCGAACGGATCGTCGACGCCGCTCGCACGAGCCGACCGGTTTCCAACTGAGTCCCCATCGGGCTCGGCTCGCGGTCGGTTTCATTCATCGCGACCATCCCATCATCGCGATGACCATCGCTTCCTCGTTCGCGCCGATCCTCACGGATGAACACCGCCCCCGGCCGAGGCCGGGCGCGATTCCATTCCTTCGATCCCACTCGTACCGTCGTCGCTAGTTCGCCAGCGGCGGTTCGATCTCGGGGGCCGTCCACGACACCCCTTGGCCGTTGTCTTCAAAGGCGGTGAAGACCCCACCCCCTTCCAGACCCTCCGCGATCATTGCCAGTGCATGACCATTGCGATCACGGATTCCGACGATACCGCTTCCGTCGGTCGCGCCGATTCGGACGACTTGTCGTCCTTTAGCGCCGTGAGTGGTCAGCAAGCCTTCACCTCCGTCGGTCGCGCCGAGCCTGACCAACGACTTGCCATCGGCATTCAGGGTCCGCACCTGCCCCCGAAAGACACCGGGCTCGCCTTCGGCGTTCGAGACGAGGAAGGTACGACGACCCACTCGGTCGTGATTCATGATGACCCCGGAACCCTTGGACGACCGAAGGGTCACCACCGTCTTCCCCTCATCGTTCACGACTTCGAACGCTTTCGCCTGAATCACCTCGGGAACGGTCGGAACCCTCGCCGCCGCCAACAGCCCCCCGGCGATCACCGCCGTACCGAGGACGATGTTCCATCGATGCTGGAGACGGATCCGGCGCTCCAGTGCTTCGATTCGAGCCTCTTGCGTGGACATGTTCGTTTCCTTGTTGATGATCGAGGTTGATGATCGAGGTTGATGATCGAGGTTGATGATCGAGATCGGGTGAAGACGTCGACTTGCGGATCGGACCGGGCCGCGAGGAACCTTCGATCTCTGCGTGACCTTCGAACCACGCCCGCAGTCGCGTTCCTCCGAGGCATACGGACCGGAGCATCGCGGGGTTCATCCGCGCCGCGGAATCGGCGTCAAGGGCACGAGGCAGGCGTTTCGGACGTTCCGCGCGGGCGGCGCGACCGAAATCCTCACTTCGGAGATCGCACTGCTGGTGGACCGGCGATGGCCGGTTGCTAGGCTTTTGGGGTCCACGCGCTTCGCGACGCGAGATGCCACCGGTGGTGTTGATCGTCACGCCCGGCGACTCGGGCGACACCGAAGACCGAGTCTCGCCCACGCTGAATCGTCCGACCCGGAAACACCGATGCCGCCGATCTCGGACTGCTCGTCGCCGCGTGGTCGCCCTGCAAGGGGTGATGTTCAGGTTCCGTTCGGTGGCCGGCCCCGCGTTCGCGCTCCACGGCCGGGGACGGGGTATCGATGAACCGAGGACCGCGGAGCATTCGACCCCTCGGATCGATCACCCGCTGGATGGCACCGCCGGTCGCGCGACCCGACGCGAATCCCGCCCCTTCAGATCCTGCTTGGTGATGAGCTCGTTCACGCCGTCCTGCACGACGTACGCCCAGACCCAGGCCGCCATCGCCATCAGGCGACTCCTGAAGTTGACCAGGAACCAGATGTGGACGATCGCCCAGACGATCCAGCCCAGGAATCCCGAAAGGTGGATTCGGCCGACGTCCATCACCGCCTGGCCGCGTCCGATGGTCGCCAGCGAACCCTTGTCGCGATAGCGGAATGCGGCCGCAGGCACCTCCTGCCCCTGACAGATTCGCCTGATCGTCTTGCCGACGTAGGTCCCCATCTGGATGGCGCCCTGCGCGACGCCGGGCACCTGTGTTCCGTCATCCCGTTCGACGTAGGCGATGTCACCGACGACCCACACGTCGTCCCGCCCCGCGACCCTCAGGTCCCCCCGGACCGGAATCGTTCCACCGGCGGCACACTCCACGCCCAGTCCCTCCGAGATCGCCCCGGCCAACGGACTGGCGGTGACGCCGGCGGCCCAGATCACGGTGCGGGCGGCGACGAAGTCCGCTCCGTCCTCCCCCGACAGATGCACCCCGTCGTATCCGACGTCCATGACCCTGGTGTTGGTGCGAATTTCGACGCCGTACCGATCGAGGGTCGCCGCGGCGGACGCGGAGGATCGACCGGACATCGTCGGCAACACCCGATCACCACCCTCCACCAGAATCACGCGGGCCGCGGACACCTTCAACTCGTGGAACTCCCCCGCGAGTCGATCGACCGCGAGCTGCTTGATCGCCCCTGAAACCTCGACCCCCGTCGCACCGGCTCCGGCCACCACGAAGGTGAGCCATTCGGGAACGAGGTCGTTCTCGCCCCGAACCCGCGAAACCTCGGCCTGTTCGAACGCGTCGAGCACCCTCGCCCGGACGATGTGGGCGTCCTCGAGGGTCTTCAGACCGGGGGCCATCGCTTCCCAGTCGTTTCCGTAGTAGTTGGTGCGGACCCCGGCCGCGACCACGAGGTGGTCCCAGGGGATCTCGAGGTCGTCCGCCAGGACGACGCGACGGTCGAAGTCGAAACCATCGACTTCGGATTTCACGACCGTCACGTTCCGCTGATGGCCGAAGACCCGCCGCAGCGGCGCCGCGATCGAGCTGTCGTCGAGCACCCCGGTCGCGACCTGGTAGAGCAGCGGCTGGAAGAGCGTGTGGTTGCTCCGGTCCACCAGAACCACCTCCACGTCCATGCGGGCGAGCATCCGGACGCACGACACGCCACCGAACCCGCCTCCCACGACGACGACTCGAGGCTTCCGCTTCCGACTGGTGGATGGTTGCTGTTTCACGTGATGCTCGGGGTTGCTGGGCCAGGGGATTCCGGTCACTCGACCAGTAAAGATGCTTCGATGCGATGTCGCCGACGGATTCGCCGTCGCCGGTGGTCCGGATCGAGCCCCGCCGCATCCCCTGCCGAAGGACCGGCCGTTCGGGAACGTCGTGGAATTCGAGCCCGCACTCAGAATCGACGGGTCGCGGGCGTTCCTCCGGCTGCGAACTGCACGAACGCTGCTACGGACATGCACCGTCCTCCACGTCGGTCGATCTTTATGTTCATTGCGTATCGACCGACCGGCTCACCCTTCCCCACAACCCGTCCCTGCCTCGACGTGGGGCTGGGGTCGGCGACCGTATCGACGGGGTTTCGAATTCCGAAATGCCGTCAAACGAAGGTTGACCGGATCGAGGCCGACGAGGCCTTCTCGCTCGATGTGAATCGGGGACGGAACCTCCGACATCACCACGTTCCGGTCACCGCATCCCCTGCCGAAGGACCGGCCGCTCGGGATCCGCCGAGGCTGCCTGCTCCGTGGCGTCCATGACCACGAAAGCGGGACGTCGAATCCTCGGATCACCCACCGAGTGGTGACTCGTTTCCACCCGTGACCGATCCAGGCTCGAGATCGATGTCGCCCTGAAAACCCTCGATTTCCACATGGGACTCCTGTTTTCGGAATACCCTGATCGCGTCCCGACGACATTATGGAGTCACCGATGGATCAATCCGGCACCACGGCGCGCAGTTATGAACTCCTCATGGGCGAACGCGCCGACTCGGTGTTCAAGCGAATCACCCTGTGGCTCGCGATGGTGGGATTCGGAGTCCACCTGCTTGCGTGGCTCGCGGTGTACCTCGGGACGTTCGAGGCGCCGGCGAATCTCGCGCCGCTCCTCGCCTCGCCACTCCTCGCCCTCTACACCCCGTTCTCGATCCTGCTGGTGTACGAGGTCTATCAACTGATCCAGGCCATTCCCCGATCCTTCTCCGCCGCGATGGCCAAGCAGTTCGAGGTGATCGCCCTGATCGTAGTGCGAGATGCGTTGGAGTTCCTCGCGGCGACCCAGACTTCGGACCCCGTGGGCAGCGCCTGGTTCCTGCTGCTCGGGGCGAAGTGCCTGGCGTTCCTCACGCTCCTCGCGGTGATCGTGGGCTTCAACCGGATCGACGCCCGGTCCCGCCCTTCGACGGGGATCGGGGCCCGACTCGATCAATACGTCCGGACCAAGCAGATCATCTCCATCCTGCTCTTCGGGGCGTTCGTCGCGACCGTCGTGGTCGCGCTGGGATCGTGGATCTCCGCAACGGCGGAGGGCGAGGAGATCCACCTGCACGCCGGGATCTTCTTCTCCGACCTCTTCACGTTCCTGATCATCGCGGACATCACGATCCTCCTGATCTCCTATCGTTTCACCAGTGATTTCGGAAGCCTCGCACGAAACACCGGCTTCGTCTTCTCGACGGTGCTGATGCGGATCGCCATCGACACCCCGGGCATCGGCGCTCCGCTCCTCTTCATGATGTCGGGGATCATGGGGCTCGGCGTGCTCTGGATCACCGGAAAGTTCACCGTGATCGATCCGCGGAAGATGAACTGACCGACCGTTTGTGAAACGGTCGCTGCTTCGGCCGAGCATCCTTCGGCGTTCCAGTTTCGGTCATGCTGCGCCTCCGATTCCGACCTCCGGACACCGCCGGTCGACCGGTGAAGGCCGGACGCTGCATGCTGCCTGTGAGGATGGCCCCCCATCACCACGCGGTGCTCGTCCTCCGCCCCGAAGACGCGGTGTCCGATGACCGGGAGGAACCTCCGTCCGAACCTGGTTCGGTTATTTTGAGCTCCCGACCGATCGACCCGCCCCGGGATCGACACGGATATCGAATCGCTCACCGGCGACCCTCCCGACGGATCCGAATCATGGACTATTCCGACCTCGCCATCATCGCCGCGTTCGCGTTTCTCTACTCGATCATCGCATCGCGTCTCGGAAAGACTCGATTCAACGGGGCGTTGGTGTACGTGATCGCCGGGTTCCTCTGTGGCGGACAGGCGTTCGGATGGATCGATGTACAGATCGGCGGCGAGGGGTTGAAGATCCTCGCGGAGCTGACGCTCGCCCTGGTCCTGTTCACCGACTCGGCGAACACGAATCTGGCGACCCTTCGTCGCATCGAAACGATCCCGATTCGGCTCCTCTTCATCGGGCTGCCGCTCACCCTCGCCTTCGGCTTCGCGGCGGGGTGGCTCTTCTTCGACGAACTCGGCCTATTCGAGATCGCACTCCTCGCCACCATGCTCGCGCCGACCGATGCCGCACTCGGCAAGGCGGTGGTCACCAATCCAGCGGTCCCGGAATCCGTTCGGGAGAGCCTCAACGTCGAAAGCGGCCTGAACGACGGCATCTGCGTGCCGGTGCTGTTGTTCTTCCTCGCCCTGGCCGTCGGGGATGCGGAATCGGGCCACGCCGCCGGATTGATGGCGCAGCTCACGTTGCAGGCGATCGGTATCGGCGTGCTCGTCGGCGGGGTGGCCGGGCTCGTCGGTGGCCGCCTGATTCGACATTGTTCCACGCGAGGATGGGTGGCGGGTTCGTGGATCCAGATCCCCGTGATCGCCCTCGCCCTGACCTGCTTCGCCACCGCCCAGTGGCTGGAAGGCAGCGGTTTCATCGCCTGCTTCGTCGCCGGCATGATCTTCGGCATCACCGAAAAAGGAAACAAGGGACGTTTCCTCGAGGCCGCAGAAGGCATCGGCGATTCGATGGCGCTGGTCACCTGGTTCATGTTCGGGGCCGTCGCGGTGGGACTCACCTGGCAGTATCTCGACTGGCGGGTCATCGCCTACGCCCTTACGAGTCTGACCGTCATCCGGATCATTCCGGTGTTCCTGGCGACCCTCGGCCTGAAGCTTCGCTGGGACACCCGGCTGTTCATGGGCTGGTTCGGACCGAGGGGTCTGGCGAGCATCGTGTTCGTGGTGCTCGTTCAGGACGAATTGCACCCCAGCTCGGAGGTCCTCGTCACCACGGTGACCTGGACCATCCTGCTCAGCGTCCTGCTCCACGGCTTGTCCGCCAACGCGCTGTCGAAGGCGTACGGCGCGAGAATCGCCGCGAGCGGCGGTGGCGTCTGAAGCGGCGACGCCACGCACCGTTCAATCGAAGTATTCTCGTAGTACCGCAACGATCCCCCGGACTCCGGAGAACTCAATGGCTCGATTCAAGATCGATGGCGACCGGCTCAAAATCGGATCCAAGGTGATCGCGAACGTCCATGGCGATCGGGTCCGCGAGGGAACTGGATCGCGGACCCTCTGCAACATCCATGGGGACCGGGTTCGAGAAGGCACCGGCTCGAAGGTCCTCTTCAATCTTCATCGCGACGAGCTTCGCCTGGGCACTTCGTCCTCGAAGATCGCGACCATGGCCGACGTCCACGCGGCGATCGACGGGCCGGGCGGAATCACCAAGGCGGCGATGTGGTTCTGGTTCGTCCGGTAGCGAGTGATTATCGTGCACCGATGAATACGGAATCACCGCAATCCGCCCGAACCCACGATCTCGTGATCTGGGGCGCCACCGGCTACACCGGCCGTCTCGTCGCGGTGGCCGCCGCGGAACACGCCGGCGATCGACGCTGGGCGATCGCCGGTCGATCACGCGATCGACTGGAGAAGATCCGGGACGAGATCGCGGCGACCGGCGCCGTCCCGCCCGACGTCGTGGTCGCGGATCTCGAGGACGCCGCGTCGATGCGGGCGATGACCGGTTCGACCCGCGTGGTGCTGACCACCGCCGGACCGTACGACCTCGTCGGTGAACCGTTGATCGAAGCGTGCATCGCGACCGGCACCCACGTCGCCGACATTACCGGCGAGGTGCCGTGGGTGCGCCGGATGCGGGCGCGGTACGAATCGGCAGCCCGGGACGCCGGGGTCCGGATCGTTTCGATGTGCGGATACGACTCGGTTCCGAGCGAGCTGGGGGTTCGCCTCCTGCAGGCGGCCGCGATCGAGGCCCATGGTCGCCCCGCCTCCGAGATCGAGATGACGGTCGGCCCGATTCGGGGCGGCGTGAGCGGCGGGACCATCGCCAGCGCGTCGAACATGATCGCCCGCGCGGGCGAACCGGAGATCCGGAACGGACCGCGCGGTGCCAGCGCCTTGTGCGTCGCGCCGCCGACGCCGCCGATCCGATCGGGCGAGCAATGGGGCATTCGGCGATCGACCACGCTGGGAATCTGGACGGCGCCGTTCTTCATGGCCGGCATCAACGTCGCCGTGGTGCACCGCACCCACGAGCTGCTCGGTCGCCCCTGGGGCCACGACTTCCGATACCGCGAATGCGCCGCCGGCGACCGGGGCTTTTCCGGATTCCTGAAGGCGTCCCTGCTCGCGGCGGGCACCATCGCCATGGTCGTGGCCCTGGTCGTTCCCCCGCTTCGCTGGATCGCCCGTCGCTGGTTCCTCCCCGCACCGGGACAGGGCCCCGACCCCGCTCGATTGCAGGACGGATTCGTCCGGCACCGAACCGTTTCCGTCGATCCGCCGACCACGGTCGAATTCGAAGTGGACATGGACCCCGGGTACGCCGCCACCGCGCGGATGCTGCTCGCCTGCGGCATGGCGCTGCTCGACGACGATCTCGAGCGGTCGATCGACGATGCCTTCTGCACGCCCGGTGCATTGTTCGGCCCGCGACTCGTGCCGCGCCTGGAGGCGATGGGATTCCGGATTCGAACGCGGACCGCCTGATGAGTGCAAATCACGCTCGGGCATCGGTGCCACACGCCACTGAACCGGGGCAAGGCGTCACCGGCCCGAGCGATCTCGTAGATTCATATCCGAGTTCGTCTGGAACCACGGCCAGTATTCTTTGCACGAAGAAGCGGCCATCCCCGAACCCTGCATCTGCGGCTACAACCGTCGCGGGCTGCCGAATCTCGCGGCCTGTCCGGAATGCGGTGAGTTCGACGAGCCACGTGACCCGCCGGCGCTCTGGGCGCAGGCCATCGGATTCACCTGGCTCGCGATCGTCCTCGCGGTCCTCGATTCGGTGTTCGCCGTCTGCATCCTCGTCCTGAACCTGAGGCGACCAGAGGGTACCGACGAGTTCGCCACGCTGGTTCCCATCGGGTGCTGGCTCTACGCAGTGCTTCCGATCGCGGGTCTCGCCCTTCTGCTGGTGATCGCAAGCGTGATCTTCAAGAAGGTCCGGGCGAACGACTCGTATTTCAAAAAGATACTCGGCATGTCGTGCACCGCGGCCTTCGGCCCTCCCTTCTTCTTTCTGTTCCTCATCTTGTTCTGGTCGACGCTCGGATTCAGGTGAGCGGACTCGGATCCGGACCTGCTGGCGGATCCTGCGAGACACGGGATCAAAAACGACGAACCGCCGGCCCCGAAGGACCGGCGGTCTCGTCGCTGCGAATCGTCACCGGCGAAACCGATGACCCCGCCGGAATTCACATGTTCTGACCCACCGGATCACCAAGCACGACCATGCTCTGGAAGTACTCGATCACCCCGGAGTCCGAGACGTCCAGGGCCGGCCACTGCGGCCAGTCGAACGTGTCGTTCATGAAGGGCTCCATCTGGTCCCAGCTGAGCACCGTGAGGTGATTCACATCGTGGTTGATCGCCACGCCTTCGATCGACCGGAATCCGTGGCACCGGCCGTGCATCCAGCCACCGTAGTGGGGTTCCATCTTGATGGTGTTGATGAAGGTCTGCACCATGCCGTTCACCTCGAGGTGCTCGGCGTATCCGGCGTGGCCGAACTCACGGACCATGTCCATCACCGCAGCCTCCATCTCGATCGGATTGCACACGGTTCGTGCGGTCCGCTGGATGTCGGCGATGATCTGCGAGTCGTAGCCGTCGTCCGTGACCCAGCCGACCTTCGCGCCCTGCATGGCGTAGTAGAGACCGACACCCATGACGTCGCCTCCCCAGGCTTCGGTGTTGTTGGTCAAAGCCTCCGCGAACGCCCACTGGCCGACCTCTTCTTGGGTCGCCGACGCGAGTCCAAGAAAGGCTCGGAGGTCGTTGTAGGCCAACATAGCCTCGGTGGTGATGGGCGTTCGGCCCCCCACCATTTGCTCGTGATGGGAGTTGTCATTCGAGTCATGGAAATCCCCCCACATCGTGATGTCCATGTAGTCGCCGTGATCGTGAGATCCGCCACTGTGCGGATCGCATGAACCCCATCGACCGAGAAGCTGCGCGAGATCTGCACCATCCACGAGTCCCGACTGATCGAGATCGGCCAGCGCATCGTCGCTGTTCCACGCCGCGAGCAGTGACGCCAGATCGCCGCCATTGACCATCTGGTCGCCATCGAGATCGCCAAAGCAACATGACTGGGAATGACTGTCGCCACCATCGTCGCCGCCACCGCGACCATCGTCGCCGTCGCCACCATCGCCACCATCGTCGCCATCGTCGCCACCACCATCGCCGCCGCCACCATCGCCGCCGCCGCCCGCGCCATCGATCATCACTTCGACGAGGACTCCGTTGATTCGAACGTCAGCGGGCGATGGCGGCCAAGATCCGACACCGGTGAAACCAAGTGCCACGGAATTCCCTGGTTGGATGTATTCGTTGTAGTCGACGTTTCCCAGTACGGTGCGGTCGCCATCCGCAGAGAGAACGCAATTCCACGCATATTCAACTTCGGGGTTGCCGAGCCAGGAGAGTTCCCAGCCATTCAATGCTGATCCCTTCTGAGCCACTTCGATCAGGATCTCGGCGTTGTACCCGCCTTGCCATTGTTCCTGAAGTTGAAAATTAACTGCACTCTGCCCGTACAGAAAGCTAGAGCAGAACAAAGGTACGGTGACAATAGCCGCCGACGGTATCAATCGAGTCGCTTTGAGCCTCATGGTGATCTCCTTAGATTGCCCCTTCTTCGGATCTCTGAGAAACAGAGATACGACCCCGACTCCGGGGAGGTTCCTCGGGTTGGCTTTGGCAATGACAATCACCCACCGAAGCGTGTTTAATGCACTACACCGTCGGTTGCGGGCCTTGGATTGACCGAAAACACTTTCAGGCCGGGGACCGTTTAGGCCCTCTGAGCGAGACTCAAACGCCTGAACGACGCTGACGAGGACCTTTGTCTCCCGGTGGCGTACCCGTGTGCACGGAATGTCCCAGATGAGCGTCCCTCCCCCGCCACCAAGCGGCAGACGCCGATTGAGATGGCTCTGGGGAGGGCCGATCATTGGTTGTGCGGGGAAGACAAGTAAGGCACTCCAGGCAATCACCGAAACGATGTCTCACGACCTGGCCAGCAAGTCCAAGACGGACGATACGGCGCCGATGGACCCCACGGTGGCATTCTTTCGTGGCGACAAAGTCGTATTGGTTGCGGCCAGAGATGCGATCAATACTCCGCTCTTCACAGGAGCGAAGGGAACCCTCAACCTCAAAATGATACGGGGGGTATGGTGCAACAACCTCAATTCCTCCAATCGGAAAGCCGCTCAGGCTACTGCGGATGTCGCGATTCCGATGAATCAATCGGTCGACGAATCGTCCCACACGGACAAAGCGAGTCACCCATGCTTGACCGCGCGATGATGGTCTGGTTTGTGCTGACCGCTGTTTCCTTACTGCTCCTGGTGATCGATCTCGTCGGGAACGCGCCGGTCAGCTGGGTTCAAAATCTTGCCTGGTTTCTTGTCGTGGGTTACACCGGCCCGATTGGTTTGTTCGCCTACCTGTATGCCTGTAGGCGTCCATTCAAGGGCGGTCACGATGCGGCCACCAAGGCGTGGTGGAAGCAGGGGATTAACAGCGAAGTGCACTGCCTTGCTGGAGACGCCACCGGCATCATTATTGCCGCTTCGATTGTTCCGGCATTTGCCATCACCAACGGCTGGGACATCGTCATCGAATATGCAGCAGGGTTCATCTGTGGGTTGTTCATCTTCCAGGCCCTGATGATGATCAAGATGTTCAAGGGATCGAATCACCTCGTCATCCGGGCTCTAAAAGTGATAAATCAGACCCAGCGTGACCGCGTTTTCGAACTCTCGCGGATTCCACGCGGGCACTGAAATGGCGGCGCGGATCTCCATCTGCGAGCTGACCGAGTAGGAGACACCGAATAACCATTCGCCGGTTCCGGCACCCCGGTTATCACCATTGATCGCCAGCTCACCACCGATCTCCGCGATCAGGTTGAGCATCCCCCGCGGCATGTGGGCGCGAACCCCACCACCACTGCCGGAACCGCCGCCTTCCGTGTAGAGCGACCAGATGAGCGCTCCTCCCCAGTAGAAGACGTCATCTTTCGAAGTGAATCCATGCTCGAGACCGACGACGTTCTGAAGCGTCACGTTGCGGCCAAGGTCGAGCCAGGTCGCGATCGACGGTACGAAGATCGTCTCACCCGCCCCGAGATCACGATCCTCGTCGCCGGTCGGAAACTCGAAGCCGGTGTTGACCGACAGGAGGAACGTCTCGCATTCCACCATCAGGAATCGGGCGGCCACGCCGATGTCACCGATGCCGTCCGCTCGAGATTCGTCCGTCGGGTCAAGCCACGCGTAGCCACCTTCGACGACCAGACCGATTCGTCTGGTGAGGGCGAGTTCCAATTCGGCTTCGACTTCGTATTCCGACCCCTCGGCACCATCGATGAACGCCCCGCTCACCAACAGGTCACGGCAGAGGAACGCCGGTTCGATGCCGAAGGCGTGAACGTACGGCGTCCCCGCCGAGGAATAGTCGGAATGGACCCACTCATCCAACCAGCCCTCGGTCAAGCTGAATCCCAACGGCGCTGGCCGATCGACGTGCCCGGCGTGATCATGCGGGGCGTGCGCATCGATCTCCACGGCCGACGATTCGTCGTCCGAGCCCTCGATGACTGCGTTTTCGAACGGGCCTGGGGCGGTACGCAACTCCCCAGGCGTTTCAGCCCCAACGCCATGCAATCCAAAAGTAAACACGCCGAGCACGGCGAGAATCGAAACTCGCCCTTCGCCAGCACGGCTGCAGGAAGTCCAAAGGGATCTCGGAAAAAGACTGTTTGTCGTACGCATGGCCGAGTTCATCTCCGCAAGTGATGCTGAAAGAAAATCAATCTCGGCGGGGAGTATTCTCTGCCGGCAATTGATTGTCAACAGCCATTGGCAACAAATTGCCAATACAATCCGATGAGACATCGGATTTCAGCCGACCGATCACTTGAGGACCGAACGCCATGAGCCAACAAAGAACTACGAAGCAATTCGAAGCCATTCGAGCGGCCATCGATTCCGCAGGCCGGCCCCTTTCCATCGAAGAAATCTACGAGGCCTCCTCCCGTGCGGTCAAGACACTGGGTCAGCGAACGGTCTATCGCGTGGTTCGACAACTGCAGGATGAAGGAATGATCGTCAGTGTCTCAGTGCCCAACGGGAGCGATCGGTACGAACTGGCGAGCATCGCGTCCAAGCACCATCACCACTTCCATTGCAAGGCCTGCGACCGGTTCTTCGACGTCGATGGATGCCCGGGTGGACTCAAGAAAATGGTCCCCAAGGGGTTCGTGCTTGAACACCATGACCTGACGCTGTCCGGACTGTGCGCCGCCTGCGCCTGAACGGACCGCCGAAACCGACCGCGACCGTACGATCTTACCGAGATGATCAGGTCCCAAGATGTCATGAATCTCGGCCATGCGTTCTGGGAACTGACCCGGTCCCATGCACCCTTGCAAGAGATCGAGCCGTTCTTCCGCAATCCGGGAATCCTCATTCCGAATGGCCAACTGATGAGTCTCGAAACGCACCAGGCGATGCACCTCAGCTTTCGCGACCAGAGTCACGAGTGGAAGGACATGACGGTGACCCCGATCTGCGAAGAACCCCAGCGGGCGCTGGCGATCGGAACCGTCGCGTGGGAAGCCTCGTTCACCGACGGTCGGCCGGGCCGGATCAAGTCGGTGGTCGGGGAGACCTGGGTGATCGAGCGGTGCTCTGATCACGCCCTGCGCTGGACGCTCTACTGGTCGAAGTCGATCGACCTTGCCCCGGAATCGGCCTCGTTCGATCCCTGATCGAACGAACGCCCAAGTATGCGAATCAGACCGATCCCACAACGGGAATTCGACGAAGCGCGGTTGTTCGGCCGAACACCCGGGACAAACGAAGCGAGGCGGATGCGGAGAATCTCCGCATCCGCCTCGGCGAACATCTGGCCATCGCGACGGGCCACTCAGGACCGTCGACGACGGGAGGTGAGACCGGCCATCGCAAGCACACCAAACACGCCCGGCGCCGGAACGAGATTGCCTTCGACCCACTCGACGGACGTCTCGAAGTCTTCGTCATCCAGCCCGTAGTTGAAGGCGATCCAGAACGAGTCGCTCGTCTCGAATCCCGCCATGGAGACGTTGAACTCCAGAAGGTACGAGCCAGCATCGGAGGCCGGTTCGATCGAGTAGATCGGATGCAGGTCATAGTCATCCGAGATGAGAAAATCGATGAAGCCACCGGACAGCGAGTTCATTGACGCTGGTCCGTAGTCGACGAACATCGCCGAACTGAAGATGGTGTCGAAACCATCACCGTTCCAAACTCGGAGCCCTGAGAGCATGTTCAGCCCGAGCGTGGCGCCTTCCGGCAGGCCGAGGTCGGCCGCAACGCCACCGATCCCCGGTTCGTCGATCGAAAAGGGAAAATCGGAGTCCTCGCCGAAATGGGCCTCGTAGACTCGGAGGTTGGCGACCTCGAGAGATTCGGTGTCGTGATCCCACCCGCCGGTGCGGAGGACTCCCCCATCATTCCAGACGCCGATGTCGAAGTGCTCTTCTTCGCCTTCATCGGCGACAGCAGCCGAGGAGACCAACGCGGGAAGGGAAGCAACCAGCACCAACCGTGCCAAATGCGAAACTGAAGTGTTGAACAAAACTGACATCTCTTGATACCTCTTAAAAATGAAATAAAGGAACTGAAACAGACCGCGAGAATTCAGGTTGATCACCCGGATCGCTCGCCCGACGAGTCATGGGCATGCGCCCCACGCAGCAAGCAGTAGTCCGACATCCCCACCGGCGACGATTCCGTCTCCGTCAAGATCCACCTCGGGATCCTTCGTACCGAAGGCGGCGAGCAGAATTCCGAAGTCGGCGCCGTCCACGACGCCGTTCCCATCGAAATCTCCCGGACACGGCGTCGACGGGTCGAACGAGTCGATGGCCGCGTCGACCTCCGCCTGC
>Ga0222662_1000927_pt1 | contig 17524 bp, 18 predicted proteins | sample AntAcemetagen600_FD_179821 | JGI IMG/M metagenome (GOLD analysis project Ga0222662, IMG submission 179821) | Saline water microbial communities from Ace Lake, Antarctica - #600 | ecosystem: Environmental > Aquatic > Non-marine Saline and Alkaline > Saline | place: Antarctica: Ace Lake...
ACCGGCAGACACCCGATCAGGCTTATTTTAAAGCGCTGCAACCAATCCCGGTAGCGGCTTAACAGGGGCTGAAATCCACTTATAGAACCAACCAAAGCTGTTCAAACAAACCGAACCACCTCACTCTAAACGCTCAATGTCCAACAGATCATTGATCAGACTCAACAGATGCTCTGCACTTGAATGAATGTCGTTGGCATAGTCGCGATACCTGTCAGAGTCATCCCCAAACATGTTTTCTTTTATCATTTCGGAAAAACCAAGGATCGCATTGAGAGGTGTGCGTAGCTCATGGCTTGTGTTTGCTAAAAAATCGCTTTTAGTCCGATTTGCTTCTACCGCTTCGCGACGCGCATCATCGATCCGGCCATTCATTTTGGTGAGCAACTGTGCGTAACGACGATAGTCGCGCCACCGCCGCACAGCATACCAAACCAAGCCTAAAGTGAGAATTGACAGAGCGACGGGCAGCTCGTCTAGCTCATATTCTTCCATTTCCTCAGCAAATTCCATCCAGACTTCAAAGAGGTCAAATTGCCGGGCCACAGTGAAACTCACCACCAGGCCAACGCAAAGCCAAACGGCATCGCGCCCCGCCGATCGCTGCAAAAAGCTTTTGCGCTTCTCTACCTGTTGTTTCGACACAAGCATCTGAGATCTCTCTACTCAAACAAACTGATGAGCCCGTGGCCAGCAGACCGTTCGGCCTATCTAACACTGAGAGAGTTAACGTAGCGGGACTGATGCCAGGATTTTTGCCTCAAACCTTGAACAAATGAGCAGGAGCATTAATGGCGGCTTAAAACCAGAATCGGCCGTTCAGAAAGGCTGACACCAAATTGGCGAAACAGCTTTTTCGCAGATCCGGCTTAAAACGCATATTCGTCATAAATCGGCGTGATGGCGCCATCCCAGCGACTATTGTAAGCCTCAAGCTGTTCATCGGCGCGGGTCTTACCCTTGTCGAGAATGTCTTCCAGCGTTGACAGGAAGATGGTTTCATCAGCGCCAACGCCGTCAGTCAGGCCACGGGCCTTCAAGCCTGACCGGCTCATGTCGACCATCTCGCGGGCGATATCCATAACCTTGATATTGTCGACACGTGTGTCCAGTGCGGTCTTGGGCACTTCCCAGCGCAATTCTTCGCGTGTGTCCGGGGTCCAGTTTTTCACCATGTCCCAGGCCGCGTCCAACACGCCTGCATCGTACAATAAGCCCACCCAAATGGCTGGCAGCGCACAGATGGAATTCCACGGGCCGCTGTCTGCGCCGCGCATTTCCATAAACTTCTTAATGCGCACTTCGGGGAAGATGGTGGTGAGGTGATTGGACCAATCGCCAATGTTGGGACGCTCACCTTCAAAGCCTTCCAGCTTGCCTGCCATGAAATCGCGAAAGCTCTTGCCTGTCACGTCGTGGTATGTGCCGTCGCGGTAGACAAAGTACATCGGCACATCGAGCGCATAATCCACATAGCGCTCATATGAAAAGCCGTCTTCAAAGACGAAAGGCAACATGCCTGTGCGAGCCTTGTCCGTGTCCGTCCAGATTTGGCTGCGGAATGAGCGAAAGCCGTTTGGCTTGCCTTCGGTAAAGGGAGAGTTCGCAAAGAGTGCCGTCACGATGGGCTGAAGTGCGAGGCCGACACGAAACTTTTTCACCATGTCGCTCTCGGATTTCCAATCCAAGTTCACTTGAACCGTGCAAGAGCGATACATCATGTCGAGGCCGTAGCTGCCGACCTTTTTCATGTATTCCGTCATGATGCCATAGCGGCCTTTTGGCATGACGGGGATGTCTGCGCGTTTCCAGTCGGGCGTGAAGCCTGTGCCCAAAAAGCCGATGCCCAGTTCGCCACCCACTTCTTTGACCTGCGCCAGATGTTGATGCACTTCTGAGCAGGTTTGATGCAGAGCATCAAGCGGCGCACCTGACAGTTCAAACTGGCCGCCCGGCTCCAGCGATACATTCGCCCAGCTGTCAGGATCCGACAGGCCGATGATTTTGCCACCTTCCATAACGGGGTCCCAACCATAACGCGTCATGCCTTCCAGCATGGCGCGAATGCCATCCGGGCCGTCATAAGGAATGGGGCTACGGTCTTTCACACGGAAAGGGAATTTCTCGTGCTCGGTGCCAATCTTCCACTCAGAGGCGGGCTTTGCACCAGACTCAATGTAGGTAACCAGGTCATCATAACCAGCAATGGGATCTTCATCCGCCACTAGAATGCTCATATTCCCAGCCTCCCCGCCCTTTTGGGCCTATTCACCCTGTAATTTTGCTCAGGGTATTGGACTTGACGCCCGCGTCATCTGTTCAGGTGTTCCCGATGTAAGGGGCAACCTTACATTCGACAAGGTCTTATCTGCACCTAACAGACAATTGACTTGCCTATTGCCAGTCACCCAGCACCATTTGCACGGCTGCAAGCGCTGCGATGGCGGCCGTATCTGCACGCATGATACGCGGACCAAGAGAAATAGGCAGTGTGTCAGGTCGTGCCAACAATCGTTCGCGTTCAGCAGGGGCAAAACCACCTTCTGGACCAATGAGAACCGCCAACGGGCCGTGATTGTCCTTGATGTTCATTAGAGCCGCCATCGCACCACCGGGTTGTGCAGCTTCATCGCAAAAAATGATTTTGCGCCCAGGTGTCTCATCGTTCCAAGTGTCCAGAATGCGTGACAGGGCCAACGCCTCTGTCACTTCAGGCACTGCCAACAAGCCACATTGCTCAGCCGCCTCCATGGCATTGGCGGCAAGTCGGTCGCCTTTGACTCTGGAGACATTGGTGCGCTCTGTCATCACGGGCATTATTCGCCCCGCACCCATTTCGACGGCTTTTTGCACGATGAAGTCGATACGGGCGCGTTTAACCGGCGCAAACAGCAGCCAGATATCAGGCAAGGCATCCTGCTCGCGGATCTGCTGATCAAGTGCAATCAGACAAGAGCGTTTGGTGACGGCATGCAAGTGAGCGGACCATTCCCCGTGACGGCCATTGAACACGCGCACCTTGGCACCCTCTTTCAGGCGCATGACGTTCAACAAATAGTGTATTTGATCGCGTGTCGGCACGACGCCAAGCCCTGCCTGTAAGTCTGGCTCTACAAAAAGACGGATCTTTCCGGTTCCACACTGTTCGGCTCTCGCCCCTGCTTCGTTATCCTCGTCTCGATCATCGTCTCGCATGTGCATCGCGCTCTTGTTATAGAAGAGGTGCCTTTATAGATGAAAGCGGCGCGTGAGCGTTCTTAAAGTTCAAACGACGGGTTTTTTATGAGCGATCCAGAAGTACCTGAGAGAGAGATGCGCGTCGCAGATGCAACAGCGGGCAATTGGGTGGATCAATACGCCCCGGCTTGGTCCCGGCCCTATCTGAAACTCATGCGTGCGGACCGGCCTGTTGGCACCTGGCTTTTGCTCTGGCCCTGCTTTTGGTCCATCACGCTTGCCGCTCCCCTGGGCGAGGGCTGGCCCGGATTGCGCCATCTCTACCTGCCGGAACTTGAGACCCTGATCCTCTTTGCCATTGGCTCCTTTGTCATGCGCGGCGCCGGTTGCACCATCAATGATATTTTGGATCACGCGTTTGACGCCAAGGTGGCCAGGACACGCTCACGCCCCATCCCATCAGGCGCTGTCACATTGCGTCAGGCTTGGGGTTTCTTGATCGGGCTTTGCCTTCTCGGCTTGATTGTACTTATGCAATTCAACTGGTTCGCCGTTGCTTTGGGGGCAGGCTCGCTGGTTCTGGTCGGCCTCTATCCGCTCGCCAAGCGCATCACTTATTGGCCACAAGCCGTGCTGGGCCTGACATTCAATTGGGGGGCGCTGCTTGGATGGGCCGCCGTCACCGGGTCGCTCAGCCTGCCACCGGTGCTGCTCTATATGGGCTGTATCTGCTGGACAATCGGCTATGACACAATCTACGCCCATCAAGACAAGGATGATGATGCGCCTTTAGGGCTGAAATCTACAGCACTCAAATTTGGCGACAAAACCAAACTTTGGCTGACAGGCTTTTACCTCGCAGCAATCGGCTTCTTCGCTGCGGCTGGCTTCAGTGCCCACATAGGCTGGATCTATTATCTGGGGCTTAGCATCGGCAGTTGGCACTTGATGCGCCAAATCACACGGACCCGGATTGACGACCCTGACCGTTGTCTTACCGTTTTCAAATCCAATCGCGATTTTGGTGCCATCCTTTTTGCCTCATTTGTGGCAGGAACGCTTGGTTCCGGCCTAAATTAGTGCCTCGCTCAAACAGGCGGTTTTGTCGCACTTGCTAGCCTTGAATTCGAGGGCGTCGCACCATAAATGTTGCATCGCAGCAAGACAATGCTACGGGCCAATACCGGCACGCGAGGTATTGTTGGAATTGAAGGAGAGAACCAATGTTTAGACAGTGGTTCCATGGTGCAGCGATCGCAGCGAGCCTGTTTTCTGGAATGCCATACTGGCGTGAGGAAAATCCACGGGCAACCGCGCGTGCTAAAGCATCGGCACATCATCACCGCTAAGGGATGATTTAAGCCAGCAAGATAAGAACCCCGGTTCATTTTTTGACCCGGGGTTTTCTTTTTTCATAAAATGAACTTAAATTCATTTGTTTGGTGAAATTGGTAAAATAGTTGACCTGTTAAAATGAATCTGGTTTCATGGCGTTGTCGGCCTCAAGCTCCCCAATAATATGAAACCTAATTCATAATATGTCTTATCGAAAAACAGAACAGATAGCCCAGAAATTGGCGGAAAACCGTCAGCGTATTTTGACGGCTGCACGAGAACTCGTCTCGGAAGGTGGTTTTGCCAAAGCGCAAATCACTGCTGTCGCCAAACGCTCTGATCTGGCCACGGGTACGCTCTATCGCTATTTCCCGTCAAAAGATGATCTTTGTCGTCAGGTCTTTCGGGAAGTGTCTTCGCGGGAAATGAACTTATTGGCAGGCATTGCCGCATCAGAGCGCCCAGCACTTGAGCGTTTGGAAATTGTGCTGCGGTCGTTTGCGGGGCGCGCACTGACAGGCCGCCGATTGGCCTATGCCCTTTTGGCAGAACCCGTGGATGCAGCCCTGGCAGAAGAACGCACACGCTTCAGGCGCACTCACGCCGCCATCTTTGCGCGCATCATTGGTGATGCTGTGGCGGATGGCACCATCGCCCCCTGCGATATCAAACTCAGCGCCGCGTGTATCGCCGGCGCCATACCTACTGCCCTGGTTGGCCCTTTGGCTCCTGACAGCCAAGACCTCGACATTGACACGGTTCTCGACAGCATCATTCGGTTTTGCTTTGGCGCGCTTGGGGCACAAACAAACCTCCAATCAATTGCCCCTACGACGCACTCACAAAGGACCGCACGGCCATGAAAATCAGAGCATTGGACATTCTAACCGAACCGCAAATTGCTGTTATTCGCGAACGCTCCGACTTTCGCGGCGTGTGGCTGGCTCTTCATGCATGGGGTGTGATGTTTGCTGCCATGGCCCTGTTTGTCGCGTTCCCCAATCCCCTTACTTTCCTGCTTGCTGTCGCCATTATTGGCGGACGCCAATTGGGGCTTGCCATTTTGATGCACGATGCGTCGCACGGTGTGCTGTGCAAGTCGCCCAAGCTGAATGAATTTGTGGGCCAATGGTTATGTGCCTATCCGATGATGGCCGAGACCTGGTCTTATCGTCGTTACCACTTGCAGCACCACAATAATACGCAACAGGAAAATGACCCGGACCTGATTTTGTCGGCGCCCTTCCCTATTACAAAGAAAAGTTTTAGGCGCAAGATGATCCGCGACATCACCGGCCAGACGGGCTATCAGCAACGCAAAGCCCAATTGAAAAATGCCTTTGGTCCAGCAGGGGCACCGCTTTCAGCGCGCCTGCAAAATTTCTGGTCCAAACTTGGTCGCGCTACGCTCTGTCACGCTATTCTTTTCGGCGGCCTTGCCGCGACCGGTCATTGGTATCTCTATTTTGTGTTGTGGCTCTTGCCGTTCCTGACCTGGCACCAGCTGATCACGCGCGTTCGCAACATTGCCGAGCATGCCATGGTGCCCGATGCAAATGACCTCTTCCGTTCGTCACGCACAACCTTGCTCAATCCATTGGAGCGCGCTTTCGTTGGTCCTTATTGGGTAAACTATCATGTAGAGCACCATCTTGCGATGTGGGTGCCTTGCTACAATTTGCCGAAGACACGAGAATTCCTCATCGCAAATGGGCATGGCGACAGAATTGAAACAAAACACGGGTACGCAGAGGTCTTGCGCATGGCGACGTCCAAACCCGATGATCAAGACAAGCCAGGTGAGCTGATCCACAACACGCGCCGCCGCGTGTCGGGCATTATTTCAGAAGGGTTTGAAACTGCCAACTAACGCTTCACCAAAACCCGTCATTGATCCAACGGACTTCATCAAGGGCCACACCGCGTTACACGAACCACCCTTGGTCCCAGAGCTTCGGCTGCATTTGGCAACAGAAACGGATGCGCTTTGGGAGATGGGTGAAGAGGGGTTGGCGGACGCTGGCGTGCCACCACCCTTTTGGGCTTTTGCCTGGGCGGGAGGTCAAGCGCTTACGCGTTATCTTCTCGATCATCCCCAGATTGTGGCTAACAAACGCATTCTTGATTTCGGTTCTGGCTCTGGCATCGTCGGGCTCGCCGCAATGAAAGCGGGTGCCGCGTCTGTTCTTGCGGCCGACATTGATGTGTTCGCTTGCGTTGCCGCGACGCTCAATGCTGAGGCAAATAATGTTGCTGTTTCAACGACGGATGAAAACCTCATTGGCTCCAACGGTGACTGGGATGTCATCCTGGTTGGTGACATGTGTTACGAGCAACCGCTTGCCGGTGAGATTGAAACCTGGCTGCGCACGGCCAGTGACGCCGGGGCTCACGTGCTCATCGGCGACCCCGGACGCACCTATTTGCCCAAGGATAGGCTGGAGAAACTCACGTCCTATGCCGTAAAAACCCAGAGAGCCTTGGAAGACACTGATGTTCGCAACACGTCTGTCTGGCAGTTTTCCTAGAATTTTTGCCAAACACCTGAGTTTGCAGAAGCCGCCATGGCCTTTGCAGAACGCCGCGTACCTGATTTTTCAAAATTGGAAAAGTAAGACTAACCCTAGTAAGCGGCGGGTCGGGAGACAGATGACACCCGGTCACTCCACTGGCGTGGACGCCCTGTGTAGCCAAAGCTCATTGGGCGCCGCATTGTCAGCGGACTGGCCCCTCGGTGTGGCTGAGCAGGCAATATGTTGACGCCGCCCATGCGGTCAACAACATCACGCACCTCACCGTGGCGGTCCTGGACAAGCAACGGTAAACCCAGTTGTGCGCTCCATGAGCGCCATCTGGCGCCAGAATCCGCACCGTCAAACGAGGCATGAACGATGACGCATTTGTCCACGTCTGCATGGCGAAGTTCAACAAGGATAACTGGCGCTTCCAGATTGCTGCCCCGATAGGCGACGCTCAACGCAACCCCTTCGTAATCGGTGATCGCCGCATCCCAAGCCCAAATGCCGAAAGGCGGTGAGCTGTCTTGAACACTCACGCGATCTTTATAGATTGTGACATAACGGATAAATCCGGCCATGCGGTGCCAGAAGGTGTCGCGTGCCATTTCAATGCTGGCTGGCAACAGATAGGGGTCCGCGTCAAAGGCAGCTCCCCTCCACCGTCGACGCGCGCTATCCGCATCTTTTTTTCTTGGCCTAAACAGCATTTTGGTCCCTCAAAACTTGAAGGGTCGGTTTCTCATGCTTGACCTGACCCAATTCGAGACAGTTTAAGGGCGTGAACTTTCCATCTGTTTAACGGCGCAAATTGAGGCAAATGGCACGTGTCATGCTAAATTGATGCGGTAAAACGAATCACTGTGTACGGGGCGATGAGACTGGCGGGTCTCAACGGGGGGAAGAGATGATTGACAATTCACAACATATGATCGGCCTCTATATCGCGATCAATCTGCTGCTCAATCTTATTTTGGCCTACCGTGTTTCCGCTGTTCGTCAAAAAATCAACGTTATGACCGGAACAGGCGACCATGACCCGCTTTACAAGTCGTCGCGCGCTCACACCGTCAATGCAGAATACACGCCGATCGGGCTCATTGGTCTCTTGGGCCTCTTCATCCTCACAGAGTCGGTTTGGGTCATTCATGCTGCCGGTATTGCCTTAACGCTGGGGCGCGTGCTTCACGCCGTCGGCTTGTTGCGCTCGTCGGAATCCACACCGGCACGGCTTTGGGGCACACTGCTGACTTGGATCGGTCAATTGATCGCCGCCCTGGGCTGCCTCTACTACATATTCGCCTAATTCGATCCCTTCTCACCCAACCAAGGCTGAGAGAGGACATTTTCTATTGATCTGATATAAGGGCGGGTGTTTCAGCTAACGCGGCTTTACGTGTTAGTGCCGCCCTACCCTTTGCGGAGGCTTCCTCCCCTTAACGCCGTGGACCCACAGTATGGCCCAATCGCCTGATCGTTCTGAAGTACTCCAAGACCTTATCGGTCGCGCAAAAAAAGCGGGCGCAGATGCCGCAGACGCTCTGATGGTTGAGAGCCTGTCTTTTGGCGCGTCCTTTCGCCTGGGCAAAATCGAAGATATTGAGCGCTCGGAAACGCAGGACCTTGGGTTGCGCGTCATGTTGGGAAAACGCCAAGCCGTTGTCTCTACAACAGATACGAGCGCAAAGGCCCTTGATCCCTTGATTGAGCGCGTTGTTGCCATGGCCAAAGTGGCCCCTGAAGACCCCTATTGTGGCCTTGCCGACCCCGCCCAGCTTGCCAGCACTCTGCCAGATCTTGAACTGGATGATGGCAGCGACCCAAGTGCAGATGTGCTGATAGAACGCGCGCGCATTGCAGAAGAAGCGGCCCTCGCGGTGGACGGCGTTACCAATTCAGGTGGTGCAGGCGCAAGCTTTGGCCGTGCCGCGATATCGTTAGCCACCAGTGATGGGTTTTCTGGCCACTACGGCGGCACAAGCCATTCTTTTTCCTGCTCCGTTCTTGCGGGCGAAGGCACATCGATGGAACGGGATTATGATTATTCCAGTGCCCGCCATGAAAGCGATCTGGAAGACGCGGCGTTGATTGGTCGCCAAGCTGGCGAGAAAGCCGTCCGGCGTCTGAACCCCCAAAAAGTAAAAAGCTGTCAGGTCCCTATCATTTATGATCCAAGGGTCTCAGGTGGATTGGTCGGTCATTTTGCAGGGGCCATATCAGGTGCTGCGGTGGCCCGCGGCACAAGTTTCCTGAAAGACGCGATGGGCGAGGCGGTTTTTGCGTCTGGCATCCGCATCACTGATAATCCCTTGATGAAACGCGGTCGCGGATCAAAACCGTTTGATGGCGAGGGTGTCGCCACTGGCCCACTCGCTCTCATTGAGGATGGCCGGCTCACAACCTGGCTGCTTGATACATCGACCGCCAAACAGCTTGGGCTTACCAGCAACGGCCGGGCCTCACGCGGTACGGGCGGCACGCCATCGCCGTCCACAACCAATCTGACCCTCGAACCGGGCAGCCTGTCCCCGGACGACCTCATTGCAGACATCAAGTCAGGTTTTTATGTCACGGAAATGATCGGCATGGGCGTGAACGGCATCACAGGCGACTATTCGCGCGGTGCCTCAGGTTTTTGGATTGAGAATGGCAAGCTGACCTTTCCAGTCAGCGAAGTGACGGTCGCTGGAAACCTGAAGGACATGTTTGCCGAATTGACCCCAGCCGATGACCTGATTTACCGGGCGGCAACCAATGCGCCCACTGTGCGGATCGAAGGGATGACCGTTGCCGGAACTTGAACACGGACCTGAGCCTCTTTCGTCCGAACGATTGCAAGAAGAGCATGCCCTTATGTGCGCGGCTGTTCGCGACGCAGGCGCGCTCGCCTTGTCCTATTTTCAGACGGACGTCAAACAATGGGACAAAGGCGAGAATGATCCCGTCAGCGAAGCCGATCATGCCGTCAACGATCTATTATTTGACCGCTTGCAGACCCCGCGCCCAAATTACGGCTGGCTCTCCGAAGAAACAGAAGATAATCCTGTTCGCCTGGAGCGGGATTTTGTATGGGTCGTTGATCCAATTGATGGCACGCGGGCCTTTTTGAAAGGCAAACCACACTTCACAATTTGTGTGGCGCTCGTTTTCAAAGGGGAGCCTGTTTGCGCGGCCGTCTTTAACCCTGCAAGTGATGAATTTTTTGAAGCGACCCTTGATGGGGGCGCCCGCCTTAATGATGCGCTCATTTCGCCGAGCAAGCGCAAAGATATTGCTGGCTGCCGCATGGCGGCCTTTGGGCCCATGTTCAAACATAAAGCCTGGCCTGAAGCCTGGCCCGAGATGGAGATTGTGGATCGCAATTCCGTTGCCTACCGCATCGTGCTGGTCGCCAATGGGTTTGTGGATGCCTGCATGGCGCTCAACAGTAAAAATGACTGGGATCTGGCGGCGGCTGACCTCATTGTTCGAGAGGCAGGTGGTCGCATGACGACCCATGATGGGCGGCGGTTTGTCTATAACAAGAGCTTTACAAAACACCGCAGCCTGTTGGTTTCGGGCCGAACTCTTTATTCCGCGCTATTTGATCGCGTCGGCAAATTGACGCTGCCGTAAGCGTTCACGATCACGTTGAAGTATTTGGTTAACACGAAACAGTCATAATCCGGCTAGATCTTTCGTTTCAATTTAGCGCAATGAAAAACAGAGGGTACAATGGCTGACGAACAGTTGCTTCACATGGTTTTTGGCGGTGAGCTTGAAGATCTGGAAGGCGTGACCTTTCGCGACCTCGACAATTTCGACGTTGTTGGCATTTTTCCGAACTACGCGTCCGCTCACGCCGCCTGGAAAAATGCGGCGCAGCGCTCTGTCGACAATGCGCATATGCGCTATTTCATCGTTCACCTGCACCGTCTGATGGATCCTGAGAAAGAAGCGCATGATCACGGTTGATCTCCAACCACATTTACGTGAAAAGTGAGAGAAATCAGCGGTTGCGAGCCCACGCCAAGGTGACGGGGCGGATTGCTCATGATACAGTCCGGCACTCTTTCCGCCGTCTTATGAGCCTGATAGTTGAGCACCCCATTGAGCGACACTGAGAACCTAAATACTGACGTGACAGTCAAGGTGGGTACCATGCAGGTGGTGCGCCGTGTTGCCCGAGCGCACTTGAAACCACATGCGTGGGTCGTCGCCTTTGCTGTGGGGGCAAATTTGGCCGTCGGGGGCACAGGCTCTGCGATCCCCCTCTTGATCGAACAAGCGATGGAACAGGTCGTTGAGGCAAAAAACGCCGACATGCTCCCGCTGCTGTGCATTGCCGTCGTCGGCATCCAGGTGTTCATCGCATTGGGAACCTATGGCTCCAATGTTGCCATGAGTTTCCTGGGCCAGAGAATGGTGGCGGACGTTCAAGGTAGCCTTTTTGCAAAACTCGTTACGGCAGACCTGGCCTGGGTTCAGCGGACACATTCGGGCCGCTTCATCTCTACGTTTATGACCGACGTCATAAGGCTCCGTGATGCAACGGCACAGTCGATCATCAATCTGACGCGTCACTTGGCAAAGCTGATCGGTCTGATCGCAGTGATGTTCTACATGGATTGGCTGATGGCCGTCATGGCAACGGTTGTTATTCCAATCGCCGCGGTGCTGCTTCGTAAGTTGGGGAAAAAGACACGCACGGCGACAGGCCTCGGTTTGGAAGAGACTGGCGCTCTCTCTACCCTCATTTCGGAAACCTTGCATGGCATCCGGGTTGTAAAAGCCTATGGCCAAGAGACACGCGAAACAAAACGCGCAAGCGCCACCATTGAACGAGTCTTGGGCCACATGATGGCATCCATTCGTGCCCGTTCCATGGCAAGCCCCATGACGGAAGCCCTAACCGGGATCGGGATGGCGGTTGTGCTGTATTACAGCATCTCACAAATCATCGGTGGCGCCATGACCACCGGTGAATTCATGGGGTTCTTCACAGCCATGATGCTTTCCTATCAACCTCTAAAAGCCTTGGCCAACCAGCAGGTGGTTCTGCAAGAAGGCGTTGCCGCTGCTATTCGCGTTTTTCCCATTTTGGATGTTGAAGCAGAAATTGTTGACCCCCCAGACGCAGCGTCTCTGAACGTTACCCGCGGATCGATAAAACTGAACCATGTTACTTTTCGATACGAGGATGGCACCAAAGCTCTTGATGACGTTTCCATTGAGGTTCCAGCGGGAAAAACTGTGGCGCTTGTGGGGCCAAGTGGGGCGGGCAAAAGCACCATTCTCAATCTCGTCCCAAGATTTTATGATGTCGATGCGGGCGACGTGTCCATCGACAAGCAAGATCTAAAATCTGTCACTCTCAGCTCACTGCGTCATGCCAGTGCGCTTGTGACACAAGAACCCTTTCTGTTCGACGATAGCGTTCGCGCAAACATCGCGTATGGAAAACCAGACGCTACAGATGCTGAGATTGAAGCTGCTGCCAAAAACGCTGCTGCTCACGATTTCATTCTCGCTCTGCCAAAAGGCTATGACACAGATGTCGGCGAGGCTGGCCTCAAGCTATCTGGAGGCCAACGCCAACGCATCGCTATCGCACGCGCTATGTTGAAGGATGCACCCATTCTGCTACTGGATGAAGCGACCTCGTCACTGGACACAGCCTCAGAGTTGCAAGTGCAAAAAGCACTACAAACGCTGATGCAGGGACGGACGACTTTGGTGATCGCGCACCGTCTTTCCACCATCATGCATGCCGACAATATTTATGTGATCAATTATGGACGCGTGATGGAAGAAGGCTGCCACAATGATCTCGTCAAACGAGGCGGCCTGTATGCTGAACTTTCGAGGTCGCAATTTAGCCAGAGTGAAATTGATCCCGCGCCCGTTTTGGTCGCCGAGTAGAGATAAACGTCCATGTCTTTTTTGAAAACTCTAAACAAAAAAATAGTCAAGAGCGGCGCCTTTCAAAGTGCCTTCGGTCTTTCTATCGCAAGCTATGTGAAACTTGTGCATTTGACGTGCCGCTTCAATCAGCGGCGTGCCGATATTCCTGAACGGTTTTGGGCGGCTGACGATACATTCATTTGCGCAACCTGGCATGGGCAAAACATTATGCTGCCGCCCTTCTGGCACAATTGGCGCACACTCAAAATTCTTGTCTCCAAGCATGGCGACGGTGAAATCATTGCACGCCTTGTTGGATATTTGGGTCTCAGCACCATTCGCGGCTCCGGCACCCCCAAAGACAAGCCTGCGAAAATGAAAGACAAAGGCGGCTCGGCAGCACTTCGTCAAATTGTTCGAGCTTTGAAAAATGGTTCCTCTATTGGCCTGACGGCAGACATGCCCCCTGGCCCGCACCGTAAAGCTGGTCTGGGCATTGTCACTATGGCTAAACTTTCTGGCCGCCCTATTGTTCCAATCGCGGCAACGACACGTGCGCGGTTGGTGCTTGGGAGCACCTGGGACAAATTCATGATTCCCCTGCCGTTCAATCGGGGTGCCGTTGTTTGGGGGGACCCGATTTATGTACCACGGGACGCGGATGCAGACGCGATGGAAAGCTACCGAATGATGGTTGAGGATGCTTTGAACCAAGTCACGCACGAAGCAAATGCAATGGTCGGTCGCATTTCAACAATGGCACCGACAAATGGTGCTGAAACGCACGAGGCGGGATAAACAACTTGAATGCTTCCGACCTCAAGCCCATTGGCCTGACCCTCTATCAACAGCTCACAAAAATGGCGGGTCCGTTGGCAGAGCACCTGCTCCGCCGTCGCCTGGCACATGGAAAAGAAGACCCAAAGCGTATTTCCGAACGTCGGGGAGAACCATCAGCCGCCCGACCTGAGGGGCCATTGCTCTGGTTTCACTGTGCGAGTGTGGGCGAGTCTCTTTCCGTCCTGCCGCTCATTGACCATTTGAGCATTGCGCGGCGTGATCTCCACTTTCTAGTCACAAGCGGCACACTCACTTCGGCTCAGCTCATGGCTGAACGGTTGCCAGCACGCGTGATACATCAATTCGTACCGCTCGATCACCCTACCTATTGCAGGCGCTTCCTTGCGCATTGGCATCCAGAGCTGGGTATCATTATCGAATCTGAATTATGGCCTAACCTTATTCTTACCGCCCAAGAATACGGTGTCCGACTTGTACTCGCAAATGCGCGCCTCTCTGCTTCTTCCTTCAAAGGCTGGCGCAAAGCGCGAAAGTCCATTGGTCGTTTACTCAGCGCTTTCGATCTCGTTTTGGCACAAGAAGAAAAATCTGCTGAGCGCTTTCGCTTACTAGGTGCTGCCAATCTCTCAGTCCCCGGCAACTTGAAAGATGATGCGCTCCCCCTTCCTTTCGACCAGGAAACATTGAACACGCTCAGCAAGCAGCTTGAAAACAGACCGCGATGGGTTGCTGCCAGTACGCATGAAACCGAAGAAGATTTGGTCGCAGATACTCACGCCCGATTGAAACAAGACGTCCCGGACCTTTTGACGATCATCGTTCCGCGTCATCCAGGCCGTGGTGATAGCATTGCTCGAGACCTCATCGCCAAGGGCCTGCATGTCGCACAAAGGTCCAGAGGCGGCGTGCCTCAGGCGACAACGGACATCTACCTTGCCGATACACTGGGTGAGATGGGTTTGTTTTATCGCCTTTCCCCCATTGCCCTCCTCGGTGGATCTTTCGTCGACGTTGGCGGGCATAACCCGCTTGAAGCTGCCCGCCTTGACTGCGCCATATTGCTTGGGCCCAACATGTTCAATTTCGACGTGTCCGCCACCAACTTATTGGAAGTAGGTGCTGCCGTGTCAGCAACATCCAGCGACGACCTTGCAACGGCGGTTCTGGACCTTCTCACGAACAAAACTGAATGTAATGCGAGGGCAGAAAAAGCAAAGAAGGTCGCCGAACAAGCGACAGGGGTTGCCGCCCGCATAAGCGAGATGTTGGTCCCCTTGTTGCCGCCCGCACAGCCCGACAGCTCCCCCATACGAGGGCCCCTTCAATGAAAGCGCCCTCCTTTTGGTATCCAGAAGAACCACCCACCTTTGGAGATGTTTCAAAACGCGTCCTGTTGGCTCCTCTGTCATTTCTCTATTCTTGTGGCGGACGTCTTCGCCACCGTATGACCCCACCGGAACGGGTGAGTGTGCCCGTCATCTGCATAGGCAATTTCACGGCAGGGGGCGCTGGCAAAACACCCACTGCCATCGCAGTTTACGATCAGCTTGTCGCACTCGGTGAGACACCTCACTTCCTGAGCCGGGGGTATGGCGGCAGTGAAACTGGCCCTACCCGCGTGGACCCAACAACGCATTCCGCAACGGACGTGGGTGACGAACCTCTTTTGTTGTCAGTACATGGGCCGACGTGGGTTTCCACAAATAGGGCGGAAGGAGCATTTGAAGCCGAACGTGCAGGCGCCAGCGTGATCGTGCTGGATGACGGATTTCAAAATCCGAGCCTGCACAAAGATATGTCGCTCATCGTTGTCGACACGGGCGCTGGCATCGGCAATGGTGCCGTCATACCCGCCGGGCCCTTGCGTGAACCGCTGGCAGATGCGCTCCTTCGCGCCAGCGCTATCGTCGCGCTGGCGGCTGATGAGGTGTCCAGAGACTTGACCCCTTCCATTTCAACACCCGTACAAAAAACTGGCCTGCCAATTTTTCATGCAATGCTGACGGCGGCGCCCGGCATTAGAAAGAAAGTGGCAGAACGCAGGTTCGTCGCTTATGCTGGCATCGGCAGACCCGAGAAGTTTTTCTCGACCCTTCGCCAACTCGGCAGCGACCTTTGCGAGACAAAGGCCTTTGCTGACCATCACCTGTTTTCCGAAAGCGATGCGGCGGAATTGTTGCAACTGGCCGAAGCAAAAAAGGCAACTTTGATCACGACGGAAAAAGACGGTGTCCGTTTGCGCGCTTTGAAGGAACCGGTTGGGCAGATGCTGCGAGAGGCAAGTGAGCTGTTGCCCGTCATCGCGTCATTTTCGGAAGTTGAAGCATTGCAGGCGCTCCTGACCAACCATTTGGATGCGGCGCGGGCCAGCCACACCTATAAGCCACCAGGCACAAGCCGACCGAGCTGACCGAGCTGACCGAGCTGACCGAGCTGACCGAGCTGACCGAGCTGACCGAGCTGACCAAATAATCGTTTTCTGTTATAAGCGCTGTTTCAATTCCTCGCCCATAGGCACACACGTGAAAAACAAAGCACTCAAATATAGGCTTGAAGCGGCAGCGGCGGTACTGCCCCTTGCCTTGTTCAAACTGCTTGGTTTGGAACGTGCCTCTGCGTTTGGTGGATGGTTGTTGAGCACCATTGGTCCTCGCGTCGGCGTTTCGCGCCGCGCGCGCCAGAACATTGAAAAATGCATGCCTGAGCTAACCCCTGATGAAGTCGAACAGATCATTCATGACATGTGGGAGAATCTGGGACGCACAATTGCGGAATATGCACATCTTGATAAATTCCGCGAGCCCGAACATTTGTCGCGTATCAGCATTACTGGCCTGAACCATCTATCAGCGCTGAAGGACCGCGGTGCCATGTTCGTGTCAGGGCATTTTGCGAATTGGGAACTGATGCCCCTGGCGGCCCACCTTCATGGCTTTGAAGGCGGCGAGATTTACCGCCATGCCAACAACCCGATGATCAATGACTGGATCGTCAAATTGCGATCACGCGCCATCGTGCCGGTGCAAATTCCCAAAGGGCCTAAAGGGGCTCGCGATGTCATTCGTATCGTGCGCAAGCGCGGATTTGTTTTCATGCTTGTTGATCAAAAAATGAATGATGGTGTGGAAGCAACGCTGTTCGGCCGGAAAGCCATGAGCCCGGCCACGCCAGGGGGCATGGCGACGCGGTATGGCATTCCCATCGTACCTGTGTCCTTCAAACGCACACAGGGTGTTCATTTTGAAGAGGTCGTACATGAGCCCATCGAAGCAGACCCAAATGCGGATCCGCATGAAGAGACCATGCGTATCACCCAGGCTCTGAATGACTTTCTTGAAGCTGAAATTCGTGCCAACCCAGCGCAATGGCTCTGGCTACACAACCGCTGGCCCGCAGACGCGTGATGTTGCGCTAGTGGCTGGCAACAGGCGTGACAGGTCGTTCTAGCGGTGTTGGCGCAGGCATATCTCCCGCCAACAATGCAGGGTCAACATGGGCTGAACGCCAATACATGCGCCAATCCAAATGTGGCCCGGTGACACGGCCCGTCGCACCAACGGCGCCAATGACATCACCTTGCGCGACTTCATCACCGACCTTCACGTCCACACGGCTCAAATGCATGAGCGCGCTGATCAATCCTTGACCGTGATCAATAAAAATCAATCCGCCTTCCCAATATAGGTCGGGCTCTGCGAGCGTAACGACACCGGGAGCAGGCGCTGCAACTGGGGTTCCCGTTGCGGCTGCGACATCCACCCCAAAATGGGGACGACGCGCCTCACCGTTGAAAAAACGCGCTAGGCCAAATG
>Ga0222662_1000928_pt1 | contig 17522 bp, 13 predicted proteins | sample AntAcemetagen600_FD_179821 | JGI IMG/M metagenome (GOLD analysis project Ga0222662, IMG submission 179821) | Saline water microbial communities from Ace Lake, Antarctica - #600 | ecosystem: Environmental > Aquatic > Non-marine Saline and Alkaline > Saline | place: Antarctica: Ace Lake...
CGCTCAATGCGCAGCACCGCGACCCCCTCCTCGACGGCCTCGGCGATCGCCTCTGCGCTCGCCCCATCGCCGCCCCCGTAGGTGCGCAGCACGGCGAGCCCCAGGCGTACCTGAGGCGCTGCTCCGGGGCAGCCCTCCCCTGGCTCGATCAGCGATGTCGCGAGGCTCACGCCCCGCTTCCCGCCCCCCACGCATGGCGAGATCGCCCGGTTCGCGAGCGCGGCGAGGGTGGTGACCTCACTCCCTTGGAGCGGGAGCGCGGAGAACGCCGGGGTGGCCGCCAGAGCCGGCGCGGCGTGCTCTCGGTTGCGCACGGGGATGGGCGCCCTCTTGCTCGCCTGGACCTCGCCATAGCGGACGCCGGCGGAGAAGCCCGCGCCGCGGCCGCTTCGGTCGCCGAGGTACCAGCCACCACCAAACGCAGCGCCGAGCAGGACGACCGCGAGGCCGCCCATGAGAACGCGGTTCACGAGGGGCTCAGATCAGGTCGTCGAAGTCCGGCGGGTCGGCCGCGCCGGTCTTGCTGGGCTTGCCAGCGGGTGCCACGGCCACCTTCGCGGGGGCGGGCTTCGGAGCCGCTGGCGGCGTCTTGACCGCAGGCGTCCCAGGCTTGCTGCCGTTGCGCTTGCTCCACTGGAGCTCGTCCTGGAGCGCCGCGATCTGTCGCTCGGCGCCCTTCGCGCGGCGGTTCGCGCTCATCGAGCGTGCGCCCAGCCACAAGAACGCGATGAGGAAGCCCGCTGCGAAGGTGATCCCCATCAAGTAGGGCACGGGAAACGCCTTCGCCAGGTACCACGCGCCGATCGGCCCGGCGTTGAACACGAGGTCTACCCGGGTGTTCAAGTTCTGCCAGCCGAACACGCCCACGACGAGCGCGACCAGGGTCAGCAACACCAACAACACGATCGTACTGGTCTTCATGTCTTCACCTTTTGCTCGGCCGGATGATACCCGCCCGGCGCACCCGGTCAGGGCTCGTGCGGCAACAAGTGCCCCGCACGGCGGGCGTCGTCACCAGGCCCTAGTCGCCGTTGACGCGCTCACGAAGCTCTTTGCCCACCTTGAAGAAGGGCACCCGCTTCTGATCGATATCCACCGCCTCACCGGTCTTCGGGTTGCGCCCGAGCCGCGATGAGCGCGTGCGCACCTGGAACGAACCAAAGCCCCGGATCTCGATGCGGTCGCCATCTCGCAGGGCGTCCTTCATCGAGTCGAAGATGGTGTTGACCACGAGCTCGGCGTGCTTGCGCGTGAGGTCGGTACGCAGTTCAGCAACGGCGCCCACGAGTTCGCTCTTCGTCACAACCACTCCAGAGATGACATCCCCCGCTCGTATCGCGAGCGGGGCGCCGACCGGCCCCACGATGTGGGACCGGCCGGTCAGGTCTGCTTGGTCAAGGAGACGCCCAGTGCCCGCGAGGGGCCGCGCGTCCTACTCCTCGGCGGCGGGCTTCTCGGCGGCCTCGTCGGCGACGGGCTCGTCGGCAGCGGGCTCGTCGGCAGCGGGCTCCTCGGTAGCGGGCTCCTCAGCAGCGGGCTCCTCGGCGGGGGCGGCCTCAGCCTCCTCCACTGCGGGCTCCGCGCCGGCTCCCTGCAGGGTCGCGAGCAGGTCGCCACCCATCACGTCCGCGAGAGTCGAACCAGCCTGCGTGACCTCCTGGATGGGAGCGCGCTCCTCACCGTCAGCGATCTCGGACAGGCCGATCTTCTGCTCGTGGGGGTCGAGGCTGATGATCTCGATCTTCAGCTTCTTCCCGGGCTCGTAGTCCTCGGACATGATGTCGCGGGCGAGCTCGCTGATGTGCACGAGACCCTCGACACCCTCTTCCAGCTCCACGAAGGCGCCGAAGTCCGCGACGTGGACCACCTTGCCCTGAAGCTGCTGCCCCAGGAAGTAGCGGCTCGGAACCGAGCGCCACGGGTCATCGGTCAGCTGCTTGATACCGAGGCTGAAGCGCTCGTTCATCTTGTCGATCTTGAGGACCTTGGCGCGAACGTCGTCGCCCTTCTTGAAGCGGTCCGACGGGTGCTTGATGCGCTGCGACCAGGACAGGTCGCTGATGTGCACCAGGCCGTCGATGCCGTCCTCGATACCCACGAAGATGCCGAAGTCCGTGATGTTGCGGACCTGACCCTCGATGAGCGAGCCCACCGGGAACTTGTGCTCCACGATGTCCCAAGGGTTCTCCTCGAGCTGCTTCATGCCGAGGCTGATGCGCTTCTGCTCGAGGTCGATGTCGAGAACGACCGCCTCGACCTCGTCGTTCAAGTTCACCAGCTTGCTGGGGTGCTTGATGCGCTTGTTCCAGGTCATCTCGGAGATGTGAACCAACCCCTCGATGCCCTCTTCGAGCTCCACGAAGCAGCCGTAGTCGGGCATGGAGACGACCTTGCCGCGAACGACGGAGCCGATCGGGTAGGTCTCGGCCACGTGCGACCAGGGGTCCTCGCGCAGCTGCTTGTATCCGAGGCTGACGCGCTGCGTCTCCGCATCGAACTTGAGGATGCGGACCTGAACCTCGTCGCCCACGCCGAACATCTCGCTCGGGTGGTTGATGCGGCCCCAGGACATGTCCGTGATGTGGAGCAGTCCGTCGATGCCACCGAGGTCGATGAAGCAGCCGTAGTCCGTGATGTTCTTCACGGTGCCGTCGATGATGGCGCCGATCTGAATCTTCTTGAGCGTCTCGTCGCGGCGCTCGCTGCGCTCTGCCTCGAGAAGGACCCGGCGGGACAGCACGATGTTGCCGCGCTTCTTGTTGAACTTGATGATCTTGAACTTGGCGCGGGCGCCAATGAGCTTCTCGAGGTTCTTGACGGGGCGCAGGTCCACCTGGCTGCCCGGCAGGAACGCCTTGACGCCGATGTCGACCGACAGGCCGCCCTTGACTCGCGCGATGATGGTGCCCTCGACGATCTCGTCGTTGTCCACCGCAGCCTGGATCTCGTCCCAGGCCTTCATCAGGTCCGCCTTCTCCTTGGAGAGGACGAGCATGCCGTCTTCACCCTCGAGGCTGTCGAGGTAGACGTCGACCTCGTCGCCGGTGGCGACGGTGCCGGTGCCGTCCTTGCCGCGGAACTCGCGGACCGGGATGGCGCCTTCGGACTTGTAGTTGATGTCCACGATCGCCAGGTCGCCCTGGATGCGAATCACCGTGCCGGACACCACAGAACCCTCCTTGATGGGGGTCCCTTCGATGATGTCATTGAAGAGCTTGGCGAACTCAGCGGGATCGAGCTTCGCGGTGAGGCCGATATCACCGCTCAGGAATGGATTGGACTCAGTCTCGGTAGACATCAAGGTTTGGCTCTCGTTTGGACCGCGAGTCGCCTGGGGCGCTCATCGGCCGAATTCCCTCTGCGAGGAGGGCGCTGGTCAGGCGTTGTAGACACCCTGTGTGTCGTCCAACCCCTGGAGTTCAGGAAGGAAACCCGCGACGCAATTGCGTCTCGGGCGCCGGGTTATAGAGGCGAGCCCGCGCGTTGTCAAAAGAGATCACGCCAGCGACGGGCTGATCTCCTCTGCGGAGTCATTCTGACGCGCGCCCGCGAGGCGCAGGAGCGCCTGCCGCACCCGACCGATGCCCAGCTTGCTGGTGTCGAGCACGACGGAGTCCTCCGCGGGGCGCAGGGGCGCCACGGCGCGGGTGGCGTCCTGGTGGTCGCGGCGCTCGATCTCGCTGATCACATGCTCCAGGCTCATCGAGTCGTCGCCCTTCGCCCGCAGCTGCTTCCAGCGTCGCTCTCCCCGCACCCGCGCGGTGGCGGTGAGGAAGACCTTGAGCTCGGCGTCCGGAAAGACCACGGTGCCGATGTCTCGCCCCTCCATGACGATCCCGCCCCGGGATGCCATGGCGCGCTGCCGCTTCACGAGCGCTGCGCGCACCTGCGGGATCTTGCTGACCGTCGACGCCCGCAAGGCTGCCTCGGGCGAGCGGATCAGCGCGGAGATGTCGCGGCCCTGCACCACGGTGCGCAGCGCGCCCTCGACCCACGGGAACGAGAACTCCAGCCCATCCGCCAGCGGCCCCAAGGTGTCCGCGTCGTCGAGAGCGATCCCGCCCTCGTGCGCCAACAAGCCGACCGCGCGATACATCGCGCCCGTGTCCACGTAGGTGTACCCGAGCTCCTGCGCGACGCTGCGCGCGATGGTGGACTTGCCCGCTCCGGCTGGGCCGTCGATGGCGATCACGATGCGGCGGGGCTCATCGGACAAGGCAGCGCTCCAGGGTCGCGTAGAAGCCAGGAAAGGACGAGTCCACCGAGCTCGCTCCGACCAGTGGTACCGGTTCGGCCGCACAGGTAGCAGCAATCGCCGACGCCATGGCGATGCGATGATCGTGAGCTGCGTCGATGCTCGCGCCGACCGCAAACGGCGCGCCCGGCTGGCCGTGGACGTCAAAGCCGTCCTCGAACTCGTCGACCCGGACCCCGAGCGCAGACAGCATCGAGGCGACCTGGGTGATGCGGTCGCTCTCCTTCGCGCGCAGGTCGCCTGCGTCCCGAAAGCGGGATATGCCGGGGCAGCGCGCCGCGAGCACCGCGAGCACCGGGATCTCGTCGATGAGTCGGGGGACGGTCGAGCCGCCCACGTCGAACGGGCGCAGCTCCGCGCCGTGCACCACCAGATCGGCCACCGCCTCGCCCGCGACCTCCCGCGGGTTCTCCCGTGAGAGACTCACCCCAGCGGCGTCCAACACCTGCAGGATCCCGTCCCGCGTTGGGTTGGTGCCCACTCCGGGGAAGCGCATCGCGCCGCCAGGCCGCACGGCGGCGAGCACGAGGAAGAACGCCGCTGCGCTGATGTCGGCCGGCACGTGCAGGGTTCGCTCGGCCGGGGCCTGCAGCGACTGGCCCCCGCGCATCGCCACCCCGTCGGGCAGCACCTCCACCTCCACGCCGAACGCGGGCAGCATGCGCTCGGTGTGGTCTCGAGACCGATGCTCCTCTCGCACCACCACGTCGCCGTCACAGCGCAAGCCGGCGAGCAGCAGGCACGACTTCACCTGGGCCGAAGGCACCGGGCTGCGGTGCTCGATGCCACGGAGGGAACCGCCGCGGACCACGAGCGGTGCGAGGCGGCCGCCGCTCCGCCCGTCGACGCGGGCCCCCATCGCTCGGAGCGGCTCCGCGATGCGCGCCATCGGACGGCGGAGCAGGGAGACGTCTCCAGTGAGCACCGAGAGGAAGGGATACCCGGCGAGCAGGCCCGTCAGCAGCCGCATCGAGGTGCCCGAGTTGCCGCAGTCGAGCACCGCTGCCGGCTCGCCGAAGGTCCCCTCCCCTACGGTCCAGGCGCGATGGGCGTCTCCGCGCTCCAGCGGGATCCCCACCGCCTGCAACACCGAGGCGGTCGCATGCACGTCCGCGCCGGCGGACATCCCGTGCAGGGAGTACTCCCCAGGCGCCAGGGCGGCGAAGATGAGCGAGCGGTGGCTCAGCGACTTGTCACCGGGGACCACGAGGGAGCCCGATGGCGTGCCACCACACGGCAGCAACCTCGACGAGGCCGGCGTTTGGGACCCAGGCACCCGCGGTCAGGCGGTGGCGGTCTGCATGTGACCCAGCTTGCGGAACCGCGCGTAGCGGTGGTCTCGCAGCTCTTGGGCCGACAGCGGCGTCAGCTCGGACAAGTGCCGTTCGAGGACATCGCCCACGTCGGCGATGGTCGTATTGAAGCCACGGTGCGCCCCGCCGAGCGGCTCGGGGACGACTTCGTCCGCGGCGCCGAGCATCTTGCAGTCGGGCGCTGTGAACCTCAGCGCGTCGGCCGCCTGTGCGCCCTTCGTGCTGTCTCGCCACAGGATCGAGGCGCAGGCCTCGGGCGAGATCACCGAGTAGATCGCGTTCTCGAGCATGATCACGCGGTTCGCCACGCCGATCGCCAAGGCGCCGCCGGAGCCGCCTTCGCCAATGACGAACGCGATGATCGGCACACCGAGCTTGCTCATCACCAGGATGTTCTTGGCGATGGCCTCAGCCTGCCCGCGCTCCTCGGCGCCGATGCCAGGGTAGGCACCGGGGGTGTCGATGAAGGTGATGATCGGCCGGTTGAAGCGCTCGGCGAGGCTCATGATCCGCAAGGCCTTGCGGTACCCCTCGGGCCGGGGCATCCCGAAGTTGCGGTGCATGTTCTCTTTGGTGGTGCGGCCCTTCTGGTGCCCCACCACGACGACATTGGTGCCACGGAACCGCGCGAGACCAGTGACGATGGCCGGGTCGTCCATGAAGTTCCGGTCGCCCTTGAGCTCTTGCCAGTCCTCCATCAGATGGCTGATGTAGTCGAGGGTGAAGGGGCGCTGGGGGTGCCGCGAGATCTGGGCGCGCTGGTACGGCGTCAGGTCCGCGAAGGTCTTGCGACGCAGCTCGGTCGCCTTGCGCTCCAGCTCTTCGATCTGGTCGTCCACGGAGATGACGGAGCTGCTGGGCAGGGCCCGAAGACGCTCGATGGTGTCTTCGAGTTCCACGATGTGCCGCTCGAACTCGAGCACAAATCCGGCCATGTCAGAGCGCCTCCAGAGAAGTGATGCTCTCGCCCGCGAGGAACCTTGAAAGCACGGGCAGGAGTCGGTCGGGCAAGTCGCCCGCTGGGGTCAGCCAGTGGACCGAGGGCTCGCGATTGAACCACGTGGTCTGGCGCTTCGCAAACCGCCGCGAGGCCACATTGATGCGCGTGAACAGCTCGTCCGCACCGCACTCTCCGCGCAGATGCGCAGCGATGTCCCGGTACCCGAGCGCGATCATCGGAGTCATCTCTTCGGTGACGCCAGCAGCGAGGAGCCCCGCGACCTCCTCGATCCACCCGCTGCGGAGCATCCCAGCCAACCTCGCCTCGATGCGCGCCCTCAGCTCCGTCCTGGTCCGGGACAGGCCGATGCTCAGCGAGTCGAACGACGGCTCGGGGTTGTGCCGGGCGTGCCACTGCGAGATCGGCTCGCCGCTCAGCATGAAGACCTCCAGCGCACGCTCGCAACGCACGAGATCGTTGGGGTGCAGGCGCGCAGCCGTGGTCGGGTCCACCTCGGTCAGGCGGCGATGCAAGACCCCTGGGTCCGACGCTTCGTCGGCCTGAAGTCGCGCTCTCAGGGGGCGGTCTGCGGGCGCGTCGGGTCCAAGCCCGTGCAGCATCGCCTTGAGATAGAGCCCCGTGCCGCCCACCGCGAGCACGGGCCGGCCCGCCGCCTGCTGCTCAGCGATGACGTCGCGGGCGTACTCCATGAAGCGCCCCGCCGAGTAGCGCTCGCTGGGCGCGCACAGGTCGATGCCGTAGTGGGGGATCTCGGCCTGTTCCGCGGCCGTCGCCTTCGCGGTGCCGATGTCGAAGCCCCGGTACACCTGCATGCTGTCCACACTGACGATGACCGCGCCCAGCGCACGGGCCAGCTCCATGCCCAGCGAGCTCTTGCCCGAGGCGGTGTGTCCGGTGACGCAGATGATGCGAGGGAGGCTCATCGACGGGCTCGCTTGAAGAGGCGCTGCAGGGCGTCGGAGTCCAGGCGCACTGTCGTCGTAGCGAGGTCTGCGGGGACCGGGGCGGGGTCTTGTGCGAGCTCGTCGATGAGCCTCTGCTGATCAGCGCGCGATGGCGCTTCACTGCCCGGATGGGCAAACCCGCTGATGACCCGCGCGAGCTCGCGGGTCCGAGCGACCCCGCTGGGCGGCCCATCACGCAACGCCTCGCGCACGCGCGTGAGAAGCTCAATCGCCCGCGTCCCATCGAGCTGTGGAGCCAGGGCGTGAACAGCGAGCACGTCGGGGCCGAAGGCCGAGACCTCCAACCCGAAGGGGAGCAGCAAGTCTGCGCGCTTCTCGATGGCGCGCACGTCGGCGGGCTCGAGGTCCAGCAGTCCCGGGACCAGCAGGCGACGGGTGCTCATCGGCTCCTCGTCGACGCGCAGGAGCCGTCGAAAGAGCAACAGTCGCCGCGCGGCCGGCGCATCGACGAGCAGTAGGCTGCCCTGGTCGGATGCCAGCAGGTAGCGCGCGTCGAGCAGGCCGATGGCGCGGGGGGTGTCCTCGCGCTCGGGCGTCGGCGGCGTGTCTCCTCGCGGAGGCGAGCCCGGTGCAGGGACGGGGGGAGGAACTGCACGCCCCGGCAAGACCGCCCGGTCCAGCACCGCCGCGGCTTGCTCGGCGGACCACTGGCGTACGGGGCGCCCAGAGCTGCCCAGATCCGGCATGCGCACCTGGCGCGGCACAAGTCCCCGCCGGGCCGAGGCAGGGAGAAACGAGGTCTGGGTGTCGGGGGGCGGCAAGACTCCGCCGAGCGAACGCAGCTTGCTCGCGAGCGCGCCGCTCAGGAAGCGCCATACCCCCTGGCCGTCGCGAAAGCGCACCTCCAGCTTTTGGGGATGCACGTTGACGTCGACCCGGTCCGCGGGCAGGTCCAAAAACAGCACCGCGATGGGGTAGCGCCCCCTGGGGAGCAGGTCGCGCCACGCCTGCAGCACCGCGCCGGTCATGGCGCGGTCCTTCACGAACCGCCCGTTCACGAAGAGATAGAGCCCAGCGGCGCTGCTGCGGGTCAGGGTCGGCAAGGAGATCAGGCCCTCCACCGAGAGCCCGCCGCCTTCCTGAGCGGCAGAGAACGGCACCATCTCCCGCGCGACCGCCTTGCCCAGCACGCCAGCCGCTCGAGGCAGCAGGCTGTCCTCGGCGGGCAGATCGAGCACCGTGCGGTCCTCGGCCTCGAAGCGCACGGCGATTTCGGGATGAGCCAGCGCCACCCTCACCACCCACTCCTGGGTATGACTCATCTCAGTCCGCTCAGACTTGAGGAACTTGAGTCGGGCGGGCGTGTTCGCGAAGAGCCGCCGCACCGTGATCTCGGTGCCGCCGGGGTTTGCCGCCTCCTCGATGGTCTCGATCACCCCGCCGTCCACCACGACGCGGGTGCCTGCGTCGTCGCCCACCTCACCGGTCCGCAGCTCGAATCGCGACACCTCGGCGATGGACGCGAGCGCTTCGCCGCGAAACCCGAAGGTCTCGATGGCAAAAAGATCCTCGTCCACATGCAGCTTGCTCGTCGCGTGGCGTTGGAGCGCCGCGAGCGCATCTTCGCGGCCCATCCCGCTGCCATCGTCCCGCATGCGAATCAGGCCACGCCCGCCGCCGCGCACCGACACCACGATCCTGCTGGCACCCGCGTCCACCGCGTTCTCGATCAGCTCCTTCACCACGGACGCCGGCCGCTCGACGACCTCGCCCGCCGCGATCTTGTTGATCAGGGAGTCCGGAAGCAGCCGAACCCGTCGGGGGGTCGCCTGGCTCACGTCAATGCAAGGATCGCGTCAACCTCGGCGGCCTGAGCTTCGAAGCCCGGGCGACCCAGCAGACCGTAGGCGAACTGCTTGCCTGCCTCCACGCCGGGCTGGTCGAAGGGATCGACGCCCCGCATCAACCCGGTCAACGCGGCGGCGGTCTCGAGGAGCATCACGACCTCGCCCACAGCGTGAGCGTCCACCCTTGGCAGGGCGAGCTGCAGGACGGGCCGACCGGCGGAGACGAGAGCAGCGGTGGTGCCGCGAGCCTCAGCCTCCATCAGATCCCCGAGCTTGGCCCCGCTGAGGTAGGCCGCGACTGCGTCCTCTGGCCCCTGGAGAGCGGGAATCGAGACCTCGGCGCCATGGTCGGCGACCTGGACCACAGTCACGATGCGATCCGGGGGTCCGTCCTGCCAGAGCTGGAGCTGACTGTGCTGGTCCGCGGGACCCCGCGCCGCCGTGGGTGTCCACCCGTAGGACGTGCCGTCGGGCAGGCGCTTGCCGAGGCTCTCGCCCCACAGCTGCATGTACCAGTCTCCGAGCAACGCGAGCCGCTCGCTGTAGGTCAGGAAGACGGACACGGTCGCCTGGGGCCACCAGACGTCGTGCACCGCCGCGAAGGCCCACGCCGGGTTCTCGGCGAGCGATCGCACCTGGACCCGCTGGGACATCGCCGCAGCGCCGGCGAGAAGCCCAGCCACGTCGAGCCCACGGTATGCCGCGGGCAGAATGCCGACCGCGGTCAGCACAGAAAAGCGGCCGCCGACGTCGTCGGGGACGACCAGCGCGTCGAGACCATATTGATCCGCCAGCGGCCTCAGCGCCCCCTTCTCGCGGTCGGTGACGACGACCAACCTGCGCGCCCAGGCGTCTCCGGCCCCGTCGCGCAGCCAGGGCAACACGACCCGAAACAGCGCCGCCGTCTCGATGGTGCCGCCCGACTTCGAGATGACCGCCACCGCGGTCTTTGCGGGTTCGAGGCCCCGAAGAGCGCGGGCGACGGCGAAGGGGTCGATGGTGTCGAGCACCACGAGACGGTGGGCGTCGTCACACGCGGGGCCCAACGCTCCGTCCAAGGCCGCGGCGCCGAGAGCCGAGCCACCGATACCGAGCACGAGGAGAACCTCCGTCTCGCCCCGGAGGCGGTCTGCGATGCGCTGAGCTTCTTTGAGCCCCCACGCCTCGGTGTCCAGTCCGCGGAACCCGACCGTCCCCTGCTCTTCGAGGGCAACGAGGGCGTCCTCGGCGCGGCCCAGAGACTGCTGGCGCGCTGCGAGATCGGCGCGGGTGGGGGCGGCGACCCCCGGGGCGGGAGAACGGAGACCGACGGCAAAATCGGTGGCGAGCGTGACGTGGGAATGCGACATGGGCGAGGAGTCTACGCGCGGCTTTCAGCGGGGGCCCCCCGTTGTTTGCTATTCATCTTCTTGATGAGATCACTCCTCCTTCTGCTTGTTGTTGCCGCCCTCAGTCCCGTCGCCGCGAGCGCGCAGTCTGCGGAGTATCGCAGCCTGAGCCTGCTGGACGGCCGCTCCCTGACCGGAGAAGTCACTGAGTCGCTGGCGGAAGGGATGATGTTCAAGAGCAAGCAGGGGTCGGCGCTGGTGCGCTACGACCAGCTCGCCGGCATCGAGGTGATCGACGCGTCCGCGGCCCGAGCAGCGATGCCTTGGCAGGTCGCACTGGCGCCGGTCGCAGGAGCCGACGACCGGATCGCGCTCGATGAGTGGCTGGCGCAGGCCGCCAGCGGGATGCCGGGCGTCTCATGGATTCACGGCGAGCAGTGGGGAGCCGAGGCGCGAGTCTGCGCGGGGGTCATCGACTGCCTCGTGGCCAAGGCGAAGACCCGCAGTGCGGAGTACTTGGTCGCGCCGGTCTACGACGCACAAGCCCAACGACTGGTCTTGCGTGGGGTGCACCTCGCCCAGGGGGCCCAGGTCGGGGAAGCCGGGCTGCTGGTACCGCAGGCCAAGGCGGACGCCGCCCCTGCGCTGCTCGGCGGCGTATTCACCGCCCTGGGCATGCGCCCCGACATTGACCTGGTGACCGCCTCGCGGGGGACGAGCGCCGTAGCGGCCGCCTCCCCCGTGGAGCCGACTCCCGAGCCGGTCGCGGTCACGCCGGAGCCGACGGCCGAGCCCGTCGCCGAGCTCAAGACCCGCCCAACCAGCAAGCCGGCTTCGGCGGGCGGAGGCCAGACCCGCGTCGTGCGTCGCGCCACCCCCCGGACCTCGTTCCGACGCAGTCGCGGCGCGGCCTTTGCGCTGGGCTTCGCCCCCATCCCGGGGATCAGCTCCGCCTACGTGGGCGATCCGGCAGGCGTCGTCGTGTCGCTGGTCGGCACCCTCAGCCTCGGCGCCCTCTCGGTCTACACCTTGGGTTCGACGGTGCGCTGGAAGGATCCCTTCATCGCCTCGTCCGTGCTCGTCCCGTACGCGCTGAATGTCCTGTTCAACCAGATCACCGGGCAGGTCGGCTGGAACCGGCTGTACGGAAACGTCTCGGTCACCAGCAAGCGGCCCGTCGCGGGCATCGCGCCGCTGTTCGCCGCCGATGAGCGCGGCCCCACGGGCGCGACGCTGACCGTCGCTGGGCGGTTCTAGCGGCGGTCAGCGACTGGACTGGGAGTGGCGGCGAGCCGCCTACTCGCAGTTGTTCAGGTCGTAGAACGCGTTGCGGGTGTTCGCCGTCACCCCGAGGGTCCGCACGCAGGGCGGCACGCCAGTCGCCTCGAGCTTGATCTCGTGGGTGCCGACGCTCATCCCCACGGTCAGGGGCGTCGGTCCCTTCCGGGCGCCATCCACGTAGACGATGGCTCCACCCGGGTTCGACGCGATGATCACCGCCATCGACTCCGGCGGGGCGAGGCTCTCGAGCGCGACATCCACGTTGATGGGCTTCGCGCCGACCACCTTGACCACCCGCGTCTGAGACGCGTGGCCGTCCTTGCTTACCCGGACCTCGTAGTCCTTGAACGGCAGCTGGATGGACAGTGGGGTGGTCCCGCGGTTCACGCCGTCAACCAGCACCGCAGCGCCCCCGGGGTTTGAGCTGACGATCAGCGTCCCATCGGTGGTCGTGGCGGTGGCGGCTCCCCAAGGATCGTTCGCATCCACAGGGGTCGGCGCCGGCGCAGGCGTAGGCGTCGTGCCGGCCCAGGGGGATCCGGCGGGCGCTGACTCGGGAGCCGGCGTCGGCTCGGCCGCGACGACCGCGATCGGGGGCTCAGGCGCGCTCGACGCGGGCGTCGGCTCGGGCTGAGGGGCTGGCGTGGGCGTGGGCGCGGGCGTCGACTCCGCCACCGGCGCAGGTGTCGGTTCAGGAGTGGGCTCGGGCGTGGGCTCAGGCTCCGCCACCGCTGCGTCAGGCTCGTCCGCCGGGGTGGCCGCGCTCTCGGGCTCGGCGTCGGGATCGCTGTCCGTGTCCGCGTCGGCGGACCCAGTCGCGTCCTCCGCCTCAGGCTCTCCACCCTCAGGCTCTCCAGTGGGGCTCCCCTCGTCCGCCGGGTTGGCGGCCGGACTGGTGGTCTTGGCTGGGGTCAATGGAGGCAACGTCTCACCGCGCCGGTCGGCGGTGGGCGGTGGGCTCACCTCGCCATCGTCTTTCCCCGTCAGGGTCATGACGATGAAGCCGATCAGCAACACAGCCGCCAGGCCCATGGCGATCAGCAGCACTTTGTTTCCTGAGCTCGGCTCCGCCTCGCGTCGAGCGCTGATGACGGCGGTTCCAGAGAGCGCAGGGTTCGTCTGTGGGCGGGGGGGCTTCACCGGCTTCGGCGCTACCTCAACCTTGGCCTTGGCCTTGCCCTTCCCTTTCCCCTGCCCTTTGGAGGATGCCTTGGCAGCCACGACCGGCGCAGCCGCGTCATCGATGGTCGCGGCCGCGTCGTCGTCCAGGTCCTCGGTGGGGGCGGCGGAATCGGCGCCGCCGATGGCAGCGCTGGACGGCAACCCCGTCGGATCCTCGGGCAGCCCTGACGGATCCTCGGGCAGCCCCGACGGATCCTCGGGCAGCCCCGGGTCGTCCGCCGGGGAGAGAACCTGGGTCTCCGCAGCCTCGTCGTCGTCGTCGTCGTCGTCGGAGCCCGCAGACACAGCGGACAGGTTGCTGAACGTCGGTTCCGGCGGCAGCAAGTCCTCGTCGGATGCTCCCGGCAGGCTCTGATCACTGATCGACGGGATGTTGCTCAGAGAGATGGCGTCGGGAGGCTCGAGGTCATTCTGCAGCAGCGCGTTGAGGGTCTCGGTGCCGACGGTGCTGGATGCGTCGTCATCCGACGCCTCGAGGGGCGCCCCGTCCTTGAAACAGAAGTCCACCGAATCGTCATATGGGGACTGGCAGATCGGGCAGGCCTTCACAGCGACTCCATCGGCACGGGAGGGGTCAACACAGCGCTCGTGGCCGTTCGACTCTCGGGCGTGGAACATTAACCCACCGCAGTGCAAATGAAAAAGACGCCAACCTCCGTCGGGCATGCACAACCCCCAGTTTCGTGGGGCGGCGCTGGTAGAGTGGGCGCGACCGGACGGGTTGTCGGTCAGGAGGTTCCATGCGCCATATCTCGTCTCTCGCGTTGCCCATGGCCGCGGCCCTCCTCGCTCTCAGCCCCGGCAGCGCTGGGGCCCAGGACACCCTGCCCCCCGGCACGCTCATCGGCGAGGCCGTCAGCGCGGACATCCCCGAGGCCGGGATCGACTTCATCGTGAGCGAGTTCACGGGGCTCATTCCCCCCGACCTCGTCATCGGCAGCATTCCTCAGCAGGAGCTGCTCGACATCTTCATTTGCAGCGAGGACTTCTGGCTCGACAACCTCGTCGTGCACACCCAGATCAACGCGATCACCTCGGACGGTCAATCGCCGGCGACCTACCCGCCCGACGGTGCGCTCGTGGTCAACGTCGATCTGACGCTGTCCATCAACGACCCCGTCGACACCGCCACGATGTACCTCGACGGCTGCATCGACTACGTGTGCAACCTGCACACGACGCCAGCCTCGGTGCAGCTCTCCCTGCCGATCACGTTGCGTATCGCCCAGGACGCCAACGGCGACGACTACGTCGACATCGAGTTTGGCGGGCTCGCCCACAACATCGAGCAAGCGCTCGGAGGGACGATCTTCCTGACCGGGTGTGCGGTGGGCGACATCGACGCCTGGCTGAACACCAACCTCGGCTTCTCGGTGTTCGATCTCGTCGTGGGCCAGTTCGTGGGCGAGATCGAGACACAGATCGCCGATGCACTCATCGACCTCGAGATCACGGGTGAGGACGCGCTGCGGGCGCTCTGGCTCGAAGACACCACCGACATCCTCGACACCGAGCTTCAGTACGAGGTGCACCCCAACTCCGTCGACCACAACGACAACGGGCTGCGACTGGTGCTCGCCGGTCGGACCGCGGCCGAGTCGCATCCGTGCGTGACCCAGTTCGCGCTCGACGGTAGCCAGCTGACCAACAACCCCCTGCCTGGGATGACCGCTTCAGTCCCGAGCAACAACGCCGTGTATCACCTCGGCGCGCTGCTCTCTGACGACTTCGCCAACCAGGCCATGTACAGCCTGTGGAACGGCGGCGTGATGTGCTTCGTCGTCAACGACGCCGACGTCTCGGGGTTCACCATCGACTCCACCCTGTTCGGCCTCCTCGGCGGCCAGGCCGCCCCGGACCTCTTCGAGCAGTTCTTTCCCTTCGGGCCCCAGCCCATGGTCATCCGCACGCTGCCGGAGAATCCTCCCCTGGTGCGCTTCGATGGACCGAATGACATCAACATCACCGTGGAGGGGTTGAACGTCCAGTTCGTGCCGCTGATCCTGGACCGGTTCAGCAACCTCGTGACCGTGGCCATCGACCTCGAGGTCGGCCTGGATATCTCCATCGCCGATGACGGCGCCCTCGCGCTCGACATCTACCTCGACACCGACGACCTCAACCCGCGGGTGACCTACAACGAGCTCGACCCCGACTCCAACGCGGTGGTCGAAGCCAACTTCGGCACGTTGGTGGGAGCGGTCATCAACCTGGTCGCGGGCGACCTGCTCGAAGGCATGAAGATCGCGCTGCCTACGCTCGGCGGGGGCCCCGCCGGCGACGACGACGACTCCGCTGGCGGCGATGACGACGATTCCGCATCGGGTCCGACGTATGGCCTGGGCGCGGTCCAGATCGACATGGAGGCCGTGGGCCTCAGCTCCGCACTGCTGGACTATCTCGGTGCGTACGTGCTCCTGGGCGACAGCTGGGGCGGAGAGAGCAGCGGCGGCTGCGGGGACTGCGGCGGCGAGGGCGGCTGCGGAGACTGCGGCGGCGAAGGCGGCTGCGGAGACTGCGGAGACCTCGCCGGATGCGACATCCAGGACGAGCTCTCGGGCTCCGGCTGCACCGGAGAGACCACGGGCCAGCCCGACGACCTCGGCTGCCAGGGCTGCCGATTGGGCAACGGTGTGCACCGGGTGAGCAAGAACCACTGGCGGGTCGAGGTCAGCTCCGGCGGGTCCAGCGTGGACCACAACCCACATCGCCACCGGCGCAACCGGCTGCACCCGGTCTCGGTGCTCCTCGTGCTTATCCCCGTCGTATGGATGCGGCGCCGGCGCTGAGGGCTCGCCCAACGTCGTTGTACGAGCCCTGAGTCACTGACCCTGTAGGCGCAGCCAGCGAGCGAGCTCGGCTCCCAGCTGCTCGGGTCCCAGCGCTCCGTCGATCGCTAGGGTGTCCGGTCGCTCAGGCGCGATGAGCAGCGCGCTGCGCTCGCCCCGGTCCACGATGACCACCAGGGTCCGGGCCAGGGTCAACCGCGAGCCCGCGCCGTCCACAGACCGCGAGACGACGCGGTCCCACTCTTCCCCGGTGCGGGGCTGAGCGACGAGGACGGCGAGCGCAGGATCCCCAGGGCGCACGTCCGCGGCCTGCAGGCCCGAGAGCATCCTGTCGACGACGTCCTCGGATCCGCCCACCGAGGAACCGTCGAAGCGAGCGGCGAACCCCTCGGGCAGCGGCTGAGACGACGCGATGACCCTGGCCCAGCCTCGGTCCTCCCAGGCGGCGAGCACGCCGACTCCCGGCGTGCCCGGACCGAGCAGCGAGACGAGGAACTGGGGCAGGTCTTGTCGCGGCGCTTGCAGCGGGAGTCGCACCCCCGCACCTGAGAGCTTGCGAATCCGGGGGGTCTTCGCCGCGCCACCAGGGCCAGGGAGCCACGCGCCGCCCGGGGGTTCAGCGATCACCAGCAGCACGCTCCACTGATGCGGCGCTCGACTCATCAGCGCAAGCCCCGCCGCCAGCGCGAGCGCGGCGAGCACCGCAAAAACAGCCCACCGCTTCACGGCGCTGGCTCCAACTCCGGCTCCGGCTCCGGCTCCGGCTCCGGCTCTGGCTCCGGCTCCGGCTTCGCCTCAGAGAGCAGGTCGCCGGTCGCCGCGTTGAGGAGGAACACCCGGGTCTCGGGCCTCGCGAAGCCGGTGTCGGCGCGGGTCCAGACCGCGGCTGCGAGCACGATCTCGCCGTCCCAGGTGACCGGCACCACCCCCACCATCGCGCGACCTAGCAGCGGGCTCCGATGGGCCTCCACCAGTCCACGGTCAGCGGGCCTCATCACCCTCGCATCCCCTCCTTGGAGCACGCGCACGTTGTCCAGCAGCGCCACCGGCGTCAGCGTCCCCGCCACGACGAGGACCTCATGCTCGCCATCTCCGTCGAGGTCCACAACCACCGGCGGCACCGGGAGCGACAGGGTCTGGGAGACCTCCTCACCGAGCAGGTTGCCCATCGTGCGGTCCACCTCCACCGGCCGAGACACGGTGCGCGCGTCCGCCCGCCACAGCGTCGCTCTCGGCGAACGCGGATCCCGCTCGCTGAGCTGGCCCGTCCCCTCAAACACGAACAGCCGCGGACCGGCCTCGGTGGGCACGAAGAACACCTCGTGAACGCCCAGGTTGGGCGGCAGGTCCAAGACCTCGACCTCAGCGAGCCCAGCCTCGCTCCACTCCAGCCGTCGGACAGGCCCGGCAAAGAGCTGCTCTGCACCGGCCGACTGGGCCAAGAGCCAAGGCGTCCCATCTCCACCCAGGAGCGGCCGCAGAAACCCGGGCCGCTTCTCGGTGACATCCACCCAGGACCCATCGACCGAGCGCAAGACTGAGCTGCGGATCCGGGAGCCCTCTGTGGTGACCACCCACTCACTCGCGCCGTCTCCGTCGAGGTCCATCGCCTCGAGCCGAAGGATCCGCACAAACTTGCGCGGTCGCCAGATGGCCGAGCT
>Ga0222662_1000929_pt1 | contig 17418 bp, 15 predicted proteins | sample AntAcemetagen600_FD_179821 | JGI IMG/M metagenome (GOLD analysis project Ga0222662, IMG submission 179821) | Saline water microbial communities from Ace Lake, Antarctica - #600 | ecosystem: Environmental > Aquatic > Non-marine Saline and Alkaline > Saline | place: Antarctica: Ace Lake...
GTCGGCCACCAGGGTCCCGCCGACCAGTGAGCCCCGGGCGCCGATGACCGCGACGTCCAGCACGCCGGCGACGTTGGCGAACGGCACGGTGGCGTTCATCGGCGGTCGATCGAGCGGGCCGGCCTTGAACGCCATCCAGGCGGGGAAGCTCAGGGTGGCGCCGTCCCGGGTGGCCGCGCCCACTCCCGCGCCCATGCGCTGCGGCGTCCAGCCGTCGGAGACGTCGTAGTCGGGATCGCCGCCGGGCTCAGGCGGCACATCGGTGTCGAACGTCACCCCGCGCAGCGCGACCGTCAGCAGCGGCCAGTCCTGCATGCCCAGGGCCTCCAGATCCACCTGTCCCGCGATCTCGGCGTACCCCGTAGGACCGATGGCGAACGGGATCGATGCCTGAGCTACCTGCACCCGCTCGCTGCGCACGTCGAGCCAGCTCAGCGTCCAGACCGGCACGTCCGCGCCGAACCCCCCGGTGCTGAAGTTCCCCCCGATGATGCCGATCTCCGCCGGGAACGAGCCGGCGTCGTCAGGCGCCCCGACCGAGCTGCGCAGGTACGCGACCCGATGGCTGATCTCGTCCCAGTCGTACCGGTACCCCTGCCACAGCACGATGGGCTCGTCCGAGGTAGGCGGGGTGCAGCCGCCGAGAGCGGAGAACACGAGGGCGCAGAGCAGCAGGGAAGGTCGTCGCACAGGGGGCACCATATCCCGCCTTTCGGGCGCGGGCGCGGAACTGCGGCACGGCGGGACCGTCGGAACCGTTGCTCGTCGCGCGTTCCCGTGCTACTTCGCGGCCCTCAATGGAGCGCTCCCTCTCGTTTTTGCACAAGGGCGACTATCTGCTCGGCTCCTTTTATCAGGAGACCGGAGATGGCTTCGTCGTGGACGTCGACCCCTCGACCGGGGTGACGCTCGATCGCGTGCCGTTCCGCGAGTCCGCGGTCGATGAGGCCGTGCTGGCGGGCCGGGCGGCGATGCAGCGCTGGAGCCACGCGACGGTGGACGAGCGGGCGAGCTTCCTGATGCGCGTGCGCACCATGCTGGAGAGCAAGCGCGAGCTGCTCGCCCACATGGCGGCCCGCGAGCTGGGCAAGCCGGTGTGGGAGAGCATGCTGGAGTGCGCCGCGGCGGAGCGCTCGGTGGATCTGCTCATCGAGCAGGGCCGAGAGATGTTGGGCTCGACGCCGCACCCCACGTCCATGGGGAGCATCGAGCGGTCGCCGCTGGGCCTCGCCGCCGTCATCACGCCGTCGCCGTACCCCGTGTACGGAGCCATCCAGCTCATCCTGCCGTGCCTGCTCGGCGGGAACGCGGTGGTGTGGAAGCCGTCGAGCCTGGTGCCGTTGACCTCGCAGCTGGTCACGATGTGCATGGACTCGGCGCGCATTCCGCAGGGGGTGCTCTCCGTCGTGCAAGGCCCGCGTGACCCCATCGGGCATCGGCTCATTCGGCACCCCGGCGTAGATCTGGTGGTCGGCGCGGGCAGCCCCCGCATGGGCCGCAAGCTGCGCGCCGAGCTGAGCGACAGCAAGCCCGTCGCTTTGCAGTGCGGCGGCAAGGGCTGGGCCATCGTGTGCGCCGACGCGGACCTGGATCGCGCCGCCTACGAGGTGGTCAGCGGCGCCTTCCTGACCGCTGGGCAGCGCTGCAACGCCACCGCCCGCGTGCTGGTGGAACGCAGCGTCGCCCGTGACTTGCTCACCCGGGTGGTCGCGCTGATGCGCGGGCTGCACATCGGCAACCCCCAGAGTCGCGAGGTGTTCTGCGGGCCGCTCGCGAGCGAGGTGCTCAAGCAGCGCTTCGCCTTGCACCTGCGGGACTGGGCGCGGGCCGGCGTGGAGTTCGCGGTGGAGGGCGGCGCCGCCCACCTGCCTCCCGGGCTTCAGCGCGACGGTCAGTGCTACGTCGCCCCGGCGCTGACGGTTCTGGAGAGCGGGGAGCTGCCAGGCGGACTCATCGCGCCTGAGGAGATCGAAGGCCCCCTGCTGGTCGCCCACGTCATCGACAGCGCCGAGGAGGCGGTGGAGCGATACAACGCGCACCCGTTTGGGCTGTCCGCTGCGGTGTTCACCGAGGACCAGAGGCGCTTCGAGGCTCTGGCCAGCCGGCTGCGCGCCGGCTCGGTGAACTGGAACCGCGGGACGATCGTGGCGTCTGCCCGCTTCCCGAACGCGGCGCTTTCCCGGTCCGGCTTCGGCACGTTGTCCAACGCCGCGCTGCTGCGCAGCTGCACCTTCCCTCAGAGCAGGCTCGGCACCGGCGGGCGCTTCGACCCGTCGCACCGCGTCCCAGGGATGAGCTGGCCGCCAGAGATGGGCGTCATCGACCCCACCGCCGCGTCCACGCCGCCGTACCTGCCGGGCACCCCGTAGCGGGGTCGCGAGTGTCTACACCGCGCCCGCCTGGGCTCTCCACCACCGCGCTCCTGCTGGTCTTCGCGACGCTGGCGGCCCTCGCGGCGGCCATCCCCGCGGCCATCCCCGACCCGCCGGGCAACGATCTCTTGCTGCACGGGCACATGACCGCCGGAGCCGCTGAGGCGCTCAACGACCACGGTTGGACCGCGTTTCAGGACCCCTGGCTCGCGGGGCCAAACTGGGGCTATCCCCTGCTGCACGCCTACCCCCACCTGTCCCACCAGGCGGGTGGGGTGCTCAGCGCCTGGGGTGGGCTCGAGCCCTACCACGCGGCGGCGGCGCTGATGGCGCTGATGGCGCTGGCCCTGCCCTGGGCGGCGTTCCTCGGCGGGCGATGGCTGGGGCTCGCTCCCGAGCGGGCGGCGTTGGCGGCGCTGGTGGCGGCGACGATGCGCTGCGTGGACATGTTCGGGCACACCCCGCTGTCCTACTCGTTCGAGAGCGCGGGCCTCGCGCCGCAGGCCATGGGCGGCGTGCTGGCGGCTCTGGCGATCCCGGCGCTCATCGCGGCGGGGCAGCCGCCAAACGGCAGCACGCTGGCCCACTGGTCTCCCGGCAAACGCCTGGCTCTGGCCGCCGTGCTGGTGTCACTGGTCGTGCGCAGCCACCTCGTGGCCGGCTGGATCGCGCCGGTCGTCGCGGGGGTGACCATCCTGGCGTTTGGGCGCCGTCATCTCGAGCGCCGCTGGGGCGGGTTGATGGCGGCGGGGGTGGGCGCAGCCGTGCTCGCAGCGGGGTTCTTGCTGCCGTTCGCCGCAGATCTGGGGGCGGTGAACGACTCGGCTCTCGAGGCGCGCAACCGCAGCTACGGGATCCTGCCGGTGCTGCGCGGGCTGTTCGGCGGCGGCTTCCTCGATGGGGGCTCGGTCGGCGCGTGGACCGTGGGACTCGGGCTCGCCGTCATGGGGCTGCGGCGCAGCGCCAGTCAGGTCGCCAGACCCCTCGCCGTTGCGCTCGGCGTGCTCGTGCTGCTGATGGCGGGCAGGGAGACCTGGGGCGACTGGATGAACGCGCTGCCGCTCATCGGGCGGTTTCACGACCAGCGCTATCTGCTGGGCATCCACATCGTCGTCCCGTGGCTCATCGCGGCGTCCGCCCCTGATGGGTGGGCGTGGCTCGCGGACCGGGTCGGCGCCGCGCGGCGCTGGCTCTGGCTCGGCACCGTCGGCGCGCTGGGGTTGACCGTCGGCGTAGCGGTCATCGGCGGGGCGAAGCAGTTGGAGACGGCTCGGGGCGCCGCGGACGCGTTCGAGCAGTGGCACCCAAGAATCCAGCCTGCCCAGACCGAGCTTGCGCGCGGGGCGGCGCGGGGAGGGGCCGTGGCCGCGAGCTTCATGGACGACATGGAGGCCAGCACCACGCCGATGTCGTGGCTGCGACGCAACGAGATCCTGACCGTCGGCAAGCCACTGCACCACTACAACCACGGGTACGAGCTCGGCACTTGGCTCGCCAGCCGCAAGGAAGGCATCGGGGACGACGCGGCGGCAGCGCTGGGGCTCGGCGCGGTGCTGGACCACGAGGGGCAGGCGTTCACGGTGCGGCCGGTGGGCGGTCCCTGGCCAGACGCGGCGATGGTGCGCTCCGATCTGCTGATGACGTCTGCCGGGCGGGATCTGGACGGGTTTGTCATCGCGTGGTGGCGCAGCGGCGCGTGGACGGTCGGCCAGCACCCCACCGTCGTGCTCGGCGGGGGCGAGGCCGCGGGGCCCTACGTGCGCACCGCGGACCTCGAACAGGCGGACCCGTCGGTGCTCATCGGTCTGCAGCCAGCGGTGGGCGGCGAGATCCTCGATGGCGGCGTGCCACTGCGCGGCGTGGGCGAGCGGGTCGTCCGGGTGCGCGCCGACGAAGAAGGCACCTGGCTCAAGCTCGCCATGTCCTGGCACCCCGGCCTGACCGTGACGTTGGACGGAGAGCCCACGTCGTCCGCGCTGCTGCTGCCCGCCAACCTCGGCGTGCGCGTGCCACCCGGCGAGCACACGGTCACCGTGGGCTGGGAGGTGCCGCGGTGGCGCGGGCCGTGGGGCGCGGCCAACGTACTGGCGGTGCTCGGCCTGCTCGGTTGGGCGCTCATCGGCAGCCGCCGCGAGCCCCGTGTAGATTCCTCGCCGACTTGACCCCCACTGGAGACTCAATGACTTCCGTTCGCTCGACGCTGCTCGCCCTCTCCCTGTCCACTGCGCTGCTCGGCTTCGGCTGCGGGGACGCCGACGACGCAACTCTCAAGGGCGACGCCCCAGCCAGCGAGACCACCGCTGCCGGCGCGACCATGAAGGCCCCCGCCGACACCAAGAAGGCCGCCGTAGCAACCGCCGCCGCCGAGACCACCGCTCCTGCCGCGGCACCCGCTGCCGCCAAGGGCAAGGCGAGCGCGCGCATGAAGGGCACCTGGGGCATCAAGCTGCCAGCCGCCGAGCTCGAGAAGCTCGCTGCCGCCCGCAAGACGCTCGAGACCAGCCCCGACGATCCCCAGGCGAAGATGCTGACCCAGATGATGGACGCGATGCTCGGCGCCATGACGCTCGACGTCGGCGACGCCAGCATGACCATGGGGTCCGGGGAGAAGAGTCAGACCATCCCGTTCACGGTCAAGGAGGACGGCGACAGCAAGTGCGTGCTCAGCACCAAGGAGCAGTCCGGCGAGGAGGCCATCATCACCGTGGTGTTCGAGCCCGACGGCTCGATGACGTGGACGAAGGCCGGAGAGACCAACCCGCTGATGTGGGCCAAGAAGTAGGGGCCCGTCTCAGCCCGCCGCGATCTGCCGCCCGATCATGGTGCCCAGCACCATGGTCGTGAGCTGCGGGTTCACTCCCAGGCTCGTCGGGAAGATCCCCGCGTCGGCCATCCACAGGCCCGGCATCCGGTGCACCTGGCCGGTCGGCGCGACCACATGCTCGCTCCGGTCCAACCCCATGGGGCTCGTGCACATGGGGTGGGCGGAGTAGAGGATGAAGTCGGCGAGCTTGGTCTTGGCCAGCTCCTTGCCCAGCGCCTCGGGCGTGCGGTGCCACTGCGCGCCGTGGGATGACGAGCGCACCTCCTTCGCCCCGCCGGCGAGCAGCACCCGAGCGGACAGGAGCATGCCGCGCTTCATGGTCTCCACATCGCTGGGGTCCCACACGTACCGCAGCTTCGCGCGGCCGTTGCTCCGTGCGCGGACCGAGCCCTTGCCCTTGTCGCTGACCATCACACCGAGCCCGCAGATCCGGTTGATGTCCGTCAGGTTCTGCTTCGCCTCGGCCCCGATGGCCCCAGTGAGCGAGATGAACGCCTCGGGCGGCACGTTGAACGTGTGCGGCAGGACCTTCGGCTCCTCGGGGCTCCACACGTAGGCGCCCTGCGTCGCGCCCTTCCACATGTGCACAGGATGGTCGCAGCGACCGAGCAGCCCCGTGCCCGGGTGCAGATGCAGGTGGTCGCCGACCGGGCCGATCTGGCTCGCGAGACCGCTCTGGAAGGCCAGCCTCGGCGTGCCGATGGCTCCCGCGCTGAGCACGACGATGGGAGCGCGCACCGTGACCCGGCCGTGCAGCTCACGGGTGTCGGGATCGTGAAGCTGTCCGACGACTCCGGCCACGCGGCCGTTCTCGACCAGCACCTCATCCACACGGCACTCGGCCTGGACCATCGCGCCATCGGTGCGCGCGTCCACGATGAGGTTGCGGTCCATGCTGGCCTTGCCACCAGACGGACAGCCGAAGTTGCAGATGCCGCAGCCGATGCAGCCCGGCGCATTGCGGCGCAGCAGCCCGCCCTCCAGCGGGGGGCCCAACGCCGCGACGCCCCGCGCCACGATCATGTTGTTCTCGCCGGCGATGCTCTCGTCCACCGCGACCACGCCGATCCGCTCCTCGATGGCGTCGTAGATGGGGTGGATGTGCTCGGGCAAGTAGCGCTCGTCATCGAGCATCTGGGCCCACTCACGCAGCACGTCGTCCGGCGTACGGAAGCAGATGGCCGAGTTCACGAGCGAACCGCCGCCGACGCCGCGCCCCGCCATCACTGGGAACGGCACCGGGCCCTCAGCCAGCATCGTGCCCGACTCCTGGAAGTGGAAGCGCGTGGACTGGGCCCAGGACGGCTTGAAGCGCGACGCGCGCGGGCCATCCTCCAGCATGAGCACGGACAGCCCCGCGGCGGCGAGCTCTCGGGCGACGGCGCTGCCGCCGGGACCGGTCCCGACGATGACGGCGTCTACGTCGTAGTGGCTCGCGGCGTCGTCGAAGCCTCGGATGGCGGGCAGGTCAGACATCAGCGCTCGAATCCACAGGGAAACTCCCAGCCGCAAGCCTCACGGACCTCGGGATGGCCGCAGTACGCCGTGCCGATGAACGTGAGCAGGCCGCCGATGGCGCCGCGAAGGAGGTGACTGTCGCTCTGAGTCCAGCCGCGGAGCACGTCGCTGCGCTCCTCCACCGGCAGCGCCAGCAGGCCCGCCCGGTGGGTGAGGCGCGCGCCGTCGTCCAAGGCGTAGAGCAGCATGCGCAGCATGCTGGGCGTGGGTTCGTCCATGACGTCGAACAGCGCATCGAGGTAGCGGGAGATCCCCGCGTCGGCCCCCGAAAGCGCCGGCGTGCCGCCCGGAGGAAAGTAGGCCTCAGCGATGGAGTCCATGAGCGCGGCCTCATGCGCATTCAGGGTCCGGTAGCCCGGCGACGAGTCTGCGTCCCACCACGAGCCGAGCCGAGCGGCGCCGATCCCCGCAGCGGCAGTCATCAGACCACCGGTGGCGATGACCATGCGGCGGGTGATGCGGGGAGCACCCTGGGCGTCCTGGCGCTCGGTGTCTGGGCTGGGAACGGAGTCTGTCACGCGGCGGAAACCTAGCAGGATGAGGGCCCGGCTCAGCGCCCCACAACGACCAACCTCGCGGAGTCGCCATCCCAGGGGCGTCGATCAAAGCCGCCGAACACACGGACGTCCTCGAACCCGGCGTCTCGCAGGGCCTGGCCGAGCTGCTCGGCGGTGTAGAGCCGCAGGGACATATCGAAGGCGTGAGTCTGCCCGTCGCGGACCAGCGTCCAGGTGCTCTGCATCCAGCCGTGCTCGCTCAGACTCGACTCTTCACGCAGGGTACCGCCGCTCACGGGGCGCTCACGCGCCGGCGCGAAGGCGCGCTCCATGATCTCGCGGGACATCAGATCCATCACCAGGGACCCACCCGCGCGCACCGAGCGACGCAGGTTGCTGAGCACACGCCGATCGTCCTCGATGTCCTCAAAGTAGCCGAACGAGGTGTACAGATTCAACGCGAGGTCAAACGCATCCTCACGCACGAACTCACGCATGTCCGCCTGGACGACCTCGAGTGACATCTCCGGCTCACGCCGCTCAACAATGGCGTCCAGGTAGCGAGCGGTGCAGTCCACGGCGACGACGCGGTGTCCCACCCGGGCCAGCGGCAGGCTGTGCCGACCGGGGCCGCAAGGCAGATCAAGGATGTCGGCGTCGTCCTGAACCCCACCGAGGCTCAGGCAGGCCGCCATTTGCATCGGTGCCGCATCAAACGCGCCGCGGGGGAAGATGGCGTCCTGGGCGAGCTCCCAGATCGAGCCCGCGCCGACCGTCTGCTCCAAGGCTACTCGCCGGCTTCGGGGAACACCCGGGTGCAGGCCTCGTCGGAGACGTCGAAGCCGAACTCGATGAGCCCCATGGAGCCGCAGTCCGAGTCGTCTCGGACCTCGTCGACCTCCTTGATGCAGGTGGCGGCAGCGTCTGCGTCGAACTCCCGGTCCCCCTCCTCGTACTGGTCGTAGTAGCCCTGGGACTCGATCTCCGACTGCTTGTTCTCACGGCACTCCGCCTCGTCGTCGTACTGCAGGAACGTGTCGATGTCGCTCTCACTCTCCACACACGCAAACAGGCTCGCGCAGTACGCGGCCGAGTATTGCTTCGGGTAGTTGTCGCCCGTCACGGCGCAGCCGAGGAGCAATGTGAGGGGCAGGAGCAGAGTGAGGGACCGAAGCATGGGAGCTCTCCGAGGCCGGGTGGCGGCGTCGCGAGCACCATACTCTTCCCCTACGCCCCTCGACCAGACTTGCGGCACCCTACTCCGCGCGCTTGCACTGAAGATCGTGTCGAGAAGCCCAGGCCCCGATGTCTCGGCGGCCGATGGCCGTGGCGATGAGCTCGGGGAACAGGTCGGGCGTACACGCGAAGGTCGGCACCCCCAGGGTCGCCAGCGCCGCGGCGTTGCGGCCGTCGTAGCTGGGCGCGCCCTCGTCGTTGAGCGCGAGCAGGCAGACCACCTGCACCCCGCTGCGCACCAGAGACGCGACGCGGCGCAGCATGCGCTTGCGGTCACCGCCCTCGTACAGATCCGTGATGAGCACCATGACGGTCTTGGTCGGGCGCGCCACCAGCGACTCGCAGTAGCTCACCGCCTTGTGGATGTCGGTTCCGCCGCCGAGCTGGCAGCCGAACAGCAGATCGACGGGGTCGTCGAGATCCTCGGTGAGGTCCACCACCTCGGTGTCGAAGACGACCATCCGTGTGCGGGTCGCGCGAATCGACGCCAGCACCGCGCCGAAGATGCCGGCGTAGACCACCGAGCTCGCCATGGAGCCGCTCTGGTCTACACACAAGATGATGTCCTGCAGGGAGCTGCGCTTGCGCCCGTGCCCAACCAGCACCTCGGGCACGATCACGCCGTGCTCGGGAAGGTAGTTGCGCAGGTTGCGGCGGATGGTCCGGTCCCAGTCGATCTCCGAGCTCCGAGGGCGTCGGGTGCGTGAGCTTCGGTCGATGGCCCCCTGGACCGCGGACACCGTCGCGTCTCGCAGCCTCGCTTGCACCTCACGCACGACCGCCCGCACCACGCGGCGCGCAGTGTCCTTGGTCTCATCGGGAATCATCCGCGACATCGACAGCAGGTTCGCGACCAGGTGCACGTCCGGCTCCACCGCCTCGAGCAGCTCCGGCTCCAGCAAGAGCTTGTGCAGGTCGAGGCGCTCGACCGCGTCACGCTGCATCATCTGCACTGCGGAGCGCGGGAAGTACTGGCGGATGTCGCCGAGCCAGCGCGCCAGATAGGGCGAGCTGCCGCTCAGATCTCCCTTGCGGTCGCTGCTCCCATACAGCGCGTCCAGCGCCCGGTCCATGGCCCGGTCCTCCCCGTGCAGGGAGCCGAGGACTTTGTCCGCGCCGCCCTCGCTCCCCAGAACCAGACGCCATCGTCGCTCACGCTCGTCAGACATCGGCGCTTGCCTCCTGAATCGCGACCCCGAGCAACAAACCCAGCACCGGCAGAACCAGGGCCTCACGCTCCGCGACCAGCGGGGCCCGGGAGCTGCTGAGCCTGGGTGTCGCCACCACGCTGCCGTCCGCCGCGATCCGCAGCGCGGCGACCCGCTCGGCCACCTTGCGGCGCTCACGGGGACTGAAGGCGGCGAATCCGCGGCGCAGCGAGGGAAGAAGATCGTCGAACACCTCGGGCACCAAGGTCCGCAGCCAGGCGTCGAACGCACCCCAGAACGCGTCCTTGTGCAGCAGGGCGAGACCGCTGCCCCGCAGGAATCCCTCCAGCCAGGCCGCCGCGTCAGCGGGTTCCGCCGCGAGGTTCAGGGCCCGCCCGACGAGGCCGCGCAGGTCCTCCTCGCTCAACTCACGCCGGTCGAGTCGAATCCTCACGGCCGTGCCGCGCACCCTGGCTGCAACGCCCTCGTTGGCGCTGAGCGCAGCCAGGACCGTGGTCCAGTCCTCCTCGTCGCCAGCGCGGTCCAGGAGCGTGAGGATCCGCTGGATCTCGGACAGCCCGTCGGCGAGGTCTCCGGCCGCCGAGTCATCGAGGCCGCTCGACGCGGGCACGAGACCGAGGAAGACCCGCGTCAGGAGCCCCTGCAGGATGGGCAGGACCTCGTGGGACGCCGTGCCGCGCACGTCGCCGTATCGAGCGATGCGCGCGAGCGGAGGGAGGGCCGCGACGAGGCGGTGCACGTCCGGCGAGAGCGCTGCGCGCTGCGAGAGCTGGGCCAGCAGCGCCCCCCGGGCCTCGGGGAGGTCCGCGAGGATCGCCGCATCGAGCAGATCGATGAGGCCAGCCAGCTCTTCTACATCCGAGGCCCGCTCGGCCAGGGCGGCCATCGACGCCGTGGCCACAGTGTTGCCGAGAGCGTTGGCTTCGATGAGCGCCACCGCGAAGTCCGGCTCCCAGCGGATCTGCCAGTGCTCCCAGAAGGTCCCCTGCCGTGAGCTGCTCGTCTCCCGCTGGGGCTCGCCCCACGGCACTCCGAGGGTTCGCGCTCGCCACAGCAGGTGGGAGCGCTCCCGCATGCTGGGCTTGCGCAGGTCGAGGGCGAGCACCCGAGGCTCGACCTCGAGCTTGAGACGGAGTCGCCTCGCGGTGGCTTCGAAGTCTTGCTGGAGAGGGACGGTCGGCGTCTCGTCGGGGACCCCGCCCAGGCGGTCCCCGACCTCCAGCGCGTCGCGAACGAGTGCGAGGGCGTCGTCGTAGCCGCCGAGCATCACGGTGGTGGTGGCCTCGCGAAGCTCACCCAGCCCGGGTCGCGGGAGACCGCGGAGCGACGCGAGGGCCTCGGCGAGCCGCACCGCCTCGATCACGCTGGCTGAGCTGACGTCCATCCCCTTGCTGCGCAGCAGGGTCGCCGTGAGGACGAGCCAGCGTTGGGTGGCGTGAGCGGGGTGCTCCCACAGGAGCCGGTACCAGCCGGGTGAAGTGACCCCAGCCCCGTAGCCCGAGCGAAAGGCGAGGCGTGTGTTGGTCCACGGGACCCAGGTGGACACGACCTTGGCCGAGCGCAGACCCTTGAGCGTCGCGGCGTCTGCCCCCGCCTGGCCGCGGCTCGAGACGGCCTCCCAGGTCAGCACCGGCGCGTGCCACGCCCCGCAGATCACGGCGATGCGCCCATGGCCGTCCCGGTGAGCAAGCCGAATGGCGCGGCGCATGTGGGCCTCCCTCCGCTCCTCACGCCTCCGATGAGAGCTCTCGCTGTCTGGCCGGGCCGCGCGCACGGCGGCCATGGCGTGCAGCACTGCGGCGAAGAGGTCGGTGTCGTCCGCGCGGCGCTCGACCTGCTGGTCCCACCACTCCTCCGGGTCGTCGTAGCCCGCGGCGTGAGCGAGCTCGCCGATGGGGTCCAGTGGCTGGTGGCTCGGCGCCTCCTCCTGCCCGTCGGTCGCTCCGGTCGCCTGACGCTCCTTGAGCCCGACCCCTACGGGCAGGTCGATGAAGCGGGTTGGGATGTCGTGCTCCATGGCCCAGCGCAGACCCTGCCACTCGGGCGAGAAGTCGGTGAAGGGGTAGAACGCGGCGTCCTTTGGGCGGTCCGGCGCGTAGACGAGCAGCGCGACCGGCGGGGTCATCTGCGCATGACCGATGAGCGGCAGCACCTCGGCCGCGTCGGGCGGCCCCTCCACCAGCACGATGTCGGGCGCGATGCGATCGAGAGCCCTCACCACGCTCCGCGCGCAGCCCGGCCCGTGATGCCTCACGCCAAGCACAACAACCTCACGCTCGGACATCGCGTCGCTCACCTCAGAGCATCTCCCGGCACGCGCGGTACAGGTCCTTCCACCCGTCGCGCTCCTTGACGATGGTGCGCAGGTACTCCACCCACACCGCCTTGTCCTGCACCGGGTCACGCACCACTGCGCCGGTGATCGCAGCGGCGAGGTCCGCCGCCTTGACCTGTCCGTCGCCATAGAACGCCGCCATTGCGATGCCGGCGGTCATCACCGAGATCGCCTCCGCCGTGCTCAGCGTGCCCGACGGTGACTTGATCTTCGTGCGTCCATCCGTGGTCACGCCGCTGCGAAGCTCACGGAAGATCGTCACCACCCGTCGCATCTCTTCCATCGCCGGTGTCTCGCCGGGAAGCTCCAGCGCGCGCCCCACGGACTCGGTGCGCTGCCGGACGATCTCGAGCTCGGCCTCCAGGGTCTCGGGCGTCGGCAGCACGACGGTGTTGAAGCGGCGAGCCAGGGCTGAGCTGAGCTCGTTCACACCCTTGTCGCGGTTGTTGGCGGTCCCGATGACATTGAAACCCTTGCGAGCCTGAACCTCGCTGTTGAGCTCGGGGATCGGCAGGGTCTTCTCGGACAGCACCGTGATCAAGGTGTCCTGGACCTCGCTGGGGATGCGGGTCAGCTCCTCCACCCGCATGATCGCCCCGCGCCGCATGGCCACCACGGTGGGGCTCGGCACCAGCGCCGCCTCGCTCGGCCCCTCGGCGAGCAGCCGGGCGTAATTCCAGCCGTAGCGTATGGCGCCTTCGTCCGTCCCGGCGGTGCCCTGCACCAGCAGGGTGCTGTCGCCGCTGATGGCGGCGGCGAGATGCTCGGACACCCACGACTTGCCGGTTCCTGGCACGCCGTACAGCAAGAGCGCCCGGTCGGTGGCCAGGGTGGCGATCGCGATCTCCATGAGGCGCGCGTTCCCGATGTATTTAGCGCTCACGCTTGTCCCGTCGGGCAGGTCTCCGCCCAGCAGGTAGGTGCGCACCGCCCACGGGGACAAGACCCAACCAGGCGGGCGCTCGCGGTCGTCGTGAGATGCAAGGGCGCTCAGCTCGGAGGCGAACTCGTCTTCGGCGTGTCGCCGCAGAACAGCGGTGGGCTCAGTCATGGGGTTCCTCGAATGGGGGGAGCGCGCTCATTGCGATCAGCGCCTCCTCGATGGACAAGCGCAGGGTAATTCGGGTCTGAAACTCGGAGAGGGCGCGGAACCAGCGCGGCGAGATCTCGTCGGACGCCACCGCCAGCCTGGATGCTGCGCGCAGCTGAGACTCCGGCAGTCGGGCGGCAGCGGGACCGAGCGAACTCCGCCACGTCAGTGCGGCGCTGGTGGCCTCGCTGGCACCGGCGTCAACGACCTCCAGGTGGGCGGCGATGAGCGTGAGCCAGTGCTGGCCCAGATCCTCCGTCCACAGCGCGTCCCAGGTGGCGAGCATCGGCCACCAGTCCGTCGCCGCGTGATTGGGCATGCGCTCGATGATGCGAGCGGCGCGGGCTGCGGGAGGCAGCATCTCGAGCACCCGTGAGATCAGGTCCCGACCCCGCTGATCGCGCCCGATCGCCGTCTGGGGCATGCGGGCCCACCGGTCCAGAAGCGGCAGTGTCCATGCGGACTCACGGTGTAGGAGCACCCCGAGCGAGAGCCCGACCAGCAGCGCCTCATCGTCGTCTTGGACCCCGAGCAGCACCTCGGCGGGAGTCATGGTCCAGCGCGCAGCGAGGGCCGAGGGCGGCACGAGCTCGAGAAGCGTGAGCATGGCTTGCTGTCCCAGGCTCACCTCCAGGGTCGGCGGGAGCGCGGCCGAGCGCCCGAAGATCTGCTTCACGATCGACATCTTCGGCCGGGCCCGGGGTACGAGCGTCACGCCGGCCACCACCTCCTCGAGCCGCTCGAGCGCGAACGACGAGCCAGGGATCTGCGCGAGGAGGCGCCGCGCCGCCTCCTTGACGCGCTTGCTGCGGTCCTTGTCGGTGATCTGCACGAGCAGAGCCTCGTCAGCCAGGCTCAGAGCGTCGTGGAGCGCCGGAACGAGCGCCAGCCGCCCTTCCACCGCCTCACTGGTCCAGCAGGCTCTCAGAGCGTCTCTGCCGGCCTTGGCGTCGAGCGCCCGAATCTGCCCCAGGAGCCGGGGGCGCTCGGCGGACGCCGCGACCTCAAAGCTGGCCAGAAGTGGCGCGAGGGCGACAGGGCCGTCCTCCCCGTCGAGCAGCCAGCGCCAAGACGCGCCCCGCTCGGCCAGCCATCGAGCGCGGCTGCCCAGGATGGGCCGAAGGACTGGCCTCAGCGCCTCAGGGACCCGTCGCAGCAGCGGTCGGAGCGCGGCGGGGGGCACGATGTGACCCGAGGTAGCCAGGCGAGGGAGCACCGCCGGCAGCAGGTCCCGAGTGTCGGAGTCCAGCATGGCGAGCAGCGCGCTGGCGACGCGATCGGGAAGGACCGGTTTGGTCTCCGGCGGCGCTGGAGGGGGCAGGGCCGGGGCGCGGGCGGCCGGTGACGCAGCGCGAGTGAGCACCGCGTCGCACCCCGCGGCCAGCAGCAGCCGACGCTCACGCGTGTCCTCACGCCGTCCCGCGAGCAGACCATCAGCTCCGGTCCCCGTCGTGATGGCCTCAACGCCTTCAAGCGCGTCAGTGCCGACTGTAGCGAGCTCCAGCAGGGTCACAGCGCCGCCAGATCGAGGCGTCGCAGCCCGTGCTCGCCCGCCACCGCGAGGGGGCGCAGACGGTCTCCGTCCCACTCCCCAAACAGATCCACCGGCGCGCCTCCGCTCACCGCGAGGAGCGTCCACTGCGGGCCCGTGAGCCGGAGTCCGAGGCCTGCCTGGTCGCGGACCCACCACCCGCTGCCTTTGCGGAGCGGCACGACGTCCCGCAGACCGCAGGGAAGCAGCCCAACCCAGGGCAGCGCGGCGTACCCCGCGGCAGCCTCGCCCAGGAACGGGTCCACCCCCTCGCCCAGCGTAGCTGAGGGCAGCGTGAGTGCAGGCCGCATCGCGTCCTCACGCTCCACGAAGGTCGCCCTCAGGGGCAAGGCTGACGGGTAGAACGCGAGCACCGCGGTGAACACGGTGCCCGGGAGCAGCACCGGACCGAAGCCCGTGGGACCCCTCGCGTGGCGGACGATGAGCGCGCGGCGGCCGGAGTCCTGTCCGAGCAACCAGGTGCGCTCGCTGTAGGTCAGCTCGAGGTCCTCGACCTGTTGGCCGGCGACGACCCAGGAGTCCTCGACCCGCTCTCCTTGTGCGATCGCGGTGTCCTTGCGTTGGGGGAAGCCGACCGCGGTCCGAAGGTCGGTCCGCAGGGGCTCGGGCAGGCTCTGTTCCCGTCCCCAGGCGTCGGCCAGCAGCGCGAGCTGCCCCAGTCGGTCCAACACCCTCTGGGGCCAGTCCGGGCCGGAGCCTGGCAGCTCGCCGATCTCCGCGACTCTCCGGCGCAAGCCCGGCGCCTGAGCGTCTCCCAGGGCTTGGGCCCGGTCCGAGAAGAACCGAGCGGGCGCGGAGTCCAGCTCGCTGAGCCCAGCGCGCATCAGGTCACTCAGCCACAGCTCGAGCCCTCGCACCCCGTCGGTGACGCGCTGCTCACGTTGGGCCAGGCGGCGCTGGCGCCCGCGCTCACGCTTGTCCTCTGCGGCGGCCCGTGCTTCGGCCGTGAGCGGCTCAGGTGGTGCAGCCTCAGCCTTCTTCTCCGCCTTCTGCCGACGCCCTTGCAGCCAGTCCGAGGCCCACCGCGGCGGCGGGCTGACCACGGGTGGGCTCGCTTCCGCGAGCAGCATCAAGCCCAGGGCGTGCTTGCAGGGGAACTTGCGCGACGGGCAGGAGCACTTCGCCGCCATGTCCCGCAGGTCCACGCGGACCTGATACTCCCGCGAGCCCCGGCACACGCCCCACAGGGCGGCCTCGCCTTGTCCGACGTCCTTCCACTTCGCGGCGCTGGAGACCTTGCCCGCGGCCTTGAGCGAGGCGGCGTCCGGCGCGATCTGCTCAACCTGGGGGCGACTCGGGATCATCGACGCGGCGATGCTACTCCTCCTCGGCGCACGCCTCACCCTCGGGCACGCAGGTCTCCAGAAGCAGGGTGTCCACCCGCCCCGCGGGGACCTTGACGAAGTGGGTGGTGACCCACGACTGCTCGCAGTCGCCGCAGCCGTTGGACCAGTAGCCCAGGTGCTGACGCTCCGCACAGTCGGCGACCCATAGGGTGCCATGGGTCCCCGAGCATCCTGACGCCCAGACCACGGTGCCCACCACGTTCCATGCGCTCCAGTCGAGGTCGGGCACCGGGTCGATGAGATCGGTGTCGCAGCGAGCGAGGAAGTCCGACCACTGCTCGGCATCGGTGAACACCGAGGGGATGCCCTGGGCGAACTGGCACCACTGAGGCAGCTCCACCGGCTCGCTGTCGATGATCTCGCACCCAGGCTGGAGGATCCTCTCGGGCTCGCAGCCGCCGAAGTCGCCTGAATGCTCGCCGCCCACTGGGATCAGCGCTCTTTGGCGAGACGGCGCACACCCGATCGGGGCGATGGTAAGGAGCAGCAGAACGTTGCGCATCGGCCCAGGATGCCCACGAGGACAGATCGCTGCACTACCATTCCTCTCGTGACAGAGACCGACCCCCCAGAGAGCGCGCCAAAAGCGATTCGTGAGTGTCCGGCAGGCCAGGACTGCCAGGGCAAGTACGAGCACGACGAGCCGCTGTTCAAGATCCTGGACTACGTCTACATGGCCGTGGGCATCAGCTCACGCCCCGTACCCATCCAGAAGAAGTGCGCGCTGTGCGGGCACATCTGGGAAGTCGTGCAGTCCAAGCGACCCTGGTAGGTCGCCCCGTCGGGGACGCCCCTACTTACCGGGCTGGGCCCGCGCGTGGGCGGCGCAGCGATCGACCCAGTAGTGCAAGACGCCGTCGTCGGAGATGCCCTCCTCGTTGACGTAAGCCCAGCCCTTCATGACCCGGCCCGTGAAGTCCATGACCCGGGTGTGCGGACGGGCGAGGATCTCCTCGTGCTGGTCCTTGCTGAGCCGCACCATCAGTTCAGAGCCGATGATCCCGACGGACATGTGGCCGTTGACCATGAAGGCGATGCCGCCAAACATGGTCTTCTCGGCCACGTCCTGGGCGTCGTCGAGCCGGTCGCGGATGCGGCTCGCGAGCCCTTCGTCATAGGCCATCAGGGCAGGACCAGCGCGCAGCCGAAGGCGCCAAAGCCCGTACCGACGGGGTTGCACCGGCTGTCGCCTCCGCACGAAGCGGCCGTTGGGTTCGACGCGCCGGCGCTCGTGAAGGCGGTCTCGCAGTCCTGGCTGGTGGTGCAGACGTCAGAGCAAACCGCGCCAAAGCAGTAGGAGTCGTAGTCGCTGAAGTCCCAGCAGACGCCTGTGCCGCACTCGGCGTCCAGCGTGCAGTCGGCGCCGATGGGCAGCAGCGACGGGGTGTCGTCGTCATCGCCCGAGTCGTCGTCGTCGCCTGAGTCGTCGTCGTCGCCCGAGTCGTCGTCATCGCCCGAGTCGTCGTCGTCGCCCGAGTC
>Ga0222662_1000931_pt1 | contig 17409 bp, 14 predicted proteins | sample AntAcemetagen600_FD_179821 | JGI IMG/M metagenome (GOLD analysis project Ga0222662, IMG submission 179821) | Saline water microbial communities from Ace Lake, Antarctica - #600 | ecosystem: Environmental > Aquatic > Non-marine Saline and Alkaline > Saline | place: Antarctica: Ace Lake...
CTATGATATTGACGGCGTAGTCTACAAGGTCGACCGGCTCGACTGGCAGCAGCGGCTCGGCTTTGTCAGCCGGGCGCCGCGATGGGCGATTGCCCACAAGTTCCCAGCTGAGAAGGCCACCACCAAGCTGGAAGGCATCGATATCCAGGTTGGCCGCACAGGGTCGCTGACGCCAGTGGCGCGTCTGGCGCCGGTCACGGTTGGCGGCGTCGTCGTGTCGAACGCCACGTTGCATAATGAAGACGAAATTGCCCGGCTTGGCGTCAAGATCGGCGATACGGTGGAAATCCAACGGGCCGGCGATGTCATTCCGCAGGTCCTGCGCGTGGTCACCGATGGCGGCGGTGCGCCGTTCCACATGCCCGATCACTGCCCGATCTGCGGATCAGCGGCAGTGCGGGAGGTGGATGAGAAGGGCGAGGAAGATGTGCGCCGCAGGTGCACCGGAGGGCTGGTCTGTCCGGCGCAGGCGGTGGAACGGCTCCGGCATTTCGTCTCGCGCAAGGGGCTCGACATTGATGGCCTCGGCGCCAGGCAGGTGCAGCTTTTCTATGAGAAAGGCATGGTGCATGCGCCACAGGACATTTTTCGGCTGGAACAGCGGATTTCTGACGCCGGCCTGCCTCCGCTTGCCGAGTGGGACGGTTTCGGGCCCGCCTCGGCGGCAAAGCTGGTAGCGGCGATCGATGCGCGGCGGAACGTGCCGTTCGCGCGGTTTCTCAACGGCCTGGGCATTCGCCATGTCGGGCAGACGACGTCGCAGCAATTTGCCCGGAATTTCCTGTCCTGGGACCTGTTCTGGTCGACCGTGACGAAAGCTGCGGCTGAAGGGCCCGGGAGCGACGCTTATGCCCAGCTTATGGGCATTGACGGGATCGGTGGCGCGGCGGTCGGGTCCTTGTGCCATTTCGTGGCAGAGCCGCACAATGACGAGATGCTGTCGGCGCTGCTGTCGGAAATCACCATCGAGGACGAGGTGGCCGCGGCAAGTGACAGCCCGGTAGCTGGCAAGACCGTCGTTTTCACGGGCACTCTGGAAAAGATGACCCGCGACGAGGCCAAGGCACGGGCGAGCGCGCTCGGGGCGAAAGTCTCAGGCTCGATCTCGGCGCGGACGGACATTCTCGTCGCCGGGCCGGGGGCCGGATCCAAACTGGCCAAGGCCGAGGCTCTTGGCGTCAGAACGCTGACCGAAGAGGAATGGCTCGTCCTGATCGGGGACGCGTAGGCCTATTTGCCGCCCGGAACGATTTTTTGGATCAGCGTCCGGCGCGGCGCCGAATCTGCCTCGGGATCAAGGCCCTGATTGGTCAGAAGGCGGTAGCTCATCTGATACCAGTCGCTGTTCGGGTAATTGTACCCGAGCGTTGCGCCAGCCGCGAGCGCCTGGTCCCGCAGGCCAAGCGTCAGGTAGGATTCGACCAGACGGTGCAGCGCCTCGGGTGTATGCGAGGTGGTATCATAGGTGGTCACGACCTTCTTGAACCGGTTCAAGGCAGCCAGCGTCTGGTTCGATCGCAGGTACCAGCGTCCGATTTCCATTTCCTTGCCGGCTAGCTGGTCATTGACCATGTCGATTTTCAGCCCGGCATCGCGCGCATAGGAGCTGTCGGGAAAGCGGCGCGTCACATCCTGCAGGGCCGACAGGGCCAGTTCGGTTGTGCGCTGGTCGCGGCCGATATCGACGATCTGGTCGAAATAGCTCACAGCGATGAGATAATAGGCATAATCGGCTTCAGAGCCGCCAGGGTGGAGGCTCAGATAGGCCTGTGCGCCGGAAATGGCCTCATCATAATCGTGCGCCTGATACGATGCGTACGCCGTCATGACCATGGATTTGCGGGCCCACTCGGAATAGGGGTGCTGGCGCTCGACTTCGTTGAACAGGAGGATTGCGCGGGGATAGTTGCGCTTGTCCAGTTCCTGGGCCGCAGCGTTGTACAATTGTTCGACGGGACGCTCGACATAGGCGAGCTCCTGCTTACGCTTACTGGCGGACTGGCACCCGGAAACGGCAACAATACAGGCCAGGATCAAGAGGCTCGGGCGGAGTTTCAGAAGGGACATGCCGGTCGGGAACTTTCAGCTGTGAATGTCTTCAGCTTGATTAGCCTGAACCGGACAGGTTTTCCAAGGATCATTGTCAGGCCGCCCATTAAGCAAGGGCAATGTGCAGGCTGGCCTTAGACGGCGGCGCGTGCAGGTTCGGGCTGCCGGGCCATCGCGTCCACATCGGTTTCCCAGCACCAGGCTGAAGGTGTGGAAAGGAGTTTGCGCACCAGAGCGTTGTTGAGCGCGTGCCCCGGTTGGACGGCATCATAGCTGCCTGCGATCGGCGCGCCTGTCAGCATGAGGTCGCCGACGGCATCAAGCATCTTGTGGCGGACAAACTCGTCTTCGGCCCGCAGGCCCTCGGGATTCATCACGGCGCCGTCCTCAAGAACGACGGCATTGTCGAGCGAGCCGCCGCGCGCAAGGCCAATCGCGCGCAGCATGTCCACGTCGCGGGCGAAGCCATAGGTGCGGGCGAAAGCAAGGTCCCGGGCAAACATGCCGGGCGCCATGCGCAAGGTCATCTGCTGGATACCGATGACGGAATCGTCATACTCGATACGGGCACGCAGGGTGAGAACGGTATCGTCGGATGGCGATAGCGTGGCGCGTTTCGGGCCGTCGATGATTTCGACGCGCTCGAGAATCCGGATGCGACGACGCGGGGCCGACTGGGTTTTCAAGCCCGCCTGCAACAGCAGTTCACAATAGACCGCCGACGAGCCGTCCATGATCGGAACTTCTGGTCCGTCAATTTCGATGATCAGATTGTCTACGCCCAGACCGGCCAGGGCCGCCATCAGGTGTTCTACGACGGCGACTGAAACACCCGCTTCATTCGTCAATGTGGTGCCAAGCCGGGTGTCAGAAACCGAATCGGCATGCGCCTTGATTTCGATATTCGTTGCATCAAGGTCAGTGCGGCGGAAAACAACGCCGCTGCCGACCGGTGCAGGCTTCAGAACAAGCCGGGCTTTTTCGCCGCTATGAACACCAATGCCGGCACAAACTGCCGGCCGTTCAATTGTCTGCTGCATCTGCACGCCACTCAACACCGCATCGACCCTCCGCTACAGACTGCAATCTGGATGTGGTTAAGCGCCAGTACAAAACACGGCTTGTTTCGCCGTGTTACGATAAGAGCCACAACTTGCGTTACAACCCTGTTGTATATAGAATTAATTTGTAATGGACCTGTGCTGCAGAGCTGTGCTTTCTGCCGATAAATCAGTGATTGGCAGACCGGCGAAGGAATGCCGGGATTTCAAGGTCGGCATCGTCAAACGGCGCCGCTTCCGGATGGTCGTCCGGCGACGAGATAATTTGCGCCGGAATGGCCGCTTCCGGTGCGTCATCATTTTCGCCATGCTGGCTGCGGCGCCAGCCGAACAGGTGGGAAAAGCCCGAAGCGCCTTGATCGGGGCGCGCCTTGTCCGGGGCAGGGGTCTCCTTGCGCGATCCGAACACCGCGTCTGCAGAAACTTCGTCGCTGCCTTCGGCACCTGCATAATGGTCAGCTGGCAGCGGCTGTCCCGAGAAATCTGACCGCGGATCGCTCTCCTCGGACCGCAGCGACGGCGAATGACCTGTGATCACGAGGGGGCGGTCTTCATCGGAGGCCGTCTCGGGCTGGATGATTTCTTCGGCAATCGGTTCGGCGATGGGTTGGCGCACGGTTTGCTGGACAGGTTGGGGAGCGAGCTCGAGAGCCTGGCCGGTTTCAATACCAGCGGCAACAACGGACACGCGAATCTTGCCCTCTAGTTCGCTGTCGAAGGCCGAACCGAGGATGATGTTGGCGTTCGGGTCGATTTCCCGGCGAATCTCGTTGGCCGCCTCGTCGAGTTCGAACAGCGTCATGTCATAGCCGCCGGTAATGTTGATCAACACGCCCCGGGCGCCCTTCAGGCTGACATCGTCGAGCAGGGGATTGTCGATAGCGGCGCGGGCAGCTTCCAGTGCGCGGTTTTCGCCCTCGGCCTCGCCCATGCCCATCATGGCTGTGCCCATGCCCCGCATGATTGAGCCGACATCGGCAAAGTCGAGATTGATAAGGCCAGGCATGACCATCAGGTCTGTAATGCCGCGCACGCCGGAATAAAGCACGTCATCGGCCATGCGGAAGGCCTCGGCAAAGGTTGTCCGGTCGTTTGCAATCCGGAAAAGGTTCTGGTTCGGCACGACGATCATCGTGTCGACATGTTCGCGGATCTCGAGAAGGCCCTGATCTGCCAGCGACATACGGCGGGCGCCTTCGAAACCGAACGGCTTGGTTACCACGGCGACGGTGAGGATACCCATTTCCTGCGCGGTGCGCGCAATGACCGGCGCGGCGCCGGTCCCCGTACCACCACCCATGCCAGCGGCGATGAAGACCATGTGAGCGCCTTCGAGATACATCTTGATCTCGTCGATCGATTCTTCGGCTGCTTTCGCGCCGACATCCGGTCGGGCGCCAGCGCCAAGGCCTGACGTGGTTTCAGGGCCGAGCTGGATGCGTTGGTCCGTCTTGGAGCGAAACAGCGCCTGCGCATCCGTATTGGCGACGATGAACTCGACGCCCTGAAGGTTTGCCTCAATCATATTGTCGACAGCGTTGCCGCCAGCGCCGCCAACACCGAAGACGAGGATCCTGGGCTTGAGTTCATGTGTCATTCGCGTACCTTAATATACAATCTGGACCGGTTTGAGACGCACCTTCAACCCTCACGGCTAAAAGACAGTTAAGTCAGTGCAAAAGAAGTCAGAAATTTTCTTTCAGCCAGTGGAGCGCCTTGTTCACTGCGCCGCTCCCGGTTTCAGTCCCGTATTCTTTCAACGCAACGCCAGCCCGCGCGGCGTCCACAAACCCCAGTTCCGAGTACAGTAGCAGACCCGACGCCGTCGAAAAAGCAGGCGTTCCCAGTGTTTCGCCGAGAAATTCAGCGATCGTGGGCCGACCGAGGCGGACAGGTGCGTTGAAAATCCGCGAGGCAACATCGCGTACCCCTGCAAGCTGGCTGGCGCCGCCTGTGAGGACGATGCGGCGCGGAAGTACGGAGCGTACACCGCTGCCATCAAGGCACTTCTGGACGAGTTCGAATGTTTCCTCGATGCGAGGCGCGATAATGTCCGCGATCGCGCCCTTTTCCATCCGCATGCCATGCAAGCGGCCATCATCCCCAAGCCGCGGAGCCTCGATGCGTTCGGCAAGGCCCGGGCCTTCGAGATTTGCGGTACCATACACGGACTTCAGGCGCTCGGCGGCGGCGAAAGTCGTGCCTATACCTTGTGCGATGTCGCTGGTGACGTGCGTTCCGCCCGCTGGAACCAGGCCGAGCCAGGCGGGCGAACCGTTGAGGTAGACTGACACGGCCGTTACGCCAGCCCCCATGTCGATACAGATGGCGCCATTTTCTATCTCATCGTCGATCAGGGTGCCGGCACCGCTGGCGATCGCAGAGGGGACGAGGGCGGAGACACCGAGGTGGGCCCGGCCAACGCATTCTACGAGATTCTTGATGATCGGACGCGGTGCCGTGACGACGGAAAGGAGGATGCCGAGTTGCTCGGCATACATGCCAACGGGTTGGCGAACGCCTTCCTGCTGGTCGACGCGGTACGCGACTGGCCAGGCGGCTAGAATGTCGACACCCTTGGTCGGTATTTTGGTCAGCGCCAGGGCCTGAAGCCGTTTGACCTCTTTGTGGGTAATCGCGTGCCCGCCTATCTCGATGGCGGCGGTCACCAATGTGCATGCGAGTTTCGGGCCGGTGATGCCGAGAATGACTTCACTGATCTGTTCGCCCGCTTCGCGTTCGGCGTCTTCCACGGCAAGTCGGATAGACCGTTCAAGGCCTTCCATGTCGGTGATGGCGCCGCCATTGAAACCGCGCGACTGCTGGCGTCCGCCGCCCAATATCTTGAAGCGCCGGGGGCCAGTCCCGTCATTGCGACCGATCAGACAGGTAATCTTGGAGCAGCCGATGTCCAGTGCAGCGACAGTGCCGGTGCTGCGAGACCCATTGAGGGCGATACGCCTGGACTGGACATTTGCCATCAGGATCGGGCCGCTTCTGCGAGCTTGCGCGCGGTGCCGCCCTGGGCGGGGAACAGGTAGATGCGGCCCTTGTTGCGCAAGTCGATCATCGTGACCGGTCGCTGCATCAGGGCTGTACGGGTCTGGAGCGTCGACAGGCGGGAGAGGGCGCGGTCCATGGCGTCGTCTTCCGGCAGGCGAACGGTAGCACCATTCACGAGACGCACGTCCCAGCGCCGGTCGGCGATACGCGTCGCGATGGCGAGTCGGGCCGACACGTCAGGTGCTTTTTTCAAGGCATTCACAAGGGCAGGGGCAGCGGTTGGCGCGCCCTGGCCGGCCAGTCGAACCAGTGTCTGGTAGTCGCTGGATTCCGCGTCCGGCAGGATGCGACCGAGGCCATCGACGACAGTCCATTTCTTGCCATCATGCCAGAGTGCAACCGGTTCGGCGGCGTCAGCAATAATCACGATCTGGCCCGGCCACAGGCGATGGACCCGTACGTTCAGCACCTTGCGGGTCGCCTCGACGCGGCGGCGGATCAGCTGCGGATCGGCCCGAAACATGTTTTCGCCAGGCTCGATCATGGCGGCGGCGCGCATGTCGTCCACCAGGGCGGGGTTCTGTTCGAGACCGAGCACGGAGACATCGTTCACCGACACGCCGGCCATACGGGCCGTATCGTCAAGAAAGCCGCCAAAGCGGGTTTCGATCTGTGACAGGGATCCGCCCATCCACGCAGCGGTTGCGACAACGATCGCGACCAGCATCACCAAACCGAACAGGATGGATGACACGCGGATTTCTTCGCCCGTCGTTTCATCGACAATGGTGGCCGGGCGGCGGCGCGAGCGAGAAGGGACAGACTGGTTCCGGTTTACCTTTGGCATGAGGCATCCTCGATCATCCAGGCGACAAGCGCTTCGAAGGACATGCCAACGAAAGCGGCCTGCTCGGGGACAAGCGAGGTGGGCGTCATGCCGGGCTGAGTATTTGTTTCCAGGATCACGAGGCGGTCTCTCTTGTCGTCATAGCGAAAGTCGGACCGCGTCGCGCCCCGGCATCCAAGCGCCTGGTGTGCCCTTAGAGCTGCGTCCATCGCAGCGTCGGTCACGTGTGCAGGCAGGTTAGCCGGGATCACATGATGCGATCCTCCCGCCTGATATTTCGCATCAAAATCGTAATAGTCCCTTAAGGTCGTGATCTCGGTAACAGCGAGGGCGCGGTCGCCCAGCACACCGACCGTCAACTCGCGTCCGGGAATGAACTCTTCGGCCATAAGGTTATCGCCATAATGCCATCCGGCACCGAGCAATTCCTGCGGCGGGCTGTTGGCGCCTTCGCGAACGATCAGGACGCCAAAGCTCGACCCTTCAGCCACCGGTTTGATCACATACGGGGGCTTGAGCGGGTGGCTCGCGGCAGCTTCCTCGCGGGTCACCCGCCTGTCTTCGGCGACCACTAACCCGGCCTCGCGGTACACGGCCTTCGACTTCAGCTTGTCCATTGCCAGAGCGGACGCGAGCACACCGGAATGAGAATAGGGCAGGCCCATCACTTCAAGAAGACCCTGTACGCAACCGTCTTCACCCCAAGGGCCGTGGAGGCCGTTTAGGACCACGTCTGGTGCGGCTTCGGCCAGCTGGATGGCGAGGTCACGGCGGGCGTCTATTCCGACGACATCATAGCCTGCTGTTCGCGCGGCTTCAGCCATTTGTCCGCCTGACGACAGAGAGACCTCGCGTTCGGACGACCAGCCCCCGTAAATTACTGCTACGCGTTTCATCGTTGGTCCTTCTTGAGTGTCGCGGATGGAATTTAGACCGCTTGCTACCGCCTGTTCTGCACAAAAGCGGCATGAGTCAGGCGAAACCAGATCATGATCCCGCTCAAGTTACGAAAAAGTCACCAAACGGAGATTGTCATGCAAGGACTACACACGCAGTCAACTCATATCGATAGACGATGAAAGTGGCCGCAGTCTCCGTTGTTTTCGAAAAAAAGACCGCGAGGAAACGTTCCCATGAAAAACCGTGTCCCTGTGTGCGCGCGTCTGCTTTTTATGTTTTCAGCCCAAAATGCATTCGGCGCCGATCTGGCGATTGCAACCAGTACATCGGACAAGACGGAGTACAAGGCGGCGGATTTCGCGCAGTTCGCCCCGCGCACGACCCTTGATATTGTCAGGCGCATTCCTGGCTTTTCCATCAATAGTGGTGACAGCGGATCGCGCCGCTTCGGCCAGGCCAGCGGCAATGTCCTGATCAATGGGCAACGGGTCTCTGGCAAGTCTAACGACGCTGAGTCCGTCCTGGGCCGCATCTCCACTGCGAATGTGAACAGGATCGAAGTGCTTGACGGAACGGCGCTCGGCATTCCCGGAATGTCCGGTCAGGTTGTGAATGTCACGACCAGGGATGCCGGTGGTGTTTCGGGCACGTGGAAATGGAAAGTGCGCAGCCGCGAGAACCTTCGCCCCACCTGGAATGATTTCGGCGCGACTGTCTCAGGCCAGAGAGGTGCGCTCAGCTGGGCGCTCGAAGCGGCGAGCGCCCCTGAGCGCGGCGCCAGCGCAGGACCGGAACGCGTTACCGATGGCGCAGGCAACGTGATCGAAACGCGAAAGGAAGATTTCACCCACGATGCGGAAGCGGCATCAATTGCCGGGTCGCTCGCATGGAATCCGGCGGGCGGCTCCGTCGCAAACCTCAGCGCGAAGTTTGCGGCCTATCAGCCCGACGACAAGGAAGTGTCCAAGTTTTTCCAGGCAGGAGGCGTGGTGGGGCGCCGGCTGTTCCAAGGCTCAGAAGATGAGACCAATTCCGAGATTGGGGCCGACTATGAATTTGGTTTCGGACCGGGGCGCCTGAAGACAATCGCTCTTGTCCGCCGCGAAGACAGCCCGACGGTCGACCATGTCCTTCGCGGGAATCTGGATGGATCGGACATTTCAGAATCGATATTCGCACAGACCGTTGAAGAGGACGAATATATCCTTCGCAGTGAATATGCCACGGTGCAATCGGTTGAGCGGGACTGGCGTTGCCTAATGCCTATTCGCGCTTGGAAGAGCAGCGCGGAGAGCTCTCTGTCACACACGGGCGGGTACTCGCACCCGACCTCAATCTGCAGGTTTCGCTAGGCGTGGAAATGTCCGAGCTTGCCCAATCGGGCGAGCCGAGAACGTGCGTACCTTCACGCGCCCCAAGGGATTTGCCAGCCTGTCCTAGCAAGTTGACCCAACGCTTTAACTCGTCACGCGGCTTGACCGGGAAGTGGACCAGCTCGATTTCTTCGATTCCATCTCATCGGTGAACCTCAATCAGGGCAATGGCAGTCAGGGCAATTCGGAGATTGTTCCCGAGCAAGCCTGGAAGCTGAGTGTCACCGCCGAAAAGGATTTCAAAGACTGGGGCGCTGCGACGCTGACCCTGTTCGGATCGGATATTGAGGGCATTGTGGACAGGGTTCCGATCGGACCCGGAGATGGCCCGGGCAGTATCGATTCAGCCTGGCGCGCGGGTGTGAATCTGGATGCCACGGTCAAGTTTGCGAAGCTGGGCCTGTCTGGAACGGAGCTGACATTCGTGGCTGAATGGCGCGATTCAAGTGTCGAGGACCCCCTGACCGGTATCGAGCGCCCGATCAATAGCAGCGACATCTATTACCTTGATGCGGAGCTGCGCCGTGACATTCCGCAAACGGATTGGGCTGTCGGGGTGTATCTGGAATCGTACAATAGAAATCCCGAGTACACGCTCAATGAACGCTTCCATTCAGGTAATCAGCCTCCTTTCTCGTATGCCGATGTCGAGCACAAGGACTTGCTCGGCATGACGGGAAAACTCGTGGTAGGAAATCTACGCTATCAGCATAACTGGTTGCGCAGGGATATTTACGATCCCAACCGCCTCGGCGTGATCGTGCGTTCCGAGGCACGCACCCGGCATTTCGGGCCGATCTTCACGTGCGAGCTGCACGGTACTTTTTAGCGCAGGTCACGCCGGCGGCTGGCGCCGACCAATGCGCCGCACTTCCCACCGCAATTTGATGCCGCTGTGATCGAAAACGCGAGCGCGGACGAGTTCGCCGAGCGCTTCGAGGTCCGCTGCCGTAGCGTCACCGGTATTGATGAGGAAATTGCAGTGCTTTTCCGAAACCTGCGCGCCGCCAACACGCAAGCCGCGGCATCCGGCGGCATCTATGACTTTCCAGGCTGACCGTTGATCCGGTTTGCCGGGCGGGTCGGGATTGGCAAAGGTTGAGCCGGATGTCTTGTCGCGAATGGGTTGGGTCTCGGCGCGGCGCGCCTGTAGCGCATTTATGTCGGCAAGAATGTCGGCAGGCGCATCGGTTCCGGTGCCCTTCAGGATAAGGCGCGTGACGATGAAATCGTCGGGAAGGTCCGTGTGACGATAGGAAAACTGCGCTTCGGGCAGGTCGCCTGGCTGCCCTTGGCCCTTGAATGCGGCGCGTTCGCCTGACCGGGTGACGCCTTCGAGCCGAACCAGCACGTTCTTCAGATCAGACCCATAGCAGCCGGCATTGGTCCGCGTTGCACCGCCGACAGAGCCAGGAATGCCGGACAGGAATTCAAGGCCGCGTATACCGGCGCTTGCAGCAGCCTTGGCGACCGATAGGTCGAGTGCGCCCGCGCGCGCGGTAACAGTGCAATCGTCCAGCGCGTCGATCTCGCCCCAATACTTGCCCATCAGCCTGATCACGACTCCCTTGATACCACCATCGCGCACGATGAGGTTCGAGCCGACGCCCAGCACGGTCACCGGAACGGATGGATCAAGCGCCCGGAGAAAGTCGGCGAGATCGTCTTCGTCTGCTGGCAGCAACAACCAGTCGGCGGGCCCGCCCACCCGAAACCAGGTGTAGGGCGCAAGGCTCGCATTCTGCAGGAGTTTGCCCCGAACGGGGGGGAGGGAGGGGTCAGGTTTCACGCCGCTGGGGTCGCCGGACTTTCAATCCGTGTCAAGCGGCGCGCAGCGAAATCACCTACGCGCCCGGCCGCCGCGCGGCATCTGGCAGGGCCGCGAGTGACTGTGCCTGATCAACCCATTTGTCGCGTTGGATGCGGCCCTTGAAATGCATCAGCTTGTCGTCGACCCAATCGACATCCTGGGGGCTCCATTCGGCGACTTGCCAGTAATAGAACACGCCGATCTCGTGTAGCAGTTCGCACAGCATCGGCCCTACGCCGTTGATCCGTTCGAGATCATCAGGGTCGCCGAACGCCGCCTCGACGAGCAGGTTCGCTTCGTCATCTTCGCGGCGAGCCGTGTTGATGGGGTCGAGGTCGCGGGCAGGTGGGGGTGACGGGGTCGCAGCGGGCGCGGGTGTGGCGCGGCGTTCCAGAACGGGGGCGCGCGCAGTGGTCGTGGTCCTTGTTACCAGCGTGCGCTCCGCACGGGCCGCGCTGGCCTCCGGACGGGCGCGCAGTGTGTGGTGGATCGCGGCGAGGCCATACTCTATGGCATTGAGGCGGTTCTCCATCGCCTCGAGATCGAGACGTCCCTCAATCGACTGGACGGCGGTCAGGACCGGCGACATGTCGACAGGAGTCTGTGTCAGGAAAGCCTCCTGCAGGCTCGCGATGCGCCGTTCGACAGGGGCGAGGTCAGGCGTGCCTGGCAAGCTGGTCCGCATGGCAGCCAGGGATTCTTCGAGCGCGGCGAGCCGATCATAAAGCGGTGTCATGTTCGGTTCGGGGACAACGAAGCTCGCAATCGCGTGCTCAACGCTGACCAGCCGCTGGTAGATCGAACCGAGGTCCGGCATTTCTATGCCCGAAATGCCCGAGACGACGCCCGTGATTTCGGATGACAGCTTGTCAAAGTCGCGCTTCTGGGCCGCTTCAAGGCGGTCTCCGAGAAGTGCGATGCGGCTCTCGAATTCCGACAGGCGCGCCTGTACCGGTCCGAGATCGGTCTGTGGCCTGTCAAGGCCGGCAATGGTGAGGTCGAGACGGGCGAGACCACTGTGCAGGGGGCCCAGATCGACGTCAGGCACTTTGATCGCGGCGAGCGATTCCTCGATCTTTCCGAACCGGACTTCCAGTGGCGACAGGTCTGTATTGTTGAGCCCTGTCACGGCGCCTGCGACCGATGACAAGGTGCTGTCCAGGTCGGACAGGCGTCCATCGAGCCGGGACAGACGGTCGTCGAGGCCTGAAAGGCTGGCTTCCACCGCGTCGAGCTTGCCCTGCACCGGGCTGAGATCGGTTTCCGGCACGGTGAAGCCGGAAATGGCGACCTCGACCGAGGACAGGCGCTGGGTGACCGGCTCCATGTCCGGCATGCGGAGCGATCGCACAGCCGAGGAGATCAGCGCCATGCCGGCTTCGTAGTCTTCCCGGGCGGCAGGTTCGGGCCGCGTGCTGAGCGCCTCCAGCTTTTCCGAAAGCCGCTCATACGACTCGGTCACGTCTTCCTGCCGGTTTTTCAACCACCAATATGCAAGCACGGCGCCAAGCACGGCGGCCAGCAGCAGAAGGGGGAAGATCTGAGTAAGAAGAAACCACATGATATAAACTCGCTAGGTCAAAAGAGCCCGAATGCCCTGCCTGGGTCAATCGGATGCACGGAGGACGCGAATTTCGATCCGCCGATTATGCGCTCGTCCTTCCGCTGTAGTATTGACGTCAATCGGCTTTCGGGCGCCAAAACCTTCGGCCAGCAGCCGCTCTGCCGGAACGCCGCGCGCAATCAAGGCGTCGCGAACAGCTTCGGCACGGGCGTCACCCAGCAATTCATTGGCATTCGCGCTGCCCATGCTGTCCGTATGGCCTTCGATACGCAGCGTGCCGGGACAGGTCGACGCGGCATCCGCAACCGACTGGAGCAGGGCCGAACTGCTGGGATCGATGGCAGCGCTCGAAGGGGCGAACTGTATGTGGGTCGTGCCGAGGAGATCGGAGAGCGATGTTTCGCACGTGGCGACCGCTTCATTTGGCAGGATATCGATGTTGCCAAGGCGGCCGACGGGCTGCGGGCTGGCAATCACTTGCTGGAGGGCGGCAACACCCGACTGCGGCAGTTCACAACGCAGGGAAAACTCCACGTTGAGGAATGTCGCGACGCCGCGGTCGCAGCTGCCCACTGCGCGGATCCCTTTGAGCGCGATTTCGGCATAGGCCGGATCGTCTGCGACATGCGTGACTGTCAGGAAATCCGCGACTCTGGCGATGCGAGGCGGATCAATCAGGCCTTCCGCTGCAGCCACGAGTGAGCTGCGTGTCGTCTCGCTCGGGACGTTGCCACTGAGCTCTAGCACACCGTCGGCCAGACGGAACGTCCATTCCGGTTTGCGGGTTATGGTGGTGGTGATCACCGGCGAGCCGAACCGTTCGACCACACGCGTGACGGGTGCCGCCGAGCCCAGCCAGGTCGGTGTCTGGGCCGCGCGCATCAGGGCGATGATTTGCTCGCCTTCCATCGAGGTAGGCGGCTGGCCTTCAAGCCAGACCCATTGGCCCGATACGACTGGCCGCACCCAGTCAGCGCCATTGGCTGCCAGCGTCTGTTCGGCGGACCTGATGGCAGTTTGTTCGATGATGCGTTTCGCAAAAGGGCCCATGCCGATCCAGAACAGCACCAGCAGGCCGAAAAGCGGAACAAAGCCATAAGGCATGAAAGGCAAATGGCGCTGTGACCGGCGACGGATGCGGGTCGCCACAGTGCTGTCCTCCGAATAGCTGAGATTGGTCATTATCCGCGGTCCCGGCGCATTCTGCGCCCACGCATGTAACAGGCAGCATCGAAGCGGCGCAAGCCAACTGTCCTGTTACGGGAATCACCTCCTTTCAACCGAATGGGAGGGCGGACCACACGCGCAACAGCAGCCAGACAGCGCCGGCGAGGCCGGCACCCGCCGCTACGAGCACAAAACCGTCCCGCGCCGTCAGGCCAAGGCCAAATAGAAGCACGGTCAGCCCCGGCAGAATGGGTCCGAACGGAAAAAGGCCCAGCGGGAAAGTCACAAGCGCAGCGGCGACGCAGACCAGCGCCGCCAGCGCGATGAAAGGAGGGCCGGACAGGAAGGCGAGCCTTGGCTTCAGGACCCGGTCGACCGGCCGGACGTATTTGCCTGCCTGCTCCACCCCGGACACCAGGGCTGCGCGCGGAAAGGATATGTCCAGCACGCGCCTGGGCACCCACGGAAACGTCCGGCCAATCACGATCTGTCCGGCGATCAGCAATGTGATCAGAGCAACGAGCCAACTGGTGCCTGGAATGATGGTCAGCGGCGTGACCGCAATGAACCCGAGCAGCAGCAGGATGGGGCCATAGGACCGGCGCCCGACAGCATTCAGCAGGTCGCGCACGGTAACGTCATCGCCCGACGTGCATTCCGTCAGGCTCGCCAGAAGCGATTCGAGGTTGTTTACCGTGGCCATGCCCGTTTCCTAACGCGATACAGAGCGTCTGCGCACCTGAATCGCGTGAGGTGCAGTTAGGTTCCCTAGGCTGCCTTGCGTTTGGCCTTGCGGGCCTCGAGCTTGTTCACCGCGTGGAGGTAGGCCTTGGCGCTGGCGACCAGTGTATCGGGGTCCGACGAGCGTCCTGTCGCCATGATGCCCTCACCATTCAGGCGGACCGAGACTGTAGCTTGAGCGTCGGTGCCGCCGGTCACTGCGTGGACCTGATAGAGATCCAGCTTTGCGTCATGCGGGACGATCTGGCGGATGGCGTTGAAGACTGCATCAACAGGGCCATTGCCACGGGCGATGGCATATTTCTCGTCACCTTCTATCGTCAGGTCGATCTCGGCCGTTTGCGGGCCGTCGGTGCCACAGACGACGCGCAGGCGTTTGAACACGATGCGCTCGCCTTCAGCGGCCAACTGGTCGTCGACCAGGACGGCAATGTCGTCGTCGAAGACATGCTTTTTCTTGTCGGCCAGGGTCTTGAAGCGCTTGAAGGCATCATTCAGCGCATCGCCTTCGAGAAAGTAGCCCATGCTCTCCAGCTTGTCGCGGAAGGCGTGGCGACCCGAATGCTTGCCCATCACCAGCGACGTCTTGGCGACGCCGACATCTTCCGGCTTCATGATCTCGTAGGTCTCGGCATTTTTCAGCATGCCGTCCTGGTGGATGCCGCTTTCATGCGCGAAGGCGTTCTTGCCGACGATGGCCTTGTTGTACTGCACCGGGAAACCCGTGATGCGGCTGACCATGGCCGAGGCGCGTGACAGGTAGGCCGGATTGACCGTGGTCGAGAAGGGCAGCGTGTCCTCGCGGACCTTCATCGCCATGACAACCTCTTCCAGCGCGGCATTGCCAGCCCGTTCGCCGAGTCCGTTGATGGCGCATTCGATCTGTCGGGCGCCATTGGCGACGGCCGAGATGGAGTTGGCGACCGCGAGGCCGAGGTCATTGTGGCAATGGGCCGACCAGATCACCTTGTCGGAGTTTGCGACATTCTCGATCAGGCGGCGGAACAGCGCGCCATATTCGTCCGGATGGGAATAACCGACCGTATCGGGCACGTTGATCGTTGTGGCGCCCGACGCAATGGCAAGATCGATACATTTGCACAGGAAGTCGAACTCGGTGCGCGTCGCATCCTCGGCGCTCCATTCGACATCGTCGGTATGGTTGCGCGCCTGGGCAACCGAGCGGCCGACCGCTTCGAGCACCGCGTTCGCGCCCATTTTCAGCTTGTGCTTCATGTGCACGGGGCTGGTCGAGATGAACGTGTGAATACGCGGCCGGGCGGCCTGTTTCACGGCTTCGGCGCAGCGTTCGATATCGCCGGGCGTCGAGCGGGCGAGGCCGCAGATTATGGCACTTTTCGACTGGGCGGCGATGGCGCTGACAGCGGCGAAGTCACCGTCGGAGGCGGCGGGAAAACCGGCCTCGATCACATCGACGCCCATGTCTTCCATCAGGCTAGCGAGTTCGAGCTTTTCGATATGGGTCATGGACGCGCCGGGCGATTGCTCGCCGTCACGCAAGGTTGTGTCGAAGATGCGGATATGAGGATTGGAAGTCATGGTTTGCGGCTCTGCTTAATGTGTGAGGGAGGCGAGAAGCATTCCCCTGGCCGCGCGACTGCCGGTTCTAGGCAGACGGCTCCGGCCAGGGGCCGGTAAGCAAGAGGCTAAGAGGCAAATTCTTCCACATGACGCTTTTATTCGTCTTGTTTCGTCCCCGTGTCAATCGGCGGGTCGCTGATCAGGGGAACAGATTGCCCTTTGGGCGCCATACGCGTCCGGGCATAAAGCGCGATTGCTGCATAAATGGCGGCTGCAGTGATTGCGGCGAGAATGGCGATACCGGGATTGCCCTTGAGCGCGGCAAACAGGCTCTGGCCGGCAAAGGCAATCAGCGCGAGCTTGGGCAGGATGCCAACTGCCATGCCGAGGACAAAGTCGCTATATTTCGCGGTGCTGACGCCGAAGGCCATGTTGACCATGATGAACGGTCCGGTCGGCACGTTGCGCACGAGCGCGCTGGTCGCGAAAGCGTTGCGGCCAACAAAGGCGGCGAGCTTGTTTGCGGTCGCGCCGGCATAACGGCGGAAGGCCTGTTCGCCGGCCATGCGGCCGACCCAGAATGTGAGTGAGCCCGAAAACATGTTCGCGATCCACGCATAGGTGAATCCCAGCCAGGGGCCGAACAGGGCGACAGCTGCAGCAATCAGGGCGAATTGCGGGACGCCGAGAAAGGCCGCGACGCAGAAGACCAGGATCAGGGCGGGGAGGCCCCACGGGCTGCCGGCGACGGTTTCCATCCAGCTGTTGAGCGTGTCTGCGCGGGGGAGAAGGCCGAGCTTTCCCATGATGAAGATGACGAGCACCGCGCCCAGCAGACCGGCGCCGAGGATCAGCGTCCGGCGGGCTGGCTGGCTGGCGGTCTTGTCGGTCTGGCTCATGATCGCATCGCATGCGGCCAGTACCGCCTTGCGTCAAGCGGTCAGTTGCAACGCTTTCGTTACACGGCGGCTCCGGCTGCAGCGGCGGCGGCGCTCGCCCAGGCCCACTGGAAATTATAGCCGCCAAGCCAGCCCGTGACATCGACGCATTCGCCGATGAAATAGAGTCCTGCAACCTTGCGGCTCTCCATTGTTTTGGACGACAGGCCCGCCGTGTCTATCCCACCAGCGGTGACTTCTGCCGTGCGCCAGCCCTCGGTGCCAGCCGGGCGCACGACCCATGCCGCGAGGGTGTTGGCGAGGGCGTCGAGCGTGGTGTGGGAGGTGTCGGCAAGGCGGGTGGCAGAGGGGTGGTTCGTCCGTTGCAGGATAAGCTCGGCGAGCCGTTTGGCGAACAGTCCCTCCAAAGCAGCCCCGAGCGTCTGCGTGGGTCGGTCGCGCTTGGCGGCTTTC